>Ga0180434_10002730_pt1 | contig 23070 bp, 20 predicted proteins | sample SS_ome_7_FD_132453 | JGI IMG/M metagenome (GOLD analysis project Ga0180434, IMG submission 132453) | Hypersaline lake sediment archaeal communities from the Salton Sea, California, USA - SS_1_D_2 metaG | ecosystem: Environmental > Aquatic > Non-marine Saline and Alkaline > Hypersaline >...
AATAAACTGGATTACTTCCGGACTCGTTATCGGCGTATCTTCCAAAACAATTCGAATATATCGTGTATCAAAAACGAATTCGTCGCTTCCGATAATGTGTTTGTAGAAAATGTCAATCTCCCCGTGCGACAAAAGAAGTCCCGACACGGTTGATGCCATGTCCCCCATAGGTTGTCGGTCTATGTGGGAGTATCCGAATACCGCTCTCACCGTCGTGCCGGAATCCGGTGTCGAATCGATGTAAAAATGACCACCGGTACCCTCCGCGGCTCTTCGGAACAGGGAAAGTCCCATTCCGACTCGTCGCACATCTTTCGTGGTGAAAAATGGATCGAGAACACGACTCAGCGTATCCTGATCCATACCACAGCCATTGTCCCGGATTTCAATAGTGATCCTGTCGCGCTCACCATCTTCGTCCACGATGATTTCTATGAGAGAAGCACCCGCTCTGATGCTGTTTTCGGCGATATCAAGTATGTGTAATGCGAGTTCTTTCATGATGTGGTATCAGAAATTCCTCGGCCATTCTCGCCTCGAAACGCACGATGGAGTTCATGAAAATCAGGGGCTTCCAATCGAAACTCCGTACGTACCGAACCGATATCTTTCAGGTAATGAGCATCGGAGCTGGTAACAAATGGGAAACGGTTGTATTCCGGAAATCGAACATGCGCTTCAGCGAGAGGGAGGTGTCTGCTTACTTCGAGGCCGTCAAAAGCAACGCGCGGAGGTATGAATCCGAGCTGACCGATGATTCCGAAACTTTGCCGGTCTATATGGGCGGCTATAGCGAGACCGCCCATTTCATGTACCGTATCAACAAGATTCCGTACGCCGAATGGAGTCGCTCCAACGAGAAGATACGGACAGAATCCTTCAACCTCGTCGAATTCAGTGGCGATGACCTGTTCATCTATCATTGATTGATCTCCGGTTTTCTCCAGCGTTTCGTAAATCTTTTTCTGCATATCCGCTGCACGTTCATACGTTGGAAACAGAGATATGACATGAACTTCCTCACGAGTGGCAATTTCCATCCCCGCTAATACGGTGAGGGGGGATCCCGCCGCAGCCTGTATCACCGGTCCGACGTTTTCCGCGCTGTTGTGATCAGTAATCGCTATGATATCCAATTTTCGTAACAGGGCAGCTTCCACTATCCTCGTCGGCGCCATTTCGAGATCTCCGCACGGAGACAAACACGTGTGAATATGGAGATCCGCAGTAAAACGACCGAGTGTCACGATCCCCCGGAAATGCCGCTTTCAGACAACGCCGAGACAATACCGTATGAATCCATTGATGATTTGAGGAGCGTTACTCCCTCCTCGCGGGCATTCTCGAGCGTTTCATCAAGAGGTGTGCTGTTCTTTGCCAGAATTATCGCAGATAAATCTTTGAGCGTGGCCACGGCGATGATGTTTTCATGCACCTGTATCGTCACCCAGACGAATTTTTCCCTGGCAGATGCAATGACATCGCTGAGCAGATCTCCTACATACCCGCCCACGACTTCATCATCGAGATGTTCGCCTTCGTTTACAACTTCAAGATTCAGAGTTGCTACGATCTCGCGTACTTTCACATTCAAGCTCCTTAATACGTAGAAATACGCAATCCGAGACCGAAGCTTCGTCTTGAACGACATCTTCGGCCAATACTTCACATGTAGGGGCACCGCATGCTCCACAGTTCTTTCCGGGCAGCTGATTAAGAATTTCCTCGATTCGGGCCATTTTCTCCAACGCCCTGGTAAGGTCGGTATCAAGCGGAGCAGGTCGCCGCGAAGTGAGTTTCTCCTTATTGAGAAGATAGGTTTGTTCGAATTGCTTCTGAATTCTGCGCGGATCCACCCTGCTTCTGACACCATACTGTTCGATAAGATTACCGATATGGCTCATAGCCAGATGTTTGTTTTGAACCACGAGGGGTCCCCCGACACATCCACCGGGACATATCGACAGTTCGAGAAAATCAACATCCCCGAGACGCTCGGCTTCAACCTCGTCGAGTATCTGGATTACATCCGACACTCCGTTTACTGAAAGTGACGTATAATTCGGCAAACCACGAACACTTGATCTCCCGATAGCCCAGCTTATACCCACACCGCTGGACTTCTGCAGGATCCAATCATCCTCAATCTCCTTCAGCGCGGATCTCAACTGCACGTAGAGATCCCGAATGGCGATCGCGCCGTCGAGATTGGATTTATCCACACCCACCGGATCGGTGATCGAGATCATTTTTGCCGGGCACGGGGTGATATGAAAAATACCTACCTCCGATGGATCCACATTTCGTTCACGAACCACCTTCCGTCGCATCTGATCGGCGGCGATCTCCCTGGGTACTTCGATGGGAATGAGGTGATCCACGAGCTTCGGGTAGTTTTTCAGAATGAGCCGTGTAACGGCGGGACAAAAATTAGAAATCATGGGCCGGATAGTGGTATTCCTCTCCAGATACTCCCCGATGGCCATCACCACCATTTCACAGTTCAACGCCACATCACATACTTCGTCAAATCCGACTTTACGCAAAGCGAGAAGAATGTCATTGGGGGTATAGATATCTCCGAACTGTGCATACAGAGTAGGAGATGGAAGCGCTACGAGCACCTTGTATCCCGTAAGATCTTTGCCCTGGGATGTCATGGATTTGACGGCTTGTACCGGACAGACACGAAGACATTCACCGCAGTCAATGCAGAGATCTCCCTTCGTTACTTCAGCCGTCCCGTTTCGGACTCGTATGGCATGTACGGGGCATGCAAGAGTACATGCTACACATCCCGTGCAGATCTCTGAATCAATGCGTATGGAATGCGATTTATTGGATGTATACTGAAGAGTACGACCTTCGTTGTTTGCTAGTGATACCATTACGATATATTCACCTGAGCGGTCATATTACCGCCGAAATTTGGAGGTCGACATCAATAGTCGTGCCTTCGCCTACTGTGGATTCAATGGAGAATTCATCGGCGGTTTTTTTTATATTCGGGAGCCCGAGACCCGCTCCGAATCCCCGTTCCCGCATCTCCCGGGTCGCGGTTGAGTACCCTTCGGTCAGGGCAAGGGAAATATCGGGAATCCCGGGTCCCTGATCCTTGAATGTAATATGTATGCATTTTGGCGAGATGGTGAGCGTGACGATGCAACGATAAGCGTACAAAACAACATTCATCTCCGCTTCATAAGAAATAATCATTGCCCGCCATATGACATCCGCATCAATATTCAGCTGTTTAAGAATCTTTTTAATCTGTTTTGATACTGATCCCGCATTCTGGAAATCACCGCCTTCAATGCGAAATTCCTTTTTGAACATACTGAGTGATCCTCGCTTATAACCGACCCGTTATCGAGTGTTCCGATCGATGTTTCCCGGTATCATTATCTGGTACCCGGTCGAAGTCCTTCGGCATGAAGTCTGCCGCATGCTTCATACATGGTTAAAGGCGTCAGCAGGATGGGGATTCTTTCTTCCGTCGCCAGTTCTAAAATATCCGGCGATGGTCGTCGATTTCCAATAAACACGACACATGACAGATCGAACAATTCTGCTGTATTAATGATTTGCGGGTCGAGAAGACCCGTCAGCCAGAGCGCTCCACGACTGCAGGTCGCCAGTACCTGGCTGATCAGATCAGACGCATGGATGGTTTCGATATCACGGTTCAGATCGTCACCGGGAACCAGGATTTCCGCGCTCAGAAGATCTGCTATTTTTTTCAGCTCCACGATTGCCCCCTGGACATGATCAACGATATTGAGTAAGGATTCGTTTGATATCCCCCGGTCGCAATTTGCCGTGAAAATCTTCATCAACCATGATAACCGGAGCAAGGCCGCAGCACCCTACGCATCTGACCCCTTCATATGAAAAAAGACCGTCCTCGGTAACTTCCTCCGGTTTGACCCCGAGTTCGCTTTCAAGCGCCTGCATGAGCCGAGGACCACCCTTGATGTGACACGCGGTTCCTAAACATACCTTTATAATATGCTTTCCTGTTGGTTGCAGTTTGAATGCTTTATAAAAGGTGGCTACTGTATAGACACGTGAAAGTGGCACCATGAGGTCATCCGAGATACGTTCCAGTGATGCGCGGGGAACGTAACCGAACTCCCGTTGAACATCCTGAAGAATCCCGATCAGGTCACTCGGCTGATGGTTTGTTTTCGCCAGAATCTGATTTGTACCCTCAATATAATCGACTTCGACTGTTGCAGCTTCTGCCATGACTCAATCTCCTGCACTGCCCCGGGGCAATCGAAAATTACGAGTAATCGATCCCCGGATGACGGACCGGGAAAATCGATAAACATCACTATGGGGACGGCCAATATATGTGTAGCCGACGATACCCGCCAGCCCTGCGTGGATTATCGGGAAAAGAGTTCAATGCAAGGGAATCTTAAGCCCGTTTCTCATGCGCTCCATCTATGGAATTGCCGGAAACACGGAGCGAGACAACATGAAAAATTCAGGGAATATTTGGATTTCCCTTGACGTCATGTCCTTCACACCTCTAAAATCGTCGCCACTAAAAGCGTATCGCCGAATTCTTTTTCCACTCATGGTACATTACCGAAAGGGGAAGCCCGGCATGATTGAAGAAATCTACCAAAATGTAGTGGCACGGGATCCAAATCAACCGGAGTTCCATCAGGCAGTTAAGGAAGTTTTCGACTCGTTGGAAGTCGTTCTTGAAAAACGCCCCGAATACCGCCGGATGAAGCTTCTCGAACGCATCGCCGAACCTGAACGCGTTATCATGTTCCGTATTCCGTGGACCGATGACCGTGGCGAGATCCATGTAAACCGCGGTTTCCGTATCGAAATGAACTCGGCGATTGGTCCGTATAAGGGCGGTCTCCGGTTTCACCCTTCGGTGAATCTTTCGATCCTCAAATTTCTCGCCTTCGAGCAGGTTTTCAAGAACTCATTGACGACACTGCCAATGGGCGGCGGCAAGGGTGGTTCGGATTTTGATCCCAAAGGGAAATCCGACAATGAAGTCATGCGTTTCTGCCAAAGTTTCATGGCTGAACTCTTCCGGCATATCGGACCGAACACCGACGTTCCCGCAGGGGATATAGGCGTCGGGGGCCGTGAGATCGGATATCTGTTCGGTATGTACAAAAAACTGCGCAATGAATTCACAGGTGTCCTGACTGGCAAGGGCCATTCCTGGGGCGGCAGTCTTATTCGTCCGGAGGCTACGGGTTACGGTGCCGTTTACTTCGCGGCCGAAATGTTGGGAACGCGCGGCGAGTCTCTGGAAGGAAAGACCTGCCTGGTTTCAGGTTCCGGTAACGTTGCCCAGTTTGCCACCGAAAAGGTGTTGGATCTCGGCGGTAAAGTCGTTACCCTTTCAGATTCTTCCGGATGTATCTATGATGAGCAAGGAATAGATCGGGATAAACTCGCATACGTCATGGACCTCAAGAATGTCCGACGTGGACGGATCAAGGAATACGCCGAGAAGTATCCGTCGGCCGTATATACTGCCATAGATCCGAATATGGATTACAATCCACTCTGGAACCATAAAGCTGACTGCGCCTTTCCAAGTGCCACGCAGAACGAAATCAACGGCAAGGACGCGCAGAATCTCATGAACAATGGCGTTTATGTAGTCTCCGAAGGCGCTAACATGCCTTCAACCCCTGACGCCATTGATATCTATCTGGATAAAAAGATTCTGTACGGTCCCGGCAAAGCGGCAAATGCCGGCGGCGTCGCGGTATCCGGTCTGGAAATGTCTCAGAATAGCCTGCGTCTCTCCTGGACCCGCGAGGAAGTCGACGGTCGCCTCCACGGCATCATGAAATCCATTCACAAATCGTGTGTTGAAGCTTCAGAGGAATTCGGTTTCACCGGCAACTATGTCGCCGGAGCCAACATCGCCGGGTTCCTGAAGGTTGCCGATGCGATGATCGCCCAGGGCGTTGTTTAGTCGAATAAAGTAGAACCCAAGGCCGGTTGCTTCATCGCGACCGGCCTTTTTTTTCTCAATTGTCAATTCGTATAACGTTCCTTCTTTATCTCATCATTCATGATTTGCTCCCGGTTTCCGATTCAGAAATGGGTTCTCCTTTTTTACCTTCCACTTTGAACCTTCGCCATTCGACCGGGACATCTTCGTCTGATCCCAAAATCATCACTCATCAATTCTTCGACCCGATCCCTCAATTCATCATTCAGCAACTTGTCAGGGCAAAGCCATCGCGAAGCCCGATTCACCAATCATCAATTCTTTCATCAATTCACGAACCACGCATATCCTATTCCGCAGCGTATTGACAGAACCGACTCGTTTCGCACATATTGATATAATTGGAACATGACACCAGCCCGTTTTCATCATGGAGATGATACCATGAAGCGCTTACTGATTATCCCTATTCTTGTTTTCGCGGCCATTCTGATATTTCGTTGCGGTGACGATTCAACAACAACTCCCGATACCGAGGTATCTGTAACATCATACGTTGAACGCGTCTATGGAGCGAATTTTGTCATCGGACAGCCTCTTCCTGAATCCAGTGGTACGGGTACGGTGAGTATCGATGCTGCGGACTCCCTCCTTGGTAAGGGGGGCAAGTTCCAGCTGACAATCAATCATGGCCCGGATGTGGCGGATGTAATAATCGGCGTGGTTGATGCGGTAGGTTACTTCGTGCTTCCTATACCCGAAGGACAATCACAAACCACATTCCGCGGCGAGTTGAATCAGGCGAATACCGAGTGCTTTGCCTGGTATATATCAGCTCGAGATGAGAATGAGGTCGTATATGAACCGGTTATGCACGATGTACGTGTTCTGAGCGATCGTATAGTCAAATTTTATATCGAAAATGTAGAGGGTTCGGAGTATCATGAAGCTAATCTCCCCAATCCGGTGAAGTTCAATACCATCGCATCGGTTGAGGGTGATCTGACCATCATAAACGGCGGATCCGCTGAAGTCGATCTCATGGTCAATGTACCCGCACAGGCGGTAATCGTCGGCATACCGGATGCGTTCGGATACTTCAGGTTACCGCTTTCAAACATGCCCGGACTGGCCAATGTGCTGATCTATATCGCCCAGAGCGCTACTAACCCCTTCCCCGGTATTCTCTTCATGACCGAGGAACCGGGCGATCCCGATTACGGGACCGCCATCATGTATGATCCGATCTTCCTCTCGGTGGGAAGCGGGGAAGTCCAGGTAAGTCTGACGTTTTTTCCCGACCAGGACCTCGATCTTCACCTCATTGAACCCACGGGTGAGGAGATATTCTTTGGTAATAAGGAATCTGAAGCGGGCGGGAAACTCGACCTCGATGCCAATGCGGCCTGTGTATCGAGAGGGCAGTACAATGAAAACATCACGTATACAGATGTGACTCCTCCATCAGGGGAATACATCGTTCGAGTCGATTTCTGGGCCAGTTGCGACGGAGAGGGGGCCGAATACCGTGTCCTCGTCAATGTCAGAGGGGAAGGTCAGCTCTACGAGGGCGATTTTCGAGCCGACGAAGCCGGCGGGGGAAGCGCTGGCGAGGAAGTCTGCCGGTTCACATATTAGTTCGACACTGATTTTATAGCTGTCACGAATGTTCACCGCCGGGGAGAGATCGCAGTACCTGCTCGAGCTCAAGGCTGCCGTTAATGCCCGCTCAGTCTGGCTATTTAAAGATTTTCTTGTGCAATGGGGTCCGAAGCTCGGTCCACTGAAGACAATCCTGGATAATCGCTGCGATGACGCCCTCCTTGATTTCATGGATGAGATTTCCGCAGCGATCCGTGCTGAATCAGATCATCAACTGGCGTGCCAGTTCGTTGCGCCATGGAGTATACCGCGCTCGGAACACTGATCGGCTCTTGCCACCCGGACCTATTCAGTGCAATCTTGCATGTTAATATAGCAGCCCGTAATGTACCACGGAAACGTGGTGTCGCTTCTGGAGGATTCAATGTATCATTCGGTGAGTGTTTCAGACCGCGGGAAGGCCATGCCGGCCTCGCCGATTCGCAAACTCCATCCCTTCGGTGTGGCGGCAAAGGCCGAAGGCGTCACCGTCTACCATCTCAATATCGGACAACCGGATATCAAAACACCCGAAGAGCTCATTCGTGGATATCGGGAATTCAACGATCCCGTTCTACCATATGGTCCGTCGCAGGGTCTCGCCGTATATCAGTCGAAGTTGGTGACCTATTATTCCCGATTCGGTATCGACGTAACTGAAGAAAACATCTTCGTAACCACCGGTGGCAGCGAAGCAATCATCTTCTCTCTCATGGCCATCACCGATCCCGGTGATGAAGTCATTATTCCGGAGCCTTTTTATACTAACTACAATGGATTCAGTACCATGGCAGGTGCCGTCGTTCGTCCCTTGACCACGACTCTGGAAGAAAACTTTTCTCTGCCTGATTTGGATTCATTGGAATCATTGATCACGGAAAAAACGAAAGCCATCGTCCTTTGCAGTCCCGGCAATCCTACAGGCGCTGTGTTCAAACGGGAAAAACTTGAAGGGGTTGCGGAGATAGCCCGTCGACGGGGTCTCTACTTGATCGCTGACGAGGTCTATCGGGAATTCGTCTATGACGGCAACACGCACACCAGCATACTCGAACTGCCCGATCTGGAAGACAATGCCGTTGTAGTGGACAGCATATCCAAACGATACAGCGCATGCGGCGCCCGAATCGGATGTATCGTTTCCAGGAATATGGATTTCATGGATGCGATTCTGCGACTCGGCCAGGCCCGTCTATGCCCGCCTACCGTAGATCAGATCGCGGCCATGCATGCCATCGATACGCCACAGTCATACTTCGATGAGGTGCTTGCTGAATACGATTCACGGAGAAAACTGCTTCACCGCCGCCTGAATTCCATGGGCGTTGAATGCAAATTGCCGGGCGGCGCGTTCTATATGGTTGCCCGGCTTCCGGTACCGAGCGCCGATGATTTCGCGGCGTGGCTACTCAAGGAACATCGCCATGAAAACAGCACGGTGATGATAGCCCCGGCTGAAGGGTTTTATGCAACCCCGGGATTGGGTACAAACGAAGCACGCCTGGCGTATGTATTGAACTGTGACGATCTTTCCAAGGCTATGGATTCATTCGAGGTTGCACTGAAGCGATATCCCGGATAGGACCGGCCGGCATTTCTCGGCTTGATTCGGTGCTCAACCGTGAGTTAGTCGGCGGTTGAGTAAGATCCGCGTGAGAAGAGAAGAGTGTTAGAGTCCCAGGGATTCGTGTGCCTCCTGCATGCCCTCCAGGACCATTCGAATAAACTCTGAAAGCTCCAGGTTCAAGGCTGCGGCCACGGTAACAATGGCATCACGATTCACGGCACGGGCGAATGCCTTATCCTTCATCTTCTTTTTTACGGACTTCACTTTGACGTCAGCGATCAGTTTGCTCGGTCGCACCAGTGCCGTGGTGATGATCAGACCGGATAATTCATCCACACCCCACAGAGCGAAATCGAATTTCGATTCCCGGGGAACATTGGTTCGTTCCGTGTAGTGGGACGCTACAGCATGAACGAGTTCCGGCGGAAGCCCGAGCTTTCCAAGCCACTCCACGCCTTTTATCGGATGCTCATCAGGATATTCTTCATAGTCGATATCATGGAGAAGGCCGGCTCTCGACCAGAGCTCCTCATCTTCTCCTATCGCCCTGGCTACACCGCGCATTCCCGCTTCCACCGCATAACAATGCTTTAAGAGCGATTCCTCCTTCATATGTTCTTTCAGGAGTGAATGCGCTTCTTCCCTCGTAGGTAACGATCCCATAGATACCTCCATCAGGTCTTTCTATTCCAATCAACTTACTCGATATATCCGAGTGCTCGCAGTCTCTCCTCCAGAGTAGTCGTAGAGTGTGTCGGCTGATGCGAAGCCTCGGTTCGTCTCTCATACGTATTCACAGACTCAAATCGTGAAATTGTACCGGATTCAAACAGATGCTGAAGACAGACACCGTCCATATCCTCTGCAATTGGTAATCCCATATACGCGAGTATGGTAGGAACCAGGTCGTAGACAGAGGCATGAAATCGTACTTCTGAATGCGGTACATGATTTCCCGCAATGACCATTATGCCCACGGGGGCATGGTCCCAGGAATCATGAATTCCGGTATCCCGAAAAATCCTCCGAGTTCCGTCCAGCTTGATATTTTTTCGATCCCAGAACTCCGGAATATACGCGGTTCCCCTGGTTACTGCAGTGAGATGCGGAGCACGATCTGCATACGGTCCATGATAGACTGACTCGCGTGGTATAAGCGATAATCCCACATGTCTATGGGCGTGATCCGTATCTATCACCGTAGATACGCGGGACAAGAGTCTTGTTTGAATCCGGCTCATCTCAGCCGGTGCAATTCGGGATTCGTTGAAATAGATACTCCACATGGTGCTCCACGCCAGGCTGCTTTCCGGAAGCGCCGCACCTCTGTCATCGAACCGCGTGAGTCCCTCCCCTGAAAGCCACGAATTGATATCTATCCGGCGATCATACCGTGCGAATCCGTGATCCGATACGAGTATGACGAGCGCATCATCGGGAGCCGCATCTATGATACGGCCCGTAACGCGGTCCAATTCCTCCAGCACGGCTACGGTTCGATCATCCGCTCCGTACAGGTGTTGCATGTGGTCCGGTGCGAGAAATACGCTTGTGTAAAAATCCCAATTCCCGGCAATGAGCACGTCATGGCACAGTTCACCAAACCATGTGGTATGTTCCAACGCCGGTTTCCAGTTCCAGCGAACGAATGGAAGAAACCGCTTATATCGAATCCGGAGAGTATCCTCCCATTCGGGGGGATAAGTGATCTCTCCCGGAATGGACTCAATAGTTCTGTATACGGGAGAAAGCCAGAGCCGTGCGACGTTCCTGCCCACGCTCCGTAATGTCACCCGTGCCCAGCCGGGTTCTCCGCCAACCGAAATCATGAACCAGGGTGACCACTCATTCAATGGCAGATCCGGTCCCGCGATATAGTCGCCTCCCCGACGGAGTGTAATGCTCGGATCCCCCTGAGGCGGAACGGACATGGTCAAGCTTACCGTGTCATCATGAAGCTCAACGAAAGCCCTGCCGATACGGGATTCCGTATGAGGAAGGATATCCCAATCCCGAACAATGACCATACTCGGAGGTGTAATGACGCAGGGAGAGAACTCACCGGTAATACACATACCATTTACCGGTCTGGCGGGATATGTCAGCGGCACATTCACCATGGCGCAGGTCCGCCCGTTTTCAGAAAGTATGTCCCATATCCACCGGGCTTTCATATCGTTTCCTGAAAGGTCTCCGAGACGAGGAAGATCATCCTCCCGGCGGCCGAAGTGAAAAATATTGGTTTTCCCGGGATTCTTCCCGGAGTATATGGCTGCCCACGCAGGTGGTGATACGAAGTTCGGTGTTGATTCTAAATTCCCCGCCTGTCCTTTATTCATCAGTTCTGCAAGTACCGGGAGCTTCCTGTAAGCGAGGAGCGAATCAAGGATATTCCAGCTGGCCCCATCCCACCCTATGAGTATCACCGGTCTCTCGCCATGTATGACACCCGGCAATGCGAGGAATCCAAGCAGGAGAATCATGATGAATCGACGATGGTTCCCTGGTTTCCCTGAACGGCGGTGAATGCACCATGTAAAAGAAAACCGTATTCCTCGAAACTTCATATGATTCTACTCATCGTGCCAATCACGAATAATCTGAAAGGTCGGTCCCGTCCCAATTGAACCGAACCAACCTGTGCATCGCCTGCCTGATACAAGAACCTGGATTCGTTCCTCGATCCCCACCGGGATACGAACAACTGTATCAGTCCGGACAATATCAGGGATGGGGAGCCACTCCCCGTCCCGGCTCAATCTACATGCAACGACATCTGCATCACACGAAACACCTTCGATAGTTGTATAAGACATTCCGCGCTTCGTTGACGGGATAAAACTGAATACGCCGAGGGGATGTGAGACCGATGTATCTCCATATGCAAGTTCAAGCTCGTATAAACTCGGAACAGGAACGGGTATCCTCCAGGTCATTATTTCTCCGTTCATACCGGCTGATACCACTTCAGTGTACCGAACTTCATGCGAAGGCATCCTGTATCCATCAAGCGACCCCATTCCACACTCCTGCGCCCATACGTCCTCTGATAGCCGACAGATAGACAAATCTACTTCACCTGTCACATTTCTGAGTGATGTTACAATCTTCAAACTGGAGTCGGCGATCTCTACCGATTCGATGAACAGCTCGGTTCTTGTGACAAGGTTCATGAGATCGCGTGCACGGATGTCCCATTTGGTTCCCTTGAGGGTATGTTTCATTGAATACAGGTGTTTTAGAACAGAGTCCATTAACCCGTATGAGATCAACCAATCATTCCAGTGCCAAAACGCCGGACCGAGGGCATTGCTGTTCCGTGAACTGGCCACAATGTTTTCAAAATGCATGTGCACATTGGAGTCGGGCTGTGCGTTACGGGAATAATACCGGGCGAGTTCCATTGCTGCCCTCTCCCGTTGCCACTCCGTTACTGAGATGCTGAGGGCTTCGTTCAGAGCCTGTAACTCACGTTCTCTATGCATCCCCGAATGCGAAGTATCCGCATACACAGCCCGTGCCGAGTAGTACGCATAGTCCAGGAACAATGAACACAAAGACAATGAATCAGTGATGGATGAAAGCCCCCTGTCTTCATAGGCCGATAACGCGGATTCGAACACCGTTCCGGCTGTTTCTCCCCAACGGTCCCACAAACCGGGTCTGTTCATTATTCTCGCACGGAGACCCTCCGCCATGTAATCCTCAAGCGTACCGGACGATGTAAGCGAATCGATATACGCAAGTCCTTCTTCTACGGTAAGGTTATATACCACCGCTTCCACATCCTCGAACCGTGACTCTTCCACCGGCACTATTGATAGTACCGGGGTTAGAAACAGGATACGAATCAGGAAAAACAACGCTTCAGTGGATACGGGCAATATCCGCTCCCACCATTCGAAGACGTTCGTCAATTGATTCATAGCCACGGTCGATCTGAGAAATGTTATGAATCTCACTATTTCCGTCAGCCGCCAACGCCGCAATGAGCAGTGCCATGCCGGCTCGTATATCAGGACTTGCCATCACCGTACCGTGAAGTCTTGTGGGTCCTGAAACCACAACCCGATGAGGATCGCAGAGAATCGCCTGTGCGCCCATGGCGATGAGTCTGTCAACCCAGAACAGACGACTCTCAAACATCTTCTCAAAAAACAATACCGTACCGTTTGTCTGAGTTGCCGATACGACGAGTATACTCATTATATCAGCCGGAATAGCAGGCCACGGCCCATCGCCAAGCCGGGGAACCGTGCCACCGAAATCAGTTATCACCGACTTATGAGCAGATCCCAAACATCGTAGAGTCCGGTTATTGAGCTCATAGGTAATGCCGAGTCGCCGAAACGGCCTGAGCACAGGATCCAGCACCCACGGATCAACTGGTTCGATTTTCAGATCGCTTGAAGTTGCCGCGGCAAGTCCCAAGAAACTGCCTATTTCAATATGATCGGGAGAAATTGTATGAATACATGCTTTTGCGGAGGAAACACCTCGAACTGTAACCTGATTCGTTCCAATACCGTCTATGGTAACGCCCATACTCCCGAGCATCCGACACAAACCCTGAACATGGGGCTCACAGGCCGCGGGATACAGAACGGATTTCCCTTCGGTCATAGATGCAAGCATCAATGCATTTTCAGTTGCCATGACACTCGGTTCATCAAGACGAATCTGACCCGGCCGGAGGCCGCGATCCCCCACTGTCATCGTTATCTTCCCGTCCACGGATTCGCACGCGACTCCCAGGGCCTCGAACGCCTGTATATGCGGATCAAGCCGTCTGATACCTATCTTATCGCCGCCGGGAAAACCGAGGACTACACGCCCACACCGGGCGATCAACGGTGCGGCAAGAAGGAATGATGCCCGGAGCGATCCGCAGAGTTCAGCGGGCGGCTCCGGATCAAGATCATGCGCCGCGTGAATCCGAAGTTCATTTTCGTCTGACCATTCAATTTCCGCACCGATTGCTCTGATCAACTCAACCATTGATATCACATCCGCGATACGCGGAACACGCCTCAGGATCACCGGTTCAGATGAGAGAATCGCCGCTGTAATAGCGGGAAGAGCTTCGTTCTTATTTCCGCGCGGTACCACGGTACCGGTCAACTGTCTGCCGCCCGATATCTGAAAATAGCTCATGTTTCGATCCTTGGTTATGTCCAATACTCAGTGTCTGTATAAATCAGGGATCAGCTTCGGAAAATCATTCTTGTCCGTGCTCTCAGCCTTCGGCGTATCGCGTTTTCACTTGTCGGTTCGCTGGTATCAATTCCATAATCCAAGAGCCTATCCCAAACCTCTTCCATTCATCACTCATCAATTGTTCCTAATTTTCTTCAAATCACCAAATCATGAAATCACAAAATTCCCGAATTCATCATTTATCACTTCTGATAAGAAACAACGACAGACCGGATTCAAACTCCCACATATCGTAAACATACTCCGTTCGCAACGTATCAAGAGTCCGCTCCATGAACGGCATATCGTAATCAATATACACAAACCACAAACGCGGGTGATCCTGAAGAATTTCCCGAACCGTTCCTGCCACCGAACGACCTGACCGGTTTCGATGCGGATCATAGATAGCGTAAAACAATGTGCTATCCACCGCGGAGTACCGGGGTATATCCCCAAGTGAGTAATAATCAATTGTGAAATGACTGTTGCGGGAACCGGTCAGGTAAACTGCATCACCTTCTATCGCGAGACTTTGAATCTGCCGTGTCAATCCTCGCCAATCCTCAGGGTGAATAGGATATCCACGGGTTCGCGATTGTATGACGCCCGCTGAAATCCACAACATCAGTATGGCACCGAATACGAATCGTTTTCTCGAAATACTCCCGGCCGCCATGACAATGAGATATACGGTATATACGGGAAGGAGCAGATTGGCCGGAGAGCCTTCGTACGCGATAAATAGGAATGTGGGGAGAAAGAAAGCGAGGGAAATAATACTCCATCGAATCTCAATACCATGAAATGATCGAAAACCCCGAATGAGTATAATAAGAGGAAGTAGCAATAGAACAAGGAAATACGGAAACCATGGTCCTCCCATGAGATCCTTGACCGCCCCCATATCCAGTTGTGTAAAACTGAAACCGGCACCTAAATAATAGACCTGCCCAGCGAGTTTCTTCATCGCTGCCGTGACCCCCGGAGTGGATCCGAGATGACCTCCTCCGATCCGTTGCATGATCTGCCCGTAAAGATCATACCATAATGATCCATAAAGAACGAGAACGCTTATACCCGCGCCATATGCCCATCTGCGTTGTCTCTGATAAAGCAGTGCAATGAAGAATGGAGGCCAGCATCCCAGCCAGCCGAGATGATGAAGGCGCGTCGAGATCACGGTACATGCGCACCAGAGGACCAGACCACGTTTGATACCGTCGAGATATCGGATTAATCCAAGAAACGCAACCGCCTGGAACGCCGCGAGGGGAGCATACATGCGTGCTTCCTGGGCTCCAAGTCGCACGAACGGAGAAAAAACGGCCAACCATGCCCCGTATATCGCCTCACGAGGACCGAAAAATCGATTCGTGATTTTAAATACCAAACATGGCAGGATAGAGGCCGAAAGGGCCGAAGGCATTCGGAGTGACCACTCTGATGTGCCGAAAAGCCGCATCCAGTATTCCATGAAACGGAAATAAAGCGAAGGATGTTCATAGGGTCGAAGACCGAGACTGGCAATACCGAATGTAGCTCCCTCGTCCGCCCAGAGGGACGGTTCGCCCAAACCATAGAGATACCACAGAAAAGCCGATATAACCGGTGTAATCGGATGTAGGAGTATCTCCTTGAGACTGCGAAATACGAAATTAGCCCGCATTTCTCACCAGGTTCAGTCGCGAAAGCACGAAGATATGTATCATATCAAGGTTATTATCCGGCACCTTTCTCGTTAGGTGCTGCGGCATACAAGTTCCTCGACTGCGCTCAGAGCAGGCGAAACCCTCTTTTTCTTTATTCCTCCTTTGGGCAAGGAGGATTGAGGAGGATTTTCTTTTCTCCGAAGCCGAGAGACGAAGTCCCTGAGCATGGTCGAGGGGCTGACAGCTGAACGACATAGTCCTTGAGCGATCTCGATAGGCTGATAGCTTCTTTGAGATACGGTGAGAAGGCTGCAAAGTCTCGGCGTAGTCCGTCAGAGGGACGAAGACGGAAGAGAGTATACCGACGACAGCGCATGCAGTTCCGTGATTGCAGCGGAAAGTTGGTGAGATATGCGGGTTAAAATGAGGATTCATCATGGTACGAAAGTGAATCAACAGGTACGAAAGGACAATATCGTTATTTTCCGATTCCGTTCCAATCTACTAATCAGCATGTCAATTGAATATGTAATTCTTTAAGAGAATTCATAAAAAGGAATTGCAGGCTCTCGCATTTACCGATGAGTGGGGGATTCAATCTGGAGCTGGTGAGCGGATTCGAACCGCTGGCCCACGCATTACGAGTGCGTTGCTCTACCGACTGAGCTACACCAGCAAGAGTTCCGCGCTATCGCCAGCCCGCGCGCTTCTCGGAGCTTCTGAGCGCGGAGACGAGACCCCGAATAATCTTCAGTCCTATCTCAGGATTCCGAAGAACCATCTGCTCGAAGGTCTCGTTGGATAATGCAAAAAGACTGCCTCGCTCCAATGCCTTCACTGTTGCCGTACGGGGTTCGCTCGAAAAAAAAGAGACCTCGCCTATAACGTCGCCGGATGAAAGCTCTGTCACTATTTCTGTTCCATCTGACCGATGTTTCAGAACGGCAAAGCGCCCTGAACGGACGACATACATGGTTCCGTTATTTGGATCACCCTCATGGAAGAGTTCTTCCCCCAGTTCGAGGGATACAATAGTAACATTTGAAGGAACAACCGGCATTCAATTACTCCTCGGAGATTGTTCTGGTGGAGCTGACGGGGATCGAACCCGTTACCTCTTGTCTGCCAGACAAGCGCTCTCCCAAATGAGCTACAGCCCCAAGTGATTAAAATGCCGGTGCATCTTAGGAACATGTCGTACTTCCTGTCAACCCCAACCGTCGGAGGAGTAATCCACCATCTGTAATCGAACAATAATATGACTCTCGTTGACGTTCGGATCTGCAATAGGTTTCTTGCCTACTCAAGCGGTATGAGAAACGGTCAAATATACAGAGAACCGATACCGTGTTAATTATGTATACTAAGAATTTCGTAAAATACGGATAACGAGTTTTGGGTCATACTTATGAATTGCATATCGTTCATGCGCGTGTACACCAGCATCCCACGATGATCCTATGCCACGTATGATGAACAAGATTTGGGAATTAATGTACTATCACGCCGCACTCCCTGTTGCTGATTTTGCGACCAGGATAGCAGCGAGATCAAACAATAAAATCGATCGTGCATTGCGGGGCAGGCGTTTGCCGATTACTCGCAACGACAACTCATCAATGCCGAGGCTATGGTTTCATGTAAGCAGTCTTGGGGAATTCGAGCAGACTCGACCCATCATAGAAGCGCTGGCCGAAAGGCATCCATCTCAGGCAGCGTGGGTAAGTTTTTTCTCCCCATCGGGTTTGGAATCCGTGGATAACTATGACTATATAGCCGACCGGTTTTATCTCCCTATGCACAAATCCGATCTGAGAACGGCCTTCGAAGCCATCCATCCTCATATGATCATCGTGGTAAAGACCGATCTCTGGCCGGGACTCGTGTGGGAATCACATTCCCGGAATATACCCGTGTTATTCGTGAATGCCACGCTTACCTCTTCCTCGTTCAGAAATCATATTATCGGTCGTTCATTTCAGCGTTCGTTTTATTCCCTTCTAACCGGAATTGCCGCGATATCCGAGGAAGACGCAGGTCGTCTCACGAGACTGGCCGGACCCGAAGTTGCGATCACCGTGGCGGGCGATTCAAAGTTCGATCGTATGTGGCAACGGCTTCACCGGAATGATTCGCCGGGGTGGCTCAAATCCCTCGTATCCGGCAGGAACAAACCTCTCCTTGTTGCCGGTTCGACGTATGAGCAGGAAGAGCGGGTGATCCTGAATGCACTTGATGAACTCGGCGGACCACGCGGTCCACTCTCAATTCTTCTCGTCCCCCACGAACCGACTCCGGAACGTGTGCGATGGTTACATGCTCTGTTTACCACTCAAGGGTGGTCGGTTCAAACAACCAGTAATGCTACGCATGCGGATGAATGGGACATTTTAATCCTCGATACCGTCGGGATTCTCGCTGAGGCCTATAAATACGGCAATTATGTGCTGGTTGGCGGCAGCTTCCGCATGAAAGTGCACAATGTTGTTGAACCGGCGATGTGGGGAAAACCGATACTGGTCGGACCCTATTTTGCCAATTCTCCTGAAGCTCAGGATATGGTTGCGAATGGAGCGATTATTTCCGTACATGATTCCCAACAACTCGCCAGACAGCTTTCAACGTGGATAGAGAGCCCGAAAGACGCCGAGGAAACGGGCAGGAAAGCGAAATCATACGGCATGTCCCGTTTGGGAGCTTCGGAACAAATCGCCGATATGATCGATAACAGCCTTGCTCAGGCATTGACGCTTCCCTCATAGGAGTGATTGGAGATATCTCGAGAATGAATACCGATCAAGCGGATAAGATCGAGCATGATCTGATTCATGTGCTGGATATTGAAGCCCTTGCGCTGAAAACATTGGCAAAACGGAAACTATCCTCGGCAATAGAAGCCGTGGATACGATGTTTCGGTGTCAGGGTAAGGTTGCGGTTGCCGGTACGGGAAAGTCGGGGATTATCGCACAGAAGATTTCTTCAACTCTGTCCAGCTCCGGTACGCCAAGTTTTTTTATCAGACTCGAGGAAGCCGCCCACGGAGATATTGGAATGCTTGATAAAAACGACGTTCTCCTCGTTATCTCCAACAGCGGTGCCAGTCGTGCGTTCAAAAGTCTCCTTCCCTTTGTCCGCAGATTGGGAATCCCTGTTATAGCAATGGTAGGAACAACAAATTCAGATTTGGGACACAATGCGGATATAGTCATAGACGTAAGTGTCGATCAGGAAGCATGCCCACTTGGTTTGGTTCCCACGGCGAGTTCGACGGCGGCTCTTGCCATGGGGGATGCGATGGCGATCGCTCTACTGCAGCGACACGGTTTTACACCTGAAGACTATGCAATCCGCCACCCTGGTGGATCTCTTGGCAGGCGACTCAAACGCGTTAAGGACGTTATGGCCACGGGGGATCGAATACCCAGGGTCGACGTCGAAACACCGCTGTATGACGTGATCCTGGAACTATCCGAGAAGCGCCTTGGTGTTGTAGCGATTGAAGATGAAATGGGTTGTCTGGTGGGAGTTTTCTCCAATGGCGATTTATCCCGTCTTTTCGAACGCAAGCTCGATCATTCCGGTTTGACTGCTGAAAAGATTATGGTACGAGATCCGAAAACCATTGCTCCTGACCGGCTCTGCGAACACGCGGTTCATCTCATGCAACAACACGCGATTACCGCCCTTTTCGTTGTGGACGATGCGAACCGAATCATCGGAATCGTTCATCTACATGATCTCCTCAAAGCCGAGATAATCTGATTCCGTTTACCGGGTTGTGAACGACTGCAGGTTTGAACCCAACTATGTATACGATCATTTATCCTCCATACCGTTTCGAGAGATACCAACGTGCGTAACGGTCTGCGCAAATCATTCGATCAGAGAACTCAGGTTTCCGAGACAGAAGCCTGATATGACTGCTCGTTTCGGAGATCTTGAACCGGGCACTCATCCCGTAGTATTTCGCTTGAGCTCGCTTGGAGACGTTGTGCTTATCACCGGTGTTCTTAAGCACTGGTTTCAATCATACGGCCTACGATTTACAGTGATTACCCGATCCGAATACGTCCCGGTTTTTCAGGGCCATCCTTCCGTTGAGTCGGTTGTTGGTCTGAGATCGGATCATCTGAAAGGTAGCTCCTGGTATCGGACTGCGAGACAACTTGCGCATACGTACAGAAACAGAGCACTCATAGACCTTCATGGATCTTTTCGATCACACATTCTGTCGTTTTTATGGTCGGGTACCGTGTACCGATATCCCAAATTCAACATTGAACGAAGATTGTATCTGAAACGGCATTCACTCTGGTTGAAAAGACGTCTTCTATCAGCGAACATCCCTCAGCGTTACGCCCGTGCTCTGGACAAGAAAACACCGCCGCTTCATGATGTTGTTCCCCGTATCTTCCTATCGGAAGATGAACGGGAAAACGCTGTATCCATTCTCGAGCAGCGACATATTTCATCACCTTGTATCGTGCTTCATCCGTATACATCGTTTGATCTCAAGGCGTGGCCCGAAACGCATTGGAACACGTTGGTTGAACGTATACACAAGGCAGGAATTGATTGGATTGTCGTAGGAAGGAGCGTTTCAAGGTTTTTCCATGAACTAGAACCCGCTCGTGATCTGACGAATCATACCGATATTCGGACTACCTGCGCCTTAATGGCCAACGCCCACGCGGTTGTGAGTTGTGACTCCGGCCCGGTACACCTGGCTGATGCTGTCTCCAGCCCGGTAATCGCTCTTTATGGTCCCACGATCAGGGAATGGGGCTTCTTTCCCAGCGGACCTCAGGCCGTGATTGTTGAATCCGACCTTCCATGCAGACCCTGTTCATTGCATGGTAACGGCCGCTGTTCACGCGCCGGGGAATGTATGAATTCAATTACGCCTGAATTGGTATTCGATGCCTTGATTTCGGTCGTGTCGATGAAGGGACAATGATTCCGTGCCGCAGAATGCCAATAGATCTGTACCATTTGTATCACAGTTCTGTTGACAACATGATACGCGTGGTGGAGACTATTCCCCGCTTCCGTAGGGATGCCCGACATTCCCTGGTAAAAACGGTTTTCGGCAACGAGTGAAACTTTATGCAACAAGTTCAACGAGGTTTGTGTATTTGTTTCTGACGCGGACTTCCTGTGGAACTATATCTACCCCGGAATTATGGAGTTACGGATACGGATACGTCCGATCACGGTGAGATTTATACATGAAGAGTTGTGTAACAACAAGCGGAATGCACAAGCCTATGGATGGATTAAGTATTCTGTTCATAAACTCCACGAAACGAGCATCCGGAGGCGAATACTGGATGGCGCGCGTAGGTGCCGAATTCGTGTCACGTGGCCATCAGGTTGCATTCATCTGCAAACCTCGACAACCATGGGCGGAGGATGCGCGTACAGCGGGTGTCGATGTATTCGAACACGGTATGCATGGAGATATCAATCTGGCAGCCGTTGCGAGACTGGCCTTGTTAGTATCAAAACGAAAAATCGATCTTATCTGTACAGTATTCGATCGCGAGGTCAGACTGGCCGGTATGGCAAACAAGCTTTTCCCCTCGGTATCCCTTGTTCACCGCAAAGTTGTCCCGCGGGTAAAAGACCGATTTCAATATAAGGCGAGCTATCGATATCTCGTGGACAAGATAATCACGCCATCGCACAGCATCGAGACCGCATTAACCAGGCACAGGTGGTTCCCTCCCAGTATGGTTGAGGTTGTTCCCAATGGTATCGACATCTCTCCGTTCAACAATCTGAATCCATCCCGTCGCCTCCGTGAATCATTGGATATTCCCCGCGGTCGGGTCATAGTGGGGACTATAGCTGACCTGGTCAGGGCAAAGGGTCATGATCTTCTCCTCGAGTCCATCCCCAGCATACTCCTCCTTACGCCTGATGTCCATTTCCTCTTCGTTGGCGAAGGTCCCCTTGAAACAAAAATTCGACAGAAGGCCGCCCAGATGGGTATTTCCGACAGAATTACATTCGCCGGTTTCAGGCGTGATATTCCCGAGATACTCCGTCATATAGATGTTTTTGTCCTTCCTTCTCGAAGCGAGGGTGCTTCATTGGCCGTGCTTGAAGCTATGGCCGCCGGACGTCCCGTGGTTGTCAGCGACGTGGGAGGCAACTCAGAACTCGTGATTCACGGTCTGAACGGATTCCTCTTTCCGCGGCGTGATCCCGTACTCCTTGCCGAACAGGTTGCATTATTGGTTGTTAATCCGAGATTGCGACGTAAGATGGGTTTGGAAGGACGGAAATGGGTGGAACGTGAATTTACCCTTGATCGAATGATAACCCGGCTGGAATCAGTATTTCAGCGTACCGTCCGTGAGAAAAGACACGGGAAAAAAAACAGCCGAAAAAAGTGATCACACATTCATCAATGATGAATGATTATCGGTCGTCGGTTTTCTGTAATCAGTTTCTGAATCAGATTAGTTTTCCCTGTATATCAAAAAACTCCTAACCCGCATTTCTCACCAACTTTTACTGCAACCACGGAACTGCATGCATTATCATCGTCATACCTCCTCAACATTCCCCCTAATTCATCAATCGACAATCAGCATTCATCATTTTCGCCGTGTCTTTTCGATGCCGTGCTTGTCACGTAACCTCGGTGAAAGTGAGTAGATGAGAACCGTTCAGTTTAGGAAATCCTAAAATCACTAAAGCCTCACATTCAGCGAGTATTTCAACTCCTATCACACTTTCTTTTATGATCATTCATCATTCAACCGTCAGCTATCAGCTCCGGAATCCCGAATCCGAACTTCGACGTTTCCGTCATCCGACGGATTGAATGATCGATGCTATTTTCAATTCCTATTCCTACTCCAATTCTTTTTCGCATTCCTCATAACCTTTAACCTTAAACCTGCGACTTTCAACAGGAACGTCCGCGTTCACACATTCATCACTCATCAATTCTTTCTCACTTCCTCTCAGAAATCCTCCCCGTATCAAGCTCTGTTCGCCGTAACGATCCCAAACCGCGTCGAGGGCACTGATCAATTTTTTCTCCCTGTGGATT
>Ga0180434_10002731_pt1 | contig 23067 bp, 16 predicted proteins | sample SS_ome_7_FD_132453 | JGI IMG/M metagenome (GOLD analysis project Ga0180434, IMG submission 132453) | Hypersaline lake sediment archaeal communities from the Salton Sea, California, USA - SS_1_D_2 metaG | ecosystem: Environmental > Aquatic > Non-marine Saline and Alkaline > Hypersaline >...
ACGCCGTCGCGCGGACCGGGAACGACCGTAACGGGCCGCCGGACGCCGCGGCGTGGGCATCCGAATAGCAAGCGCGGTACGGGTGAGGGGTTTCCCGGCCGCGTCACAGGGGCGGGGCGAGCCAAGGGGCACCCCGCCCCTCCTTTTACGAGTGGGGCAGCAACACAGGGGCCGGCCGACACGGGAATCATCCGTACCGGCTGACGCCTCCCAAGTCGGGGGGTCCGGGTTCGAGTCCCTGGCAGCCTACCTGCGATAGGTGCCAGCAGTTCATTGGGTTACGGGTTGCCTCTCTGTGCTCATTTCCAGGCGCTGACTAACATTAACCGGATTCTAGTCAAAGGCTCTTCCTGTGCAATTTGACTTTTGCAATTTGACTTTTGCCGAATCCGTGCTATATATCCGTGGAGTGTAGGAACGGGAGTCGGTCTCCCGGTCGCAGTGCCGAGCGGCGTTCCGTGCGCCGCGCCGTCGGGCGCCATACGGGCACCCTAGGCGAACCCATTTGGGGGGATTCGCGATGAAATGCGTTCTATGGCTTCTGGTAGGGTGTGCCGTCCTCTTTCTGGGCGTCCCGGCGTCGGCGAACTCCATCAACTGGCTGATTCAACCAAGCCCGGGCGAGAGGATCGCCTTCAACGTCGTGGACTTCAGCATGGCCCGCAACTACGATCTCGACGCCGACGACTCCCCGGTGGAAGGGGTGCAGGACGTGAACGACCTTCCTGGCAGCGGCGCCGTGCTGGGGGCCCAGGTGATCGACCGCGCCCAGATCGGCGCAGGAGGCATCGGCGGCCATCTTCTCGGCGAGACGGAGGACCGGTGGAGTGTCGTCGAGATGAAAGAAATCGTCGGCGACCCGAATTCGACCATAACCTATTGGAGCGCCACCGCCGATCCGACCTACGAGGTCGTGGGTCTGATGTACGGCGGAGTCGATACGTACGTTGAGGTGGATCCGTTTTCGACCACCGTCCTCTCGGCCGGCATTTTCATGGACATATATTTGCAACCGAAGGGCACGTTCGATTCGTCACTCGGCTCGGCCGGGCGGCTCGCCTTTGACCAGTACGAAGGCGTGGGTTACGACGCCGCAGGCGACCCCATCGGCACCCTCCTGATGCGCCTCGAGAGCACCGACTGGGTCCAGCCGCTGGGAGGCGCGGCTTCGGATGTCGACGGCGACGGCGACCCGGACGGCGATTTCCTCACCGTCTACGAGCCCGCGTCGACCCCAGTCGGCGCCGGCGAAGGGGTAAGCAGCATGTTCCTGGACCTCGTCGGAGGCGCGTGGCGCACGGGTCCGGTGGGCGCCATGACCCTGGAGGCCCCCGTATCCTATTTCCCCAATGGAGACCCCCGCTTCGGCACCTCGCCTTACGGCGACCTTTATGAGGACCAGAACTTGGATCCGGCGCTCTCTGGACCGTCGGACTGGGTCATGACAAGCGAGGACCCGTACCGCGCCCAGGTATCGACCGTGGTGGTGCCCGAGCCGGTGACGGCTGCGGGCCTGCTTCTTGCGGTTGTCGGCCTGGGGCGCTACTACCGCCGCCGCCGCCGCGAGAGCCGCTAGTCTGGGCCGCCCGGCGGCGTGGCGTCAGACCTTGGGCGAAAGCCTCATCGTGCGCCGGCCCGCCTGAGGCGGTCTACGGTTTTCGACGGCCATTCGCCAGACCTGATGCTGCAAGATGTGGTCTGAGACTCGCCGAGCGCCTCCCTCACTTCGTCACCGCATCACGTCTGCCGATCCATCCGCCGAATCCCCTTGACGCCGATGTCGGTCCGCCAGTGGGCCCGGTGGAAGCGGATCTTCCGGACGGCTTCGTACGCCCGGTCGCGGGCGGCGCCGATGTCGTCGCCCAGCGCGGTCACCCCCAGCACCCGGCCGCCGCTCGTGACGATCTTGCCGTCCTCGGCCCGCGTGCCCGCGTGGAAGACGCCCACGTCCTCGAGGGCGGCGGCCTCGGCCAGGCCGGCGATCTCCTTGCCCTTCTCGTATGGCCCCGGGTACCCGCCCGACGCCATGACGACGCAGACCGCCGGCCGGGGGTCCCACCGCAGCGTGATCTGGTCCAGGCGGTCGTCGATGACGGCCTCCAGCACCTCCACCAGGTCGCTCTTCAGGCGCACCAGCAGCGGCTGGGCCTCCGGGTCGCCGAAGCGGGCGTTGAACTCCAGGACCTTCGGCCCGCCCGGCGTGACCATGATGCCGGCGTACAGCACGCCCTTGTACGGGGCGCCGGACGCCTTCATGCCGTGGACCATCGGCACCAGGACCTCGCGGTCCACTTGCCGCTGGACCTTCTCGGAGACGACCGGGGCGGGACTGTACGCCCCCATGCCGCCCGTGTTCGGGCCCTTGTCGCCGTCGAAGACGGGCTTGTGGTCCTGGCTGGATTCCAGGGTGTAGATGCTGGTGTTGTCCACGAGGGCCAGGATCGAGGCTTCCTCGCCCGAGAGGCGTTCCTCGATGACCACCTTCTCGCCGGCCGCCCCGAACGCCTTGTCCTTCATGATGGTCTCGACGGCCCGGCGGGCCTCGTCCGGGGTGCCGCAGACGAACACGCCCTTGCCGGCCGCCAGCCCCGACGCCTTCACCACGAGCGGTTCCTCATGGTTATCGATATACGTGAGCGCGTCGCGGGGCGACGTGAACGTGCGGTACTCGGCCGTCGGCACGGCGGCGGCCGTCATCACCTGTTTGCACCACGCCTTCGAGCCCTCGACCTGGGCGGCCTCGGCCGTGGGGCCGAAGATCCGCAGCCCCGCCGACTGGAACCGGTCCACAATGCCCGCCACCAGCGGGGCCTCCGGGCCGACCACGGTCAGGTCGATGGCCTTGTCGCGAGCGAACGCGAGGAGTGTGTCCACGTCCTCGGCCCCGATGGCCACGCACTCGCCCACCTGGGCGATGCCGGGGTTGCCCGGGGCGGCGTAGAGTTTCGAGCAGTGTTTCGACTGGGCCAGTTTCCAGGCCAGGGCATGTTCGCGACCGCCGCCGCCGACCACCAGAATCTTCATGGCAGGTTCTCCCGGAATCGGATGCGACGGGTTCGCCCCCGACGCGCGGCGGCATTCTAGCCCGCGCCGCCCGGGCCTTCAACTCTATTGCCGCAGACGGCATCCCGTCGAGGCACGCGCCACCGGCTTGACCTGCCGGACCCCGCCTGATACAAGGGGAAGGCCCGGTGCCCTGGGCGCGTCCGGGGCCCTTGCCGGAGGGAACGCGACCATGACCCCCCGCTTCACGCGCCGCGACCTGATGCGCCTGCTGGGCGCCGCCGGGTTCGGCGCCGCCGTCTCCAGCACGGTGGTGCCCGAGGCGTCGGGCGATCCGCCGGCCGCGGCGCCTGCCGCGACGCCGCGCGAGCGGCAGCCCATCGATCCGACGACCACGGCGCACCCGCTCCCGCGCCTCTCGGGCGGCCGCGTGATTCAGCCCGAGCGGACGCTGCCCGTCCTGCACGAGACCGACGTCCTGGTGGCCGGCGGCGGGGCCGCCGGGTTCGCCGCCGCCGTCGCCGCCGCACGGGCCGGCGCACGGACCGCCATCGTCGAGCGGTACGGCTACTTCGGCGGCCTGTGGACGGGCGGCCTCGTCCTGCTGGTCATCAGCACGCACGCCCTCCAGGGCGACCAGCGCGTCCAGGTGGTCCGCGGCGTGGGCGGCGAACTGCTCGACCGCCTCGGCCGGCTCGACCGCGGCATCATCAACTATGCCCCCGACCGCATCAACCCCACTGTCGACCCCGAGGCCACCAAGTTCGTCATGGACGAGATGACCCGCGAGGCCGGCGTCACGGTCCTCCTCCACTGCTGGGCCGTGGACCCCGTGATGGACGGCCGGGAGGTCCGCGGCGTGGTCGTCGAGAGCAAGGCCGGACGCCAGGCCGTCCTGGCCAAGGTCGTCGTCGACGCCACCGGCGACGGCGACGTCTTCGCCGCCGCTGGCGCCGAGCACGAGCAGGTCCTGCACGCCATCGGCCTGGTTCACCGGCTGGGCAACGTCGACCGGGTGACCGCGGCCGAACTGGAGCGGATCGGCGGAAAGAACCCACGCCGGGCCCTCGGCGCCGCCACGCCGCACCCCAGCGTCACGTGGGTCAACCTGCGCGGCCCGAGCGCCGACGCCCTCGACGTGGCCGACCTCAGCCGCCTGGAACTCGACCACCGCCGGGCCATCTGGCAGCGCGTCCGGAAACTCCGCGAGCAGACCGGCAACGCCGACCTCTTCCTGCTCGACGTGGCCCCGCAACTGGGCGTCCGCACGTCGCGGCTCCTGGCCGGCACCCACTGCCTGACGTTCGACGAGACGCGCCAGCCCCGGGCGTTTCCCGACGCCGTGGCCGTCGGCGGGGCCCAGAACGGCAAACGCCCGGCGTGGCCGATTCCGTTCGGCGTCCTCGTGCCGAAGCAACTGGACGGTCTCCTGGCCGCCGGCCGGTGCGTGTGCGTCGACAATCGCCTGATCGAGGACATGCGGCTCATCGGCTCGTGCCTGACGACCGGCCACGCGGCGGGTGCGGCCGCCGCCATCGCGGTCCGCCAAGGCTGCCGGCCGCGCGACGTCGACGTCCCCGCCCTCCGGAAACTGCTCGCCGACCAGGGTGCGTACCTGGGCGCCTGAGCCGGAGCCTTCCATGGCCGATGCGGCCGCATCCCGGTCCCCGCGTTCCCGCCTGCGGCTGGCGGTGCGCGTCGTGGCCCTGGCGGCGGCGGTGGTCCTGGCGGCCGGCGTCCTGCCGTGGCCGGACGCGATGGTCGCGGTGCCGGCGGCGAGTCCGTTCGTGGCGGCCGCGTCGGCCCTGGCGACGCGGACGCTCCCCGCCCTCGCGCTCGTCACGGTCCCCGTGCTGGTCGTGGCGCTGGCCGTTCGGCGCGGCTTCTGCCGATGGGCGTGCCCCGTGGGCCTGGCGTGCGAGACGCTGGGCCGGGTGCGCCGCGGCAAAGGGCCGAGGCTTGCGCGGTGGCCGGCGGTCGGCCAGTGGATTCTGCTCATCACGCTGGGCGGGGCGTGCCTCGGGTACCCGCTGCTCGTGTGGCTGGACCCGCTGGCGATGTTTGCCGCGGCGGTGGGCGTGCCGTTTCGGGCGCCCGGATGGGCGGCGTATCTGGCGGCCGCGCCGCTGGCGGCCGTCCTGGCGGTCAGCGTGCTTGCGCCGGGGGCATGGTGCGGCCGGCTGTGCCCGCTGGGCGGGCTGCAGGATATACTCACCACGGCGACGCGCGGCCTTCGCCGGCGCCGACCGACGCCGGCCGTGGCCGAGGTTCCATCGGACCCCGCCGCATTCGACGGGGTTAGAGCGGACGGGGCCGGCGCGGGCCGGGCCGTCGGCCGGCGCATTTTCCTGGGAGCCGGCGTCGGCGGCGTGGCGGCCCTGGTGACCGAGGCCGCCGGCCGCGGCAACGCGCCGCCCATCCGGCCGCCCGGTGCGGCCGAGGAGGACCGCTTCGTCGGCCTGTGCGTCCGCTGCGGCAACTGCGTGCGGGTGTGCCCGTCGGGCATCCTGAAGGCGGACCTCGGCGGGGCCGGCGTCGCGGGGTTTCTGGCCCCGCGGGCCGACTTCTCCGCCGGCTGGTGCCGCGACGACTGCGCGGCCTGCGGCGAGGTGTGCCCGACGGGGGCGATCGCGCGCCTCGCGCTCGACCGGAAGCGGCAGCGCGTCATGGGCATCGCCGTCGTGAATCTCGACATGTGCGTCCTGGCGGGCGGCCAGGAGTGTTCCGTCTGCACCGCCGCCTGCCCGTACCGGGCGGTGGAGGTGGTGGAGCCGGAGCCGGGGGCGGCCTTCCCGGCGTACCCGTATCCGCGGGTCATCGCGGGGGCGTGCACGGGGTGCGGGGCGTGCGAGAGCGAGTGCCCGACCGCCCCGCCGCGGGCCATCCGGGTGATGCCCGGCCGCGGCACGCTCGCCGACCGCGTGTGACCGCGTGCGTCAGCCATGGCGGCAGCGCACGCACGTGCAACGTGAAAGGAGGCGTCTCGTATGACATTGAAACGACGATGGGCTTGGGTGGCGGGTCTTTGCGTCCTGGCGGCGGTGACGGGCCTGGGGGCCGCGCAGTATAAGCAGACGCATCGTAACATGATAACCTCCCTGGCCTCCGCCAGAACCGACAAGGCCGTCGCCGCCGCCGAGGCGTACCTGGAGAAGAATCCCGGCGACCTCGAATCGCCCTTCATCCTGGCGGCGGCGTACACGCAGAAGGGCGACATCCCGAAGGCGATGACGTTCGCCAAGAAGGCCGTCGAAGGCGGCTTGCCCATCGACCGCTTCATCGCCGGGCCGCGCGATCTCCTTCGGCCGCTCGTCGAAAGCGACGCCTTCAAGGCCTATGCGAAGGGGAAGGTCTCGCCGCTGGTGCACGGGCCGATGGTCGGCAGCGTCACGGACACCTCCGCCCGTTTCTGGGTCCGCACGGCCGGCGAGGCCGACGTCCGCATCGAGTGTGCCCCGGCCGCCGGCCAGACCGGCGCCAAGGTCGGCACCGGCCGGACCCGTAAGGCCGACGATACCACCGCCGTCGTCCAGGTGGCGGGCCTGGCGCCGTCCACACGGTATCAATACACCGTGGCGGTGGACGGGAAGGCGATGCCGGCCGAAGCGGCCTCGTTCCGCACGTTCCCGAAGTCCGGGTTGCCGGCGAAGTTCAGCGTGGTCTTCGGCGGCGGGGCGGGGTATACGCCGAAGCACGAGCATATGTGGAATATTATCGGCAAGGTCGACCCGCTGGCCCTGCTGATGCTGGGCGACAACGTTTACATCGACACGCCCAAGGTCCCCGACACGCAGCGGTACTGCTACTATCGCCGGCAGTCGCGGCCGGAATGGCGCCGCCTGGTGGCCACGACCGGCGTCTTCGCCATCTACGACGACCATGACTTCTTCGACAACGATTGCGTGCCCGGCCCCCATATCGACAAGCCCCCGTACAAGCGCGACGTGTGGCGCGTGTTCACGCAGAACTGGGTCAACCCGTCGTACGGCGGCGGCGAGAAGCAGCCCGGGTGCTGGTACACGTTCTCCATCGGCGACGTCGATATCTTCATGCTCGACTGCCGCTTCTACCGCACGCGCGACAGCGATCCGCCCACCATGCTCGGGCCCGTCCAGAAGCGGTGGCTGAAGCAGGCGCTGGCCGAGTCGAAGGGCACGTTCCGCGTCCTCGCCTCGTCGGTGCCGTGGGCCTACGGCACCAAGCCCGGCTCGAAGGACCCGTGGCAGGGCTACAAGGAGGAGCGCGAGGAACTGTTCTCGTACCTGGCCGAGAAGAAGATCGGCGGCGTGGTCCTCATCTCCGCCGACCGGCACCGCAGCGACCTGTGGAAGATCGAGCGGCCCGACGGCTATCCCCTCTACGAGTATTCCAGCAGCCGGCTCACCAACATCCACACGCACGGTATCATCAAGGATTCGCTGTACGGCTACAACAAGACGTGCTCGTTCGGCCTGATCGAGTTCGACACCACGGCCGCCGACCCCACGGTCACGTACAAGATCGTGACGATCGACGGCCAGGTCATGCACACCTTCACGTTGAAGCGGAGCCGGATGGCGGATGGTTCGTGACGGCACGGGCGCGCCGCCGCGCGGTATAATGGCCGGAAGGCCCGATCGGAGAGCCTTTGGATAAGGAGTCGCATGATGGAAAAACGCACGCAGTTGAGCATCGCCATGGAGAACGCACCCGGCCAGTTGGGGCGACTGTGCCGCGTCCTGACGCAGGCCGATGTGAATATACGTGGTATCTGCGTGTCCGACGCCACCGACGTGTCGGTCATCCGCGTCCTGGTCAGCGACGTGCCCGCGGCCGAGCAGACGCTCCGCCAGACCGGCTTCGCGTTCACCACGCAGCAGGTCCTGGTGGTGGAACTGGACCACCGTCCCGGGGCGCTGGAAGACGTGGCCCTGCGCCTCGGCCAGGCCGGCGTCAACCTCCATTACCTGTACACGTCGGCCAACGGCAGCGAGAACAAGGCTCAACTGGTGCTGCGCGTGAGCGACCTGGAAACGGCCGGCCAGATTCTGAGCGACTGATGGCCCGACGCCCCGCATCCCCCGGTTCGCCGCGCCCCGCGGGGCCCGGCAAGTGGCCGGCCGGCGACCTTGCCCGCCTCCTGGCCGCCTACGCCGCCCCCGCCGGCGGCGACGTGCGCGTGGCCCCGGGCATCGGCATCGACGCGGCCGTCGTCCGCGCCGGCGATGCCGACCTGGTCGTGGCCGCCGACCCCGTCACGTTCGCGGCCGACCGCATCGGCGCCTACGCCGTCACCGTAAACGCGAACGACGTGGCCGTTTGCGGCGCCCGGCCGCGGTACTTCGTGGCCACGCTCCTGCTGCCGGTGGACGCGGCGCCCGAGACGGTCGAGGCGATCTTCGCCGACGTGGCGGACGCATGCAGGCGACTCGATGTCCTCCTCGTCGGCGGGCACACCGAGCGGACGGCGGGCCTGGACCGGCCGATCGTCGCCGGCACGATGCTGGGCGACCTGGAAGGCCGCCGGCCGCTTTCCGCCGCCGGCGCCCGGCCGGGCGATGCCGCCGTCCTGGCCGGCGCCGCCGCCATCGAGGCTACCGCCCTGGTGGCCCGCGAGCAGGCCGACGCCCTGGCCGGCCGGCTCGACGACGCCGTCCTCGCCCGGGCCCGCGAGTTCCTGAGCGATCCCGGCATCAGTGTCGTCGGGGCCGCCCGCGTCGCCCGCGGCGCCGGCGCCCACGCCCTGCACGACGTCACCGAGGGCGGCGTGGTGACGGGCCTCTGGGAAATGGCCGAGGCCTCCGGCCTGGGCCTGGACGTCCGGGCCGACGCCATCCCGGTCCGCGACGAGACCCGCGCGGTGTGCGAGGCCGCCGGCATCGATCCGCTCGAGGCCATCGGGAGCGGGGCCCTGGTGGTGGCGGTGGGCGCCGCTGCGGCTACCGACACGGTCCGGGCCCTCGTGTCGGCGGGCATCGAGGCGGCCTACGTCGGCACGTTCGGTCCGGAGGGCGGTGAGCGGCAAATCACCCGCGGCGGCCGGACCGGGCCGCTCGTGCCGCCCGACCGCGACGCCGTTGCCGCCCTGTACGAGTGAGGGCCCAGCCTGTGCCATAGGGCGATGCGCAGAGGGCACGACCGCCTGCCGCGCAGGGCGCCATGATTAGCCGCCGCGCTTGCGCGGCGCGTGCCGTTGGCATCGCGGCCGGCGCGGTGGGCGGGACTGCCCCTCGCGGAGCAATCAGCAAGGAGATTCGCATGTACAACCGAGAACCGACCTTCACCCGCCGCACGTTCCTTCGCACCGTGACCACCGCCGCCGCGGCGGGGACGCTGGCCGGCTGCGCCGGCGCCGGCCGCGCGGCCGCAGGCGCCGCGAAGCCCCCCAACGTCCTCCTCATCATGACCGACGACCAGGGCTGGGGCGACCTGGGATGCCACGGCAACGAGAAGATCCGCACGCCGAACCTCGACCGCCTGGCATCGCAAAGCGTTGAAATGACGCAGTTCTACGTCCAGCCCGTCTGCGCCCCCACCCGGGCCTGCCTCATGACCGGCCGCTTCAACTACCGCACGGGCGTCACCGACACGTACCTCGGCCGGGCCATGATGGACCCGGACGAGGTCACCCTGGCCGAGATGCTGGGCAAGGCCGGCTACGCCACCGGCATCTTCGGCAAGTGGCACCTGGGCGACTGCTACCCGATGCGGCCCATCGACCAGGGGTTCCAGACGGGCGTCTGGCACCTGGGCGGCGGCATGAGCCAGCCCGCCGACCCGCCCGACAGCAGCGGCTACGTCGACGCCATCTACCAGGTCGACGGCGTGGAGAAACGCCTGCCCGGCTACTGCACCGACGTCTTTGCCGACGCCTGCATCCGCTTCATCGAGGCCAACCGCGACCGGCCGTTCTTCGCCTACCTGCCCACCAACGCGCCGCACACGCCGCTGCTGGTGGCCGACAAGTGGTGGAAGCCGTACGCGGAGGCGGGCCTCGACGAAACGACCGCCAAGGTCTACGGCATGGTCGAGAACATCGACGTGAACGTCGGCAAGGTCCTCGCCCGGCTCGACGCCCTCGGCCTGGCCGATAACACCCTCGTCATCTTCCTCACCGATAACGGCCCGCAGCAGCGGAACCGCTACAACGGCGGGATGCGCGCCGGCAAAGGCACCGTGTACGAGGGCGGCATCCGCGTCCCGTTCTTCATCCGGTGGCCCGGGAAGTGCGAGGCCGGACGCAAGTTCCCCGTCATCGCCGCCCACATCGACGTCGTCCCGACCGTGCTCGATGCCTGCGGCGTGGCGGTGCCGGAGGGCGTGCATCTCGACGGCACCAGCCTCCTGCCGCTCTGGACCGGCATGGGCGGCCAGTGGCCGTCGCGGACGCTCTTCTTCCAGTGGCATCGCGGCGATGCGCCCGACCTGTACCGCGACGCCGCCGCCCGCGAGCCGCGATGGAAACTCGTCATGCACCTCGCGAAGAACGGCCAGCCCCGGTTCGAACTCTTCGACATCCCCGCCGACCCCGGCGAGAAGCAGGACGTGGCGGCCGAGCACCCGGACGTCGTCGCGCGCCTGCGCGCCGCCTACGAGGCCTGGCTGAAGGACGTCTCGGCCACGCGCGGCTACGAGCCGCCGCGCATCGCCCTCGGCTCGGCGCACGAGAACCCCGTCCGCCTGTCGCGGCAGGACTGGCGCGGACCCCAGGCCGGATGGGGGAAGAACTCGCTCGGCTGCTGGGAGGTCCACGTCGACCGGCCCGGCACGTACGAGGTTACGTTCCTCTTCGGTCCCGCGAAGAAGGAGCGGACCGCGGTCTTCGAACTCGGCAACGCCCGGGCCTCGGCCAAGGTGCCCGCGGGCGAGAAGCAGTGCACCTTCACCGGCGTCGCCCTGAAGGCCGGCGACGGACGCTTGCACGCCCGACTGGAAGGCGGCGGCAAGCCCGTCGGCGTCAACTACGTGATCGTGAAACGGCTGTAGAACGTGGGCTGCGGCGTGCCGCGGTAATCGATATGGATCGCCGGGACTTCGTCCCGGCCTGCGTGGTGCGGCCGCCGTGTCGCACGGACGCCGACACGAAGAAGATGAGGTGAAGAGACACCGAACCCGAAGCAAGGAGACGCACGATGCAGACCCTCGGTGAAACGTTGGCTCAGTCCTGTGCCATGCTGTGCCTCGCGACGGTCATTGCCCTGGCCGGCTGCGCCGTGGCAACCGGCGGGTCCGCGGGCGATGCCGCCAAGGCCGTGCCGCCCGACCGGGCCGTCAAGGGCACCGCCGGCGACGCGTATCCGTGGAACATCCCGCTGGCGAAGGCGCCGCTGGACGACGCCCCCCTGACCTCGCCCCGCACGCTCTGGTTCCGCGAGGGCAAGTTCGGCATGTTCATCCACTGGGGCGTGTACGCGGTGCCCGCCGGCGTGTACAAGGGCAAGGAGGTCAAGGGCATCGGCGAGTGGATCATGAACCGGGCCAAAATCCCGGTCGAGGAGTACGAGAAGTTCCCGCCGCAGTTCAACCCCACGAAGTTCGACGCCGACCAGTGGGCCCGCCTGGCCAAGGAGGCCGGCATGACCTACATGGTCATCACGTCGAAGCATCACGATGGGTTCTGCATGTGGCCGAGCGACGTCACCGACTACGACATCGCCGACCGCACCCCCTTTACGCGCGACCCCATGAAGGAACTGGCCGAGGCCTGCCGCAAGTACGGCCTCAAGTTCTGCTTCTACCACTCCATCATGGACTGGCATCACCCGCAGGCCAAGGGCGATGACTTTCCAGAATATCATCAGGACTACCTTAAACCCCAGGTCAAGGAACTCATCGCCCGCTACGGGCCGCTGGGCATCCTGTGGTTCGACGGCGAGTGGATCAAGGAGTGGGACCAGGACAAGGGCCGCGACCTTTACAACTTCTGCCGCACCCTTCAGCCCAGCCTCGTCGTCAACAACCGCGTGGGCAAACGCAAGGACACCGACGGCGACTACGAGACGCCCGAACAGAATATCCCCGCCGGCGCCATCAAGGGCCGACTCTGGGAAACCTGCATGACCATGAACGACACCTGGGGCTACAAGAAGAACGACCACAACTGGAAATCGGACCAGGACCTCATTCAGAAACTGATCGACATCTGTTCCAAGGGCGGAAACTTCCTCCTCAACGTCGGACCCACGGCCGAGGGCCTCATCCCCGAGCCGTCCGTCCGGCGCCTCCGCCAGGTCGGACGCTGGCTCGAGCACAACAGCGAGTCCGTCTATGGCACCACGCAGAGCCCCTGGAGCCGGCACCCGTTCAACGGCCGATGCACCGTCAAGGGCAACACGCTGTACGTACACGTGTTCGCATGGGATGGCCCCGTCAGCCTGCCGGGCCTGAAGGGTGCCGTGAAGCGCGTCCGCTTGGTCGACAAGCGCCTGGGCGAGGCCCGGCACGCGGTCGAGAAGGACGGCGAGACGGCCACCCTGGTCATCCAGCCGCCCGCTTCGCCCGACCTCGTCGACACCGTCGTCGCGGTCGAGTTCGAGGGCCCCGTCGCGGTGGAACCCACGGCCGCCACCACCGCCGGCGAACTCGTCAAGCAGGCCGCCGACGGCCGCATCGTCCTGCCTGCCTCGAAGGCCGAGATCCATGGCAACCGGGCCAAATACGAGTCCGGCGGCGGCAAGGACAACATCGGATTCTGGGTGGACGAACGCGATTGGGTCTCGTGGGCCGCCAAGGTCGACACGCCCGGCACGTTCGACGTCGACGTCACCTACGCCGCCGCCTCCGATTCCGGCGGCGCCACCTACGACGTCTACGCCGGCGAGCACAAGGTCGGCGGCAAAGTGGAGGCGACCGGGGGCTGGGCCGACTTCAAGACCGTCCGCGTCGGCCAACTGGCCATCTTCGGCGAGGGCACCGCCACCATCGCCGTCAAGCCGGTGACCAAGCCGAATCTGGCGGTCATGAACCTGAAGTCCGTTACCCTGACGCCGGCGAAGTAGGCGCCCACCGCGCGGCCGAAAGGCTGCGCGCGTCCGAAACGAGTCGCGCGGCGGGTCTACGGACCCGCCGCGCGCAGCCGTAGCGCGGGCGCGCTCTTGCGAAGGAACTACCATGCCCGAGCCCGAGCAGGTCGGCATCCTGACACCCCCGGTGCCGCCCGAGCCACGCCTGGTCGGGCCGTCGGTCTTCGGCGTCCGGCCGGGCCGGCCGGTCGTGTTCCAGGTGGCGGCGACGGGGGACCGCCCGATGCGGTTCGCGGCCGAAGGCCTGCCGCCGGGCGTCACGGTCGACGCCGAGACGGGCCGCCTGGGCGGCTCGGCCCCGCCGGAGCCGGGCGACCACGCCGTCGCGCTCGCGGCCGAGAACGCCCGCGGCCGGGCGTCGCGCACGCTCACGTTGCGGGTCGGCGACCGCATCGCGCTGACGCCGCCCATGGGCTGGAACTCGTGGAACTGCTGGGGCAACGCGGTCGACCGCGAGAAAATCCGCGACGCCGCCCGCGGCATGGCCGAAGCGGGCCTCGATCGTCACGGTTGGTCGTATATCAATATCGATGATTGCTGGCAGGGTTGGCGCGCGCCCCCCGAGTACGCCCTCGCGCCGAAGGACCATTTCCCGGACATGGCCGGCCTGGCGGGCGACGTGCACGGCCGGGGCCTCCGCCTCGGCATCTACTCCACGCCGTGGAAGACGTCGTACGCGGGGTACCCCGGCGGCTCGGCCGACACCGACGACGGCCGGGTGCTCGAGAAGGGCCACGCCTTCGGGCCGGTGGCGTTCTACGAGGCCGACGCCCGCCGGTTCGCCGCGTGGGGCATCGATTACGTGAAGTACGACTGGCACCCGATTGACCCGGAGCACGCCCGGGCCATGGGCAAGGCCCTCCGCGACGCCGGCCGCGATATCGTCTACAGCCTCTCCAACAATGCCGACCGCGCCACCGCGCCGCGCCTGGCCGAGGTCGCCAACTGCTGGCGCACCACGGGCGACATCGAGGACACGTGGGACTCGGTCGCCGGGATCGGCTTCGCCCAGGGGCCGTGGGCGCCCCTGGCCGGCCCCGGCCGCTGGAACGACCCCGACATGCTTGTGGTGGGCCGCGTGGGCTGGGGGCCGAACCTCCGGCCGACGCGCCTGACGCCGAACGAACAGGTCACGCACATCAGCCTGTGGTGCCTGCTGTCGGCCCCGCTGCTGCTGGGCTGCGACCTGACAACTCTCGATGACTTCACACTCGGCCTGCTCACGAACGACGAGGTGCTGGCCGTCAACCAGGACCCGCTCGGCCGGCAGGCCGTGCCCGTCCGCCGCGACGGGCCGGCCGAGGTCTGGGCGAAGCCTCTGGCCGGCGGATCGACCGCCATCGGCCTCTTCAACCGCGACGACCGCGAGCCGCGCGAGGTCGCCGTCACGTGGCAGGACCTGGGCCTTTCGGGCCGGCGGCGCGTCCGCGACCTGTGGCGGCAGCGGGACCTGGGCGTGTTCGACCGGGTTTTCGCCGCCCGCGTGCTGGTGCACGGGGCGGGGCTCCTGCGCGTCGCCCCGGCGTGAGCGGACACCGGAAGCACGAAACGAAACATGTCCATGCGAACGCTGATCGCTATCCCGGTGTACAACGAGGAGGCGCACCTGGAGCGCGTCCTGGCGGAGATGGTCCGCTTCTCGCCCGAAATCCTGGCCATCGACGACGGCTCCACCGACCGGTCGGCCGAAATCCTCGACGCCCACCCGTTCGTCGAGGTCCATCACCACGACACGAACGAGGGCTACGGGCAGAGCCTGGTCGACGCGTTCCGCATTGCGGCCCACCGGCGGTTCGAGTGGGTGGTGACGCTCGACGCCGACGAGCAGCACGACCCGCAGGCCGTCGGCACGTTTCTGGCCGAGGCCGAGAAGGGCGACGCCGACGTCCTCTCCGGCTCGCGGTACCTGCCCGCCAGCGGCCGCGACTCGCCCGTGCCGGAGGAGCGGCGCAGCATCAACGTATGGATAAATGCGATCCTCGCGCGCGTCACGCCGTACCGCCTGACCGACGCCTTCTGCGGGTTCAAGGCGTACCGGGTGGCGGCGCTGGAGCGGCTGGCGCTGGCGGAAACGGGCTACGCGATGCCGCTCGAGTTCTGGATCCAGGCGGCCCGTCACGGCCTGCGGGTGCGCGAGGTGCCGGTCCGGCTGGTGTACGTGGACCCGTCGCGCCGATTCGGCGACGGCCTGGACGACCCGCGGGTCCGCCTGCGGTACTACCTGGAGGTGCTGGACCGGGAACTGGCCGCCTGGCGCGAGGCGCAGGAGGGCGGCCCGTGAGCCCGATCGTCCGCGAGTATTTCCGCGTGCCGCGCCGGGACCGATCCACGTACTTCCGCCCCTCGCCCGGCCAATGGCCGGCCCTTCTGGACGCCAACCGCCGGCTCCTGGCGTCCTACGACTTCGAGGTGGCGGGCCGGCCGTTCGCCGCGTTCCGGGCCGACGCGCGGGCCGAGATCCTCAGCCTCGCCCGGCGATCCACTGAGGACGCCGGCTTTGCCGCAGCCGACTGGTCGGAACCGCAGCCGGTCGTCTTCGTCGGCCACCAGCCGGTGCCGTTCCATCCGGGCGTGTGGATCAAGAACTTCCTGGCCGGCGCGCTCGCGCAGCACGCGGGCGGCGTGTGCGTGAACATGGAGGTCGACAACGACGCTGTCGGCGATCAGGCCGTCCGATTCCCCGTGCGGACGGGCGCCGCCGCCGTCCGGGCCGAGGACGTGCCGCTCGTGTCGGGTCCGGCCGGCGTGCCGTTCGAGGAGCAGCCCGCGTCGGCGCTTCGGCGCGAGGCGGGGGACGAGGTCCTCGCGCGGCTGCCGGAGCCGTGCCGCGGGCCGTTTCGGCGGGCGTGGGCGTACGTGGTGGAGGCGGCGGACGGGTCGGCGACGGTGGGCGAGGCGTGCACGCGGGCTCGCCGGCGGCTGGAGGCGGAACAGGGCCTGGCGAACCTCGAGATCCCGGTCTCGCACATGGCCGACTCGCGGGCGTTCCTGGAACTGGCGGCGGCGCTGCTGGCCCGGCGCGAAAGCCTGCTGGCCGCGTACAACGGGGCGCTGGCGGAGTACCGCCGCGTCTACCGCGAGCGGAGCGACGCCCAGCCGCTGCCGGACCTCGCCCGCAACGGCCAGCGCATCGAGATGCCTTACTGGCTCTGGCGCGCCGGCCGGCCGCGGCGGCGCCTGTGGACGCACGGCCGGCCGGGCGGCGACCTCGTCCTGGAGGCCGACGACGAGCCCGTCGCGGTTATCCCGGCGGCCGAGGCGGACGACGCGCCGGCCGTCGCCGACCGCCTGTCGGCCCTGCGGCAGGCCGGGTGGAAAGTCCGGCCGCGGGCCGTCGCGCTCACGCTCTTTGCGCACCTGTGCGTGGGCGACGTGTTCGTGCACGGCGTGGGCGGGGCGCTGTATGATAAAGTGACCGAGTCGGTGGTCGAGCGGCTGCTGGGCGTCCGGCCGCCGGGGGTCGCGCTGGCCACCTGCACGGTCCACCTGCCGCTGGAAACGTATCCCGCGACGGAGGCGGACTGGCAGGCCGCCCACCGGGCCGTCCGCGACTGGCGGTTCAACCCCGACCGGATGCTCCGGCCGGAAATTCTGGCCCGGCCCGAGGCGCGGGCGCTGGTGGAGGAGAAGTGGCGGCTGATCCGCGACCCGCCCGCCGCGGCCGACGGGCGGCGGCAGGCGTATCACCGCGTCCACGCTATCAACGAGCGCCTCTCGGCGATGGGCCCCGACGGACCGGCCGAGGCGGTCCGGCGAAAGCAGCGCCTCGAGCGGGAACTGGAGTGGAACGCCGTCCTCACGGACCGGGAGTACCCGTTCTGGCTGTACGACGCGGCCGCGCTGGCGGCGTTCTACCGGGAAGCGGGGGGCTTGCGCGCCTGGTGATGCGCGGCGGGTGCCCTTCGGCGGGGCTCAGGGCAGGCTCCGACCCGCCGCGCGAAACGCGCCGGCCAAGGCCGGCGGCTCAGTGTGGAGGAGGTCGCGGGTGCCACGGTTTGCCTGTCAAACCGTGCGGCGGCCGCCCAACACGGATTGCGAGCAATCCGTGGCACCCGACCCTGAGTACATGTGGAGGAGGTCGCATGAAAGGAGGCGCGATGATCCGTCTGGCTTTCAGCACGAACGCGTACACGAAACACACGCTGGCGGAGGCGTGCGACGGCATCGCCGCCGCCGGGTACACGGCCGTCGAGATCCTGGCGGACCATCCGCACGCCTACCCGCCGGTGTTTTCGGAGCACGAGGCCGACCGGCTCCGCGAGCGGCTCGAGGCGCTGGGCCTGGCGCCGGTGGCGGTGAACGCGAACACGGCGATGGCGTACTTCACGCCGCTGCCCGAGGCGCTGACGTTCGAGCCGAGCCTCATCGCGCCGGACCCCGGCCACCGGGCCGACCGCATCCGCATCATGCGGCAGGCGATGGCGCTGGCGAACCGGCTGGGCGCGCCGGTGGTGACGATCACGGGCGGGCAGCCGCCGGCGGCCGGAGCGGCCGGAGCGGGCGAGCCGGCGGCGGTCCTCCGCGCCCGGCTGCTGGAGGGCCTGGAGCACGTCTGCCGCGACGCCGACCTGGCGGGCGTGGACCTGGCCTTCGAGCCCGAGCCCGGCCAGTTCATCGAGACGACGGACGCCCTGGCCGGCCTGCTGGACGAGGTGGACCATCCGCGCCTGGGGGCGAACGTCGACGTGGGGCACGCGTGGTGCGCGGGCGACGATCCGGCCGAGAGCATCCGCCGGCTCGGCCGGCGCGTCAAGCATCTGCATCTCGAAGATATCAAGGACCGTACGCACTACCACCTGATTCCGGGGGAGGGCGGCGAGATCGATTTCCCGGCCGTCCGGCGGGCGCTCGACGAGATCGGGTACGCCGGGGCCGCCGCCGTCGAACTCTACACCTATGCCGACGAGCCCGACCGGGCGGCCGTCGGGGCGTACCAGGCGCTGGCGCCGCTGTTCGGGGCGTGAGGGGGGCGCGTGCGGCACCGAACGCGGTCCGCAAGCGGGCCGGCGAACCGGGGCGTCGGGGTAGTGGGAGGCTGGCACGGACGTTCCTGCGCACCGGCCGCCTTACGGTGGCGGCTCGGGGGCGGTTCGGGCGTGTGGCGGGTACGGAGCCCCGCCGCGTAATCACGGGGCAGGTTCGGAGGTGGCGATGCGGTCGCGGCCGCCTTCCTTGGCGGCGTAGAGGGCCTCGTCGACGCGGCGGACGAGGTCGTCGGCGGTCTCGTCGTCGCCGTGCTGGGCCACGCCGATGGAGAGACTGGTCGGGATGTCGCCGCCGTGGACGCGCACGGGCTGGTCGTGCACGCGGCCGCGGAGCCGGCGGGCGAGTCGCTCGGCCTGGGCGGCAGTGGTATCGGGCAGGACGACGAGGAACTCGTCGCCGGCCCATCGGCCGGGCAGGTCGACGCTGCGGACGGTTTCCAGGAGGACGGCGGACAGGTTCTGGAGGACGGCGTCGCCGGCGGGATGGCCGAAGCGGTCGTTCACGTCCTTGAGACCGTCGACGTCGACCATGAGGACCGTCAGGGCCGAGTGGTACCGCCGGGCGCGGTCGGTCTCGCGGAGCAGGCTTTCCTCCAGGGCCCGTCGGTTCGCCAGGCCGGTCAGCGGGTCGCTCTTGGCGCGGTGTTCCATTTCGCGGAACAGTTCCACGTTGTAAAGGCTGGCGCCGATGAGTTCGCCGACCTGCTCGATGACGGGCAGGTCCAGTTCCTCGCTGAAGCGGTGGCCGCCCTGTTTGTCGGCCAGGTTGAGGATGCCGAGGACCCGGCCGCCGCCCTTCAGGGGCACGATGATGCAGGAAGGCGTCTGGTACCGGCTCTCGTAGGGGCGGTCGATGACGATGTCCTTCTTGCGCTGGAACTCGGCGAACTCGCCGATCAGCAGCAGTTCGCCGCGGCGGACGGCGTGGGCCATCGGGCTGTTGGGGTTGGCGCCCAGTTCCACGCGTTCGGCGACGGGGTCGTCCTGCGAGTGGCCCTGGAGGACCAGGCGGTCGGTGGCGGCGTCGTAGAAGTAGAGGCTGGCGCGTTCGGCGTCGAGGGCGGCGGGCAGTTCGCGGACGGCCACCTCGACGATCCGGTCGGGGTCCAGCGTGTTGATGCGGTGGGAGAGGGCGGCCACGTCGCGGATACGCCGCAGGGCCCGTTCCAGACGGGCCCGCTGGTCGTCGAGGTCGGCGGCGCGATGTTCGCTCTCGTCCAGACGGACGGTCAGGGCGCCGGTGCGGCGGGCGAGTTGGTCGGCCCGGCGGCCGAGGCGGTCGAGGGCGGCCGTCCGCTCGATGCCGCGGGCCCAGTCGGCCAGCCGCCGGCCGACGAGCGCCGGCGTCACGGGTGTCAGCAGGACGTCGTACGCCTGGCGGAGCCGGTCGGGGCCGAGGGCGTCGACGGCCTCGGCGGGGCCGGTCCAGATGCACCGGGCCGCGTGGGCCCGGAGGAGGTCGGCGGCCTCGCCCTTGGCTGCCGCCGCGGCGGCGGCGTCGACCAGGACGAGGGTGGCGTCGGCGCGGGCGAGGGCGTCGTCGAGGCGGTCGGCCCGCTCCAGGCGGAACGCCGGCGGCGCACTGGCCGACGCCCACGCCTTGGCCAGGGCCTCGTCGGGCGAGACCAGCAGCAGGGCCAGAGATTCGCCGGCGGCATCGCCGGTCGGCGGACCGCGGTCGTGGGGCGCGTCATCCTTGTCGCTGGGGATGGCCATGGTGCCGCGAGTGTACTGTCGGCGGGTGGGTACGTCCACCTGAAATCGCGGCCAGGCCGGAGGAGCGACGGCCGCATTCGGCTCGGCGAGGGGGGCCGGATCAGCCGGGATTCCAGCGTGTGGCGATCTCTTCATCGGTGACGATGCCGGCGGGCTGGTTGGACGGCCGCTTGAACGTCTTGTAGAACCAGTTGCCGCTGGCGCCGATCTTCCGCATGGCGTCGTCGAACTTCTCGGTGGTAAACCACGATACGTGGCCATCCATGCATGCGACGAACCCGCCGCCGCGGTGGCGGTTGGTCAGGGCGTACTTGCCCGTGTTGGGGGTCATGTAGGCCTGGTCGAAGTCGGAGTCGGGTTCGGGTTCGACGCCGGAACTCTGCTCGATGAACAGGAAGTCGTTGGGGTTGAAGTCGACGTGGTTGCGGGACCGCACGCGGCGGTCGCCGGGCCATTGATAGTCGCCCCAGGTGATGCTGGCGTTGACGGTGTAGGAGGTGGGCCCGACCTCGTCGCCGGTCTGCAGCCGTTTCATCAGGGCGCCCGGCGCCCGCACCCGGCCGCGCTCCAGGTCGACCGGACAGTAGAGGATGCTCTCGTCGCCGATGTACTTGTGCTTGAGGAGCAGGCCCTGCTTGAAGTCGATCTTGCCGTGGCCGTCCCGAACATACAGCCAGTTGTTGGCGCTGGGTGTGCTGAAGAGGGGGAAACTGCCCTCGAAGTCCGAGCAGTAGGTCTGCATGACCTTGGCCAGTTGGGCCAGGTTGTTCTTGCAGGTCACTTCGTTGGCGCCGCGGAGCGCCTCCTGAATGGCGGGGAAGAGCATGGCCATCAGGATGCCGATAATGGCCATCACGACGAGCAACTCGATCAGCGTAAAGGCGGTGTGACGCCGTTGCACGGGGCAGCCTCCCATAGCCGGAACCGCGTACCGCGGACCGTGCCGGTCCGCTCCGCGGCACATTATACGCCGGCGGCGGGTGTCCGGTAAGAGGAAATATGGGTCCCGCCGCTCGCCCGACCGGCCAAGAACAGTTGCAGCGGCGGCCCGGGTCCGGTATCGATAGGAACGCGTGCCGGACGCCCTTCGGCAGGGAGAGGTGCCGGCCCGCGGGGCGGATCAGGCCATGGCCGACGTGCTCATCTATCTCGCTCCCCCGGTGGTCCTCGGCCTGATCGGGGGCTTTCTGGGAGGCTACGCCGGCATCGCGGGGGCGCCGCTGCTGATCGCCCTCATGGTCATCCTGCTGGGATGGGAGCAGCACGCCGCCCAAGGCACGATCCTGGCGGTCATGCTGGGACCGATGACGTTGTTCGGTCTGCTGGCGATGCGGCACCGGCTGTGGCCGCTGCGGTATTACATCGTGGCGGGCGTGCTGGCGTACATGGTGGCGTCGTACGCGGGGGCGTGGATGGCGTTCCGCGTGCCGGACCTGCCGCTGCGGATCACGTTCATGGTCCTGCTGTTCGGCCTGGCGGCCCGGCACCTGCTGGCCCGTCCGGCGGCGGTGGGCCGGCCGCTGAATCCGTTCGGCCTGACGGTGACGCATCCGCGCGTGAAGCCCCGGCCGGTGTGGGTGATCCTGGTGTGCATCGGGGTGGGCGTGATCGGCGGGTTCTGGGGCATCGGGGCGGGCGTCCTGATGGTGCCGCTCTTCATGGGCCTCTTCGGGGCCCACAAGGACGACGCCCGGACGCTGTCGCTGGCCATCCTGCTGCCGCCCGTCAGCATCGGGGCGGCCGTGGTGTACCACCAGCAGGGGGCCATCCGGTGGGACATGGCCGGCATCATCTTCGCCGGGTACATGGCGACGAACTACTTCGGGGCGCGCCTGGGCCGCTGGCACGACCACGCCACCTTCGCCCGATGGTTCGGCGTGGTGATGCTGCTCTTGGGTTTGAGTTACCTGGCCCTGGTCCTCTGGGGTGGCGGATGAGGCGGGCGCGCGAGTGCCACGGGCGGCTTGTCGTGTGGCCCGGCCGGCTTGTCCAGCCGGGGGTGTTGCACCCGACGCGGCCCGCAAGCGGGCCGGCGAACCGGGCGCCGGGGTCGCGGGCGGCTTGCAGTGACGTCCTGACGGTCCCGCCGCCTTATGGCGCCGGCGCCACCTCCAGCCGCCGTTCGCGGCCGGGTTCCAGGCGGACGGGGATGCCCTCGGCCATCGCCTTGCCGGAGTACGTCTTCGCTTCGCCGCCGGACGTGCCGCGCACGGTGTACGTCCGCCCGGCGTCCACGGTGAACCACTCGGGCAGGGTGTTCATTCGCGGCCAATCGTGCTGGAAGCCCAGATACATCTTGTGGCGGGGCACGTCGAAGACGAGCCGGCCCGACCAGGCCTTCTCGGCCTTCATGACGACGACCAGCCCGTCGCCGCATTCCCAGGCGCCGAGGCGCAGGTCGCGCCGCCACGGCCGGGCCAGCAGCCCGCGGGTGTGCATCAGGGCGTGCAGGAGGACCGTCCGCACCCCGTTGGACTGCAGTTTCATCGTGCCCCACAACTCGGCCGTCTCCAGCGGGTCGGCCGACCGGGCGACGTTGCGGATGACCTCGCGGTCGGCCCACGCAAGGCCTTCCGGCACGGGCAGGCGGTTGAGCAGGTAGATGCCGCCCTCGATGGAATCCGCCACCTCGTCGATGTTTCCGCCCCGGCCGTCGCCCCAGCCGTTTTGATACCGCGGTTTGCCGAGGTTGCGGAGCGTCCGCGCGACGGCCTCCCGGTAAACCGGCTTGCCCGCCGCCATGTCGTAGCAGAGCAGCCCCACGTAGTTGTAGCCCCACCCGTCGCTGAGCCGTCCGCCCCCCGCGCCCAGCGTGTTGTACATGATGCCGTCCTCGTTGCAGCCGCGCTCCAGGATGGTATCGAACATCTTCCTCAGGCGCGGCAGGCGCCGGCGGGCCGTCTCGGGCGGGACCTCCGACTCGACGCCCAGCAGCAGGCCCAGGCCCCCGATGATCTCGCACCCGTGGTCGCGCAGCCGCTTCGGCACGAACGAGTCGTCGCTCAGGTAATAGTCCGCCAGCCGCTGGGCCCACACCAGGAACCGCTTGTCGCCGGTCATCGTGTGGAGGCGGGCCAGCACCTGCAACTGCTCGCCGTTGACCTCCAGGTTGTTCGACGGGATGGGGCCGAACGGCGTCTCGACGGTCGGGTTCTTCCAGATGGCCTCCTCGACGGCCTTCATGCGGTCGAACCATTCGTCCTTGCCGGTGGCCTCGACGATGGCCACCAGGCCGTCTTTGACGTACTCGCTGCCGCCGAAGGCGTTCTCGGGTTTCGCGAAGAAGCCGTCCGGGCAGTGCGCGATCTCGGCGTGCAGCGCCCCCCGGACGGGGCCGTTCAGGGCCTCCAGGTCGGTCGCCC
>Ga0180434_10002735_pt1 | contig 23038 bp, 15 predicted proteins | sample SS_ome_7_FD_132453 | JGI IMG/M metagenome (GOLD analysis project Ga0180434, IMG submission 132453) | Hypersaline lake sediment archaeal communities from the Salton Sea, California, USA - SS_1_D_2 metaG | ecosystem: Environmental > Aquatic > Non-marine Saline and Alkaline > Hypersaline >...
ACCGGAGGCTACGGAATGACGGGCGGCACGGCCGCCATGGGCCAGTCGCTGCGCCAGATGCCGAGCTCGCGCAAGGGTCTGCCGACGCGCACCGACATCGCGACCGGCAAGCGCACCGTGACGACGCAGCGCCCGCGCGGGCCGTTCGACATCGTCGGCGGCTTCAGCGACGAGCGGATCGGCCAGGCCAACCGGCAGCGCGAGCTGCGCGGCAACGGCGAGAAGCGCGCCCTCAACACGGCCATTGTCGACCAGCGCGGCCTCCTCATCAACGGCTCGTCGCGCGAGCCCAAGGCTGCGCTGGGCGGCGGTGCCGAGACCGACGCGAAGCGCCGGCGCATCGGCCAGCTCGCCTCGCAGAGCCAGGCGGCGCCCAAGGTCGGCGTCAACACGCCCGACCTGACGCGGCTCGCCAAGGACGTCGAGGGACTCGTCTACTTCCAGGGCATGCCCTCGCACGGCTCCGTCGACGCCGACTTCTACCGCAACATCGGCCCGTCGGTGCGCCAGCCGGGCTCGGGCAACATGATCTGGGGCGGCTTTCCGAACCTGCCCGACACGCCGTTCGACCGCAACTACCAGAACCAGGGCCCGGGCGGCGCCGCCTACCCGGGCACGGCGTCGAACGACATGTTCATCGACCTCGGCGACCGCGGCCGTGCGTCGCGCGTGGCCGGCAACCCGCTGATGAACATGTCGTTCTCGGCGTCGGCCAGCGCCAAGATGGAGTCGCGCTCGGCCACGGGCGCGCCGAACGCGCTGGTGCCGTACACGCACCGCGTGTCGGACGCGGCGCAGGAGTGGATGCCCGAGGAGCAGCGCTTCCACCTCTGGTTCACCGCCGTCAAGGCCAAGGACGTGCCGCGCGCGTCGTACCTCAACCAGTACGAGACGCGCCGGGCGCCGCTGCCGTTCCACGACGGCTACAACCTGGTGGCGCTGAACATGGCGATCGCCGCGTCGCAGCTGGCGCCGCAGACCCGCGCCGACGTGGCGATGCCCGAGGAGATCCTGGCCAACTACAACCTGGCCGGCTCGGTGCGCGTCGACGTCGGCTCGAAGCTGTCGGGCCTGGGCTCGCACCCGGGCAACCGCCAGAACCGCAACATCGTCTTCGAGGCACAGGGCCCGGGCGATATCTTTAACATCTGGGACAACCCCAAGGTCGGCCAGAACCTCTACATCATCATCAAGGGCGTTCCGGTCGAGAAGATCCGCGCGCACGGCGGCGCGCCGGCCGGCACGTACAACATCGAGGCCGAGCACCCGTCGCACGTCGAGCGGCTGCCGGAGAACACGTCGTCGGTGCCGCTGCAAGTGGTGCCGTGGAACGACCCGCTCGGCTTCCGCGAGCCGTCGCTGGCCGATTTGCAGTACATCGACCCGTTCGGCATCGAGCGCTACGGCGTGGCGATCCGCGTCGGCTGGATGCTGCAGCGATTCCCGGAGGACACCGACACCGAGACGCGCGCCAAGGCGCCGTACAGCGTGCACAACACGATGAAGTGCGGCCGCGTGCGCGTCTACATCGACATCCAGCGCTGCGTCTGAGCGACCGCCGGCGGTGGTGCAATAAACCCAACTATAGACGGAATTTTTGTTGCGTCGCAAGACATCCGAGCTCGGCGCTCAATCGGAACTCAACACCCACCCCGGAGCCCGCCCGTCACACACATCGCTGCATACCCGCACCAACAATGTCTGACCTCATCAACGGCATGGACGCCAAGAACGGCCGCTCGACGATCTTCAACGCCGGCCTGGTCGTCGTCAACGGCAAAGAGGACCACCACGAAATCGACACCCGCGCCGGCATCACGAGCCAGTTTGCGCAACGCGGCCAGGCGCACTTTATCTTCCCGAAGGAGCTCTGCTTCGTGCGCAAGGACAAGATTCCGGCGCGGTCGAATGACTCGGCGTCGATCCAGTCCGAGATCGAGGTCTTCACCAACCTGGCCGGCATCACCGAGACCGAGAACGCCCGCGAGGCGACCGAGAAGAACTACGCGCTGGTCGGCATCACGCGCAACCGGCCGCGGCACCAGGACATGGAGGGCCGCGACCGCGGCGGCCGCTTCGCGATCATCATGGCCGGCCTGGTGACGATCCGCTGCCAGTCGCTGCGCAACATCCCCGTCATGACGCCGCTCGTCTGGCGCGCGCCGCGCAACCCCAACAACGACCCGAAGAACCTCGGCCGCGCTCTGGCCGAGATCGAGCCGTACAACCCGGTCCAGAACGGCATCAACTCGCTGCAGGTGCACGAGAACCTGCACAAGATCATGGGCTCGCCCACCTACGCCCTGCACGACGACACCGGCGCCGGCCGCGACAAGCAGGCCGACTCGGTCATCTTTGACCAGCTGCTCGCCATCGCCTACACCGGCGCGCTGATGGCGATCGACCAGATGGGCGGCGGCCAGGGCCTCACCGACGCCGACAAGCTGCTCGTCGCCGAGATCATGGGCCTCGCCACGCCCGACACGCCGCAGGCCAACAAGCGCGCCATTGACTTTCGCAAGAACTTTGCCGACTCGGTGTTCGGCGCCCGCTTCGACGCCGCGTCGGGCACGTCGCAGACCAGCGACGACAACCTCGCCTTCCCGATCGCCCGCGCGGGCATCGACACCGAGGCCGACGAGCGCAAGCACCAGATTGCGCGCGTGCAGGCGGCGCAGTTCGACCGGCTCGCCAAGGCGTTCTTCATGAAGGATCGCTCGGTCCGCGATCGCATCTTCGGCATCTCGATGTCGAGCGGCAAGCCGGGCGGCGACATCGACATCCTCATGACGCGTCCGTAGGCGGTGCAATAAAAAGTCCGCGAGAAAGTATTCCGCCCTCGTAGAGGTCTGCCGCGGCTGTGTCCCAGAGTCAACCAACCCGTCTGTATTAGTCTGTGTATGGCATCCACCACCACCACCAAGTACAGCAGCAGCGAGGACGAGGAGTCCTCGTTGATCGAAAGCCCGCGTCAAGTGGCGGACGCCGTCGCCGGCGCTGCGCCGGAGGAGTTCGTCGCTGCGCCGGCCAACAAGCTCTCGCAGTCGATTGCCGACCTCGGCGTCGAGCTGGCGAGCGAGAGCGACGACGAAGCCGCCGCCGAGGACTGGGACGACTGGGGCGTCGACATCGACTGCGGCGTCTGCGGCGGCGGCGGCGGCGACGAAAAGAAGAAGGACAAGGCCAAGAAGCCGGCCAAGCCCGAGGTCGAGTTCAGCGTTTTCGACGACGGCAGCGACAGTCCGCCCAAGGACGAGGAGGATGGCTCCGGGACCGAAGAGGACGACGAGATGATGGACGCCGAGGGCATGTTCGATCGCTTCCGCGGCCTAGCGACCGTCCTCGGGAACAACAGCCAGTTCAGCACGTTCCTGTCGCTGCTGCGCACAGCCAAGCTGGTCGTCGTCCTCGAACAATCAGGCGGTCCGACGACGGTCTTCGCGCCCACAAACGAGGCCTTTGCCAAGCTGCCCGCCGGCGCCGCCGAAGCCCTCGTCAAACAGCCAGAACTGCTGCGACGCGTACTGACGTACCACGTCCTGCCCGAGCGGCGCAAGGCCAAGGACCTGGTCGGCAAGAAACAGAGCCTCATCGCACTGTCGGGCGACCTTGTGACCGTCGACGGCACACAGGGCGGCGCAGTGTTTGTCAACGACGCGCTCGTTGTCAAGACCGACATTCGCCACGAGAACGGCATCATCCACGCCATCAACGGCGTTCTGTTGCCGTCTGGCGTCAGCGTGTCTCCCGCGACACCGAAGCCCACGCCACAGCCGAAGCCCGCGCCACAACCGAAGCCCGCGCCGAAGCCCTCGCCGAAGCCGAAGCCCGCGCCACAACCGAGGCCCGCGCCGAAGCCCTCGCCGAAGCCGAAGCCCGCGCAGCCGACCACGGGCCCGGCACCTGTGCGGACCAACGAGCCGCTGCCGGCCGAAAGCTGCCGCCGCACGAAGCCGCCGGCGCCCACCAAGAACATCGTCGAGCTGGCGCAGGCCACGGCCGACCTGGGCACGCTGGCCGCCGCATTGGCAGCGGCCGGGCTCGTCGGCACGCTGTCGGGCGAGGGACCGTTCACGGTCTTCGCGCCCACCAACGAGGCCTTTGCGCAGCTGCCGGCCGGCACCGTGGAGCGGCTGCTCAAGCCCGAGAACAAGGACGAGCTCGTCGCCATTCTGACGTACCACGTCCTCCCCGGCAAGGTCCTGTCGGCCGACCTCGCCGGCAAGGTCCTCTCGCCTGCGACCGTCAACGGCGCCACGGTGCTCGTCGACGCGGCCGGCGACGGCGTCCAGGTCAACAACGCCGCGGTCGTCACGGCCGATGTCCTCGCCTCGAACGGCGCCGTGCACGTGATCGACAAGGTCCTGCTGCCGCCGAGCCAGTTCAAGGCGCGCTACAGCGGCGCCAAGGCGGCGGCGAAGCAGAAGCTCGCCTCCAAGGCCAAGTCGCGCGCCTTTGCGCTGGCCAAGAAGGCCGGCGCCGACGTGCACCCGCACCTCGGCCAGATGAACCACAGCGCGTGCATCGTCGACGGCATCGTGTTCGCCAACAGCGAGCTGGCCGGCACCTACCGCGCCGTGCGCCGCAACCTCGAGCCGCACTTTGACTCGATCGACTCGCCGGCGCACTTTGTCGAGGCGGGCCGCACCGCCAACGACTACATCCGCGAAGTGGCGCTGCTGCGCGAGGGCCGCCACGACGAGACCGAGATGTTCGTCTCGGAGCCGGACGACCGCGCCGAAATCGGAGCCGATCTCCACGCGCTGTCGCACGTCTTCCAGACGGCCCGCTTCCCGCTCGCGCCGTTCCTCGAGCAGCAGCAGATCCGCCCGCTCGCGCTCGACGAGACCGGCCGCCTCCGCGAGCCGGCCAACGGCGGCGTCCTGGCGGCGCGCGGCGGCGTGCGCATGGCCGATTTCTTCAAGCAGCGCACGCAGGCCCTGGCCCGGTACACGGTGGCCCGCTACCGCGGCCTGCCCGCCATGGAGACGCGCGCCATGGCCGACCTGGACCTGTCGACTGACAACATCGTCGACTACCTCGTCGCCAATCAGCTCGTCCGCGCCACCAAGGCCGACGAGGCGGCGGCGCGCGAGCCGCTGCGCGAGGCGAACCAGCTCGCCATCTTCAAGTTCAACTGCGGCGCGTCGGGCAAGGACCCCGTCGTCGTGCCCGAGCTGGCGCCGTTCTACGCCAACCGCGACGGCGGGTTCATCGAGGCCGGCGCCGAGTGCTGCGCGTCGGACAACGGCAAGGCGGCCCAGGACGCCAACGCCAAGGAGCTGCTCGATGTCCTCGAGAAGGCCTACGGCGACCGCAAGGTGGCCGAGGTCGAGTGGCAGAAGCAGCTGGCGGCGCAGTCCAAGATGTGCTCGGCGCTGCTCGCCGGCGGCGAGTCGGCTGACTGGGAGGCGGCCTACGAGGCCGGCGTCTACGACGCGTACAAGTCGGGCGAGCTGGTCGACCTGCGCGCCCAGCGCGTAGCCAACACGGTCATCGACCTGTACGACCCGGAGCTCTATCCGGAGGACCTGATCCCGGACGACGACTGCATGCCGCCGCTGGTCGACGACGACGACGACGGCTGCGAGCAGTCGGAGCCGGAGCCGTGTGCGCCGAAGAAGGTGGTGCGGTACAAGTGCAAGCAGGTCAAGGTCGTCCAGACGCCGTGCGTCATCACGACGCCGTGCAAGAAGGTCAAGCCGCGCTGCGTCGACGAGATCGTCGCCGAGGCCGCCGGCGCCGCGCTGTCTGTTGGCGAGAAGTGCGGCGCCAACTCGCCGGAGCAGATCCAGGTGTTCTACCAGCTGCGCGGGCTCGAGAAGACGCGCGACGCCGACGATCGTCCGTTTCCGCTGTCGGAGGAACTGCGCCGCAAGACCGGCATCGAGCAAGAGGCCGTGACCACGCTGGTGATCGGCTTCCAGAACGACACCAGCGGCGAGGCGGTCGTCAACACCTCGCGAAAGCTGTCGCAGATCTACGGCAAAAACCAGGGCAACTCAGTTCCGCTGTACGCCGCCATGGGCCGTGACCTGCCGCCGGGATCCGCCGTCCTGGTGCTCCTGTCGTTCCGCGTCGACGACCCGTCGGACCCGATTCTGCACGCCGCCTTTCCGGCCAACGAGTTCACCGAGAACCTGGTGCGCGGAGTTCTGAGCGGTGTCGTCAGACTGCCGTGCTGGCAGCGCGAAGGCAAAGGCGAGACGTTCGGTCAGTGGGTCTACAACCCAACCGAAAACACGATAACGACGGTCATCACCGCCCGCTCACTCGACGGCCGCGAACTGGGCACCGCGCTGCCATCGGGCGCTGTCTTCGGGCCAACGGCGGCCGACGACGCGTTCGACTACGACCCGCTGCGCGAGGCGTTCCGCGCCTACGTGCAGGAGTCCGCCGCCATCAAGGACTCCGCCAAGCGCCAGAAGATCGCCGAGGCGATCGGCGGCGGCGTGGTGGCGCAGCTGGTGACCGGCGACTCGGACAACCTGCACGTCCTGTCGACGATCTGCACCGCTATGCTGCGCGACATGTTCACCGCCATCGACCAGGACAACTGCGTCACGCCCGAGTCACTGCGGCTGCTCGAGCAGATCGACGCCTTCTTCAAGGCGGCCGGCTCGACCGCGGTGCCCGTTTCGCGCTCGCCAGCCACCACGATCCAGCGCAACATCGGCGCCATGATGGCACTGGCGGCCAGCGCCGAGGACGCGATGCGCAAAAAGACCGGCCCGCGCGAGGCCAACTCGCGCAAGGCCAAGAGCCTCCAGGCGGCGCTGGTCGAGGAGGTCTTTGCCGGTCCGTGGCGCAACGCCCGCTCGGGCAAGTTTGTCTACGCCAACCGTGCAGCCAATCTGTACCTGGCCGACAACATCCGCTACCCGGCGCAGCTGTTCGACCTGCTCAAGGGTCTGCTGACGGCGGTGGCCCGCTCCGTTGGCATGATCGATCCGTTCGAGGCCAACTTTATTGTCGCCGAGTGGGACTCGGCCGCCAACTACACGTCGATGCTGCTCGGCCGCCTGCCGTCCACCAAGGAGGTCGACGCGAAAACCAAGGCCACGCCCAAGCCCGCTCCGAAACCATCGCCGGCGCCGCAGCCGGCTGTTGCGACGCCCGCGCCATCCCCGTCGCCGGAGCCTGCGCCCGCGCCTGCGGCTGCCGAGTTCGACATGAGCAGCATCTTCTTTGGCGCAGTCAAGAACTAAAGACCCGGGCCCGTGCGTGGTGACGAATAAATCCTTCATTATACACTTCGAACCCCGGCGCCCGGTCCCAGACCGGTGCCCAGTCGGCCCAGTTGCGCGCGCGTGCGGACTTGTTGGTGTACTTAGGGAAGGTTGTAGGCGATCTGGCTCTGGTCCGGGAACATCTGCTCGGCGTACCCGAGCCAGACATTCTTGACGCCGCGGCCAGTTCGGTTGCCGGACAGCTGGCCAGCGCCCTCGACCAGGCGCGAGAATCGGCGCGTCGACGGGTCGTAGCGCCAGTGTTTGCCGACCGACTCGCGGACGTTGATCATCTCCGACTGCTTGTGGTACTTGTGGAGATCGATCTGCCAGTTGATGTTGCTCTCGTTCAGGTTCCAGACGAGCTCGAACCACGCCGCCGCCGAGTAGTTTGGCGTCTTGTCCACGCCCTTGGTGCGGTTGGTGTTCGGCGGCAGAAAACGCGACACGGTGGTGTCGATGAGGTTGATGCGGCGCGGGATCTTGTTCTCGGTGATCGGAATGAGCGTCGACATCCAGTCGCCGCGCTCCTCGCCCTCGTAGATCTCCGACGGCGTGCGGATCGGGTGCGTGCCCCAGCCGGCGCGGACGCCCATCGGGTAGACGTCGCGCAGGTGCGAGACGAGCTTCTCGTTGACGACCATCGACGCGTGGTGGAAGGTGAACGAGCCGTGGATCATCTTGTCGCCCGACGTCGACGAGATCGCCATGTTCGACGGGCCGATGACGTTGAAGCCCATCTCGTAGCCCGACTGCAGCAGGATGCACGTGTACATGCGCAGCTCGATGAACGGCCGGTGCACCAGGATGTTGCACAGCGGGTTGACGTCCTTCTCGGCCATCGACAGCCACGACGACATGCGGTTCGGCATCAGCAGGATCGCCGACATAATCATGCGCAGCACCGGATCGGACTCCTCGTGGACCTTGTTCCAGCGGTACGCAAAGTGCCCGCGCACGATCTTCTTCAGCGCCGGCGAGACCTGGATCTGGTAGCTCTGGTTGGCCATCGCCTGCATCGCCTCGTCGCGGCCCTCCTCGCCGTCGTGCGCGCCGGCGGCCAGCGCACTCGACATGGCGCGGAAGCGCGACAGCGGGTTGCGCGACAACATGGCGCCGGCGCTGCTCATCGCCGTGCGGCCACGCTCCAGGGCCGCGGCTTGCGCCTGGTAGTCGCTCGAGCCGGCGCTGTGCATCGCCGCCTTGGTGGCGGCCATCTCGCGGTGGCGCACCAGCTCGCTCTCGCGGTCCGCGGCGCGCTGCTGCTCGCGCTGGCGGCGAGCCGCCTCGATGATGTCGCGGTCGTAGCCGCGCGGGCCCAGACCGGCCGCCGCACGGCGCTGCTCGGCCTCGGTGCGGCGCGCAGCGAACAGGTCGCTCGCGGTGCGGTACGCCGGCGCGCCGTACATCTCGTCGGCCTCGCGGAAGTCGACGTCGATCAGGTCGCCAACCAGGCCCGGCACCACGCTGGCCGGCGCGCGGTACTCGTGCAGGCCCATCGCCTCGTCCGAGATCTCCGGCAGCGTCGTGAGCGCCGCGGCGTACGAGGTGTTGAAGAAGCTCTTGGCCTTCGGGTGGAACTTGTTGCCCATGTCGGCGCCGGCCAGCATCGGGTGGCCGAGGATCGGCTGGATCTTGCCGAACGGCGCGGCGCCGTTGCCGCCGGTCGACCAGAGGTTGATCGGCGTGCGGAAGCCGGTGCGCGAGTCGGCCGGCAGGATCTCCGGCTCGTCGACGCGCGAGATGCCGCGCAGCAGCGTCGCCGTCATGGTGAGCGGCGCGCGGAAGAAGAATGCCTTGGTCGGCGTGATCGCCTCGCCGGCGTCGAGGAACGAGGCCTCGATCGACGACAGCGAGCTGTCCGACGCGGCGGTCTCGGCCACCTTGGCGTCGAGCGCGGCAATGGCCCGCTTGTGGGCCTCGCTTGCGGTGCCGAGCTCGCCCAGCTCGGCGTCGGTCAGCTTCTTGCTGTCGACCAGCGCCTTGGCCCACTTCTTCTGCTGGGCGGCGGACCAGCCAAACTTGGCAATGGCCTGGTACTTGCGGCCGAGGCGCTCGAGCTCCTCGCGGGCCGCGCGGACGGCCTCGAGGTAGTTCTGCGTGCCGCCCGGCACCGCCTCCTGGACGCCGCGGGCAATCGCGTCGGGCACGTTGGCCATCGCAAACGGCGCGGCGCCCTGGTACTGCGCCTTGGCGGCCGACTCCTGCTCGGCCTCGAGGATGGCGGTGCCCGCCTCCTCGATTTCCTTCTTGCCGGCGGCGTTGGCGTCGCTGTACTCCTTCTTGGCCTGGCGGACGATCTTGGCGGTGCTGGCGTCGAGCTTCTTGGCCAGCGCGACGGCGCGGTCGACGGTGGCCTGGTTGGCGGCGTCGACGATGAACTGCGTCTCGACCTGAGCCGCCGTCTCGCGCACCACGGCGGCGGCGATCGTCTCGTCGTTGTTGTGGGCGAAGATGCGCTTGTAGAGCGCGTTGGTCAGCTTGGTGCGTGCGTCCTCGGTCTTGGCCAGGTCGGCGTTGATCCCTCTGTCAGACAGCTGCGCAAAGAACGCCGACAGCTTGCCCGTCTCGCCGGAGGTGTAGGTGCCGGCGCGGGCGCCCTTGGCCAGAATGAAGTCGATGTACGACACAATCGGCAGCGCGCTGAGGAACTCGCCATCGTTGGGGCCGGTGAACTTGGGCTGGAACGTCGACGGACGGCCATCCTTATCTTCGGTGCGCGATTTTTGCGCCACGCCGGTCGTCGGCGCCTTGAGGAACAACGGCTGGCGCGTGACGTAGAGCATGTCGAAGACGGCGAGCTCGGTGTCCTTCTTCGGCCGGAACCATTCGGGCGTGTAGTCCGAGTGCAGCAGGCGCGACTGCGCGAAGAAGTCGTGCATGCGGCCGGCCACGGTCTTGACCGTATCGACCGCCTTCGCCGCCTTCTCCAGCACGGCGGCGCCCTTCGAGCCGGCGTCGGCCCAGCCCTTGGACTCGGCCTGCGCCACAAAGGTCTGCAGGCCGGGCCAGTTGGCCATGCCGCCCGGGTAGACGCCCGACGTGGCCTCGTCGACAAACGCCGGCAGGTCGAGGCCGCCGTAGGCGTTCGACGCCCACTGCGTGACGCCGGCCTTCTCGCCGACAAACTTGAGCTGCGCGTCGACCGAGTAGCCGATGTTCTTGGCCGCCAGGGCCTTGAAGTATTCGGCCTTGTACTCCTGGGCCTCCCACTCCTTGAGCAGCGAGAACATGTTGTCGATCTCCTCGCAGTACTCGAGGCAATCGCGCACGCCGCCAAACATCTTCTCGGCGGCGGTGCCGGCGGCGTCGCGCAGGTCCTTGGTGGTGTAGACGTCGACGTCGAGCTGGCCGAGGTAGTCGGCCGGGAAGACCTCCATCTTCTTGACGTCGACGCCCAGCATCATGTAGAGCGAGCGCTCCGGGTGCGACTCGCCCACAAGGTGCTCGAACTTGGCCGGGTTCTCGTACTTCTTGAACGCGTCGAAGGCGCCGGTCTGCGCCAGCTGGGCGTTGATGCGCGCCGCGAGCTGCTTGGTGGCCGGCGAGAGGCCGTCCGGGTCCGACTCGTCGCCGCCCCAGGTCTTGGACTCGAGCAGCGCCTCGATGAACGTCAGCTTGCGGTAGTCGTCGGCGTTGAAGTCGTACAAGTAGATCGACCGGTGGTCGGTCTCAAAGTTCTTGTACATGCGGCCGCGGTAGTCGCCCCACAGCATGCCGTAGTACTCGCCGACGGCGATGTCGCGGACGAGCGGGTCGGCGCGCTCGCCGTTGTCGTAGACGGAGAACTCGCGCGTCTCGAAGATCGGGATCTCGCCGCGGAACGTGCCGTTCGACTGCGGACCCTCGACAAAGCGGGCGCGGCCGTCGGGGCCGAGCTGGTAGTAGCGGGTCATCGAGCCCTGGCGCACCATCGACTCGTTCCACGGGAACTTCTTGAAGACAATGAGGGTGTCGGCGCGGCCGCGGTGGCGCTGAATGCGCATCTGCTCCTCGACGACCATGCGGTCGAAGGTCTCCTCGTTGAGGGCCAGGGCGGCGAAGCGGGCCGCCTCGCGTTCCTCGATGCGCTCCTGGGTGAGCCGGTGTTCGTTGTACAGGTCCTGCATCTCGCGGTAGTAGTTCTTGCACACGAGCAGGGCCACCAGGGTGTGGTAGTTGACCGTCTCCTGGCAACACTGCGCAATGCCGGCGATGTTGCGGCGGTACTGCTGCTCGCCCTCGGGCGTGCCGAGCAGATCGCCCTCCATGATGAAGCCGATGCCGTAGCGCTCGACCGAGTCCTCGAATGTGCGCGAGCTGCTCGAGAGGAGGCGCGAGATGCCCTCGTTGGGCACGGGCGTGGCCAGCGTGGTCTGGAACTGGAACGTGTTGAACTTGATGTGCTGATCCGACGTCTCCAGCCACGGCATGACGCGCGTGTACCACTCGATGTCCTCGAGGATGTAGCCCTCGATCGTGTCGCGCAGGTACATGTTCTTGCCCTTGTAGAGGTCGAACAGGTCGTAGTTGGTGTAGTTCACGTTCTCGCCGTAGTGGTGGCGCGGGTCGACCGGCGGGCGACCGAACATGCGCTCGAGGACGGCCAGGCGATCAACGCCTGGGGCACGGCCGCCCAGAGTGCGGTAGCGGTGTTGTTGGGCCGACACGTGGTCGACGTTGTCCGAGAAATTAGACATCCTTCACAGTTGGGCAAAGTTAGTTGTAGCGGTGGCGGATGGGCGATGAGTCTTGCGCGGACTGTGTTGCCTCAAGGATCAATGAGCGATTTTCGTGTAACAGAGGTCTTTTATTATTTCGCCGCGATCCCCCGCCGACCCGGCGCCGCGATCCTCGCCGGGGCGCTCTTCTCCGGCGCCATGAGCCGGTTGGCGGCGGCGTGGATGGCCGACATCGAGGTGCGCGCCTCGAGGGCCTTGCGCAGCTGCGAGACGCGCTTGTGCTGCGTCCGGCGCGTCAGCTCGCCCTCCTCGGTCAGCACCGGCATGTGATTCTGCCGCGCCAGCGAACACTCGAGGTACGACTCGTTCAGCTGGCCCGTCAGCACCTGCTCGGCCGTCGTCGCCCGCACCTCGACCAGGCCCCGCCCGTTGCCCAGCGGCACCGCGAACTGCACCGGCTTGGCGCTGTCGCCCACCACCAGCTGCCCGTCGTCGCCCGTCGTGACGAGCTGGCTGCCGACGCCGCCGCCGTACAGCACCATGGCCGACGACGTCGTCGTCGAGGCCGTCGACCGGGACGCGCGCGCCGACGGCGGCAGGCCGCTGGCCGTTGTCGGCCGGCCCGAGCCGGCGACGTGCTGCGCCAGCGCCTCTGTGCGCGCGAGGAGCGAGATGTAGGTGCGCGAGCGGGCGTCGGACGTCTTGAGCTGCCGGTCGACTTCGTAGAGGCACCGGCGCAGGGCCTTGGAGAGGTTGACGAGGATCCGCTTGCCGGGGAATTTGGTCGTCTCGGCGCGGTTCAGGATGTCGCTGTAGTACTTGACGTGCTCGTAGGTCGGCGTCACCGTCGCCATGATCTCGTCGAACTTTTTGCACGCCGCGTCGCACTCCTGGTGCGCCTGGAGGATGTCCTTGCGCAGCTGCTCGGCGTCGACGTCGGGGTTGTCGTTGATCATCGACTGGATGTAGGCCTCGATCGACTCCTTGTTCGTTGTCTTGGTGCCGATGCCGCGCTGCGCGTTGTTCTCGCGCGCCGCCTTGTCGGCAATCGTCCGCGCCCGCTTCGACTTGAAGGTCGCTTTGTTGGTTCGCTTTCGCTTCTTCTCGGTCTGGCGCAGGCTGGCCTCGACCTCGCGCTCCAGCTCGGCCTTGAATTGGGCCATGTCGTCCTGTGCTTCGAGAGGCAGCGGGGCCTGATTTGGCCTCTTGCGTGCGAGTTTTGGTTTCGGCGCGGCACGCGGCGCAGTTTCGTCGACCCAGGCGTCACACTCGCCATCGTCGTCGTCAGGCGCAAACATAGTTGCTCAGTGTGCGTTTATTTGTCCCGGACTTCTTGAGCCCCGGTCCCTGAGCAGACTCCAGCCACTGAAGCCTCAACGATGGACGCGCTGCAAGCCACGGGCATCGCCGTCGTCGTCCTCACGGTGCTGGGGCTCGCGCTGTGCGAGCGCGTCTACTGCCACCCGCTCGAGGTCCGCGTGGCGGTGCCGGCCGACGACGCGCCGACGCACTCGAGGAGATCGCACTGAGCCGCCACGAAGGCGGCCGGCAGCCGGTAGAAGCAGACCTCGTCGGTGCACAGCTGAGCCACGTAGCACGAGCCGACGCGCAGCTCCGGATAGTGATCGGTGATCATCTTGCGGTAAAATAAAAGCTGCAAAAACGCCTGGTTCAACGGCGAGTTGTTGTGCCCGCGCAGCGACCGTGGCTGCTTGAGCGGGCCCGTCGCGCGGTTGAAGTAGTTCTCGCCGCCCACCTTGATCTCGACGAGACTCACCTCGCCGGTCCGCTCCGAGACGCACATCAAGTCGATGGCCGACGCGAGCCGGTACTCGTCGTAGAAGTCGGCAAACTCGGCCAGCGCCGGTCGCAGGCCCTTGCGGCGCAGGGCGTCGAAAAACCGCACCAGGTGGTCGCACGTAATTGCCTGCGTGCCGTACGCCGCGCGCAGGGCGCGCTCGCCGCCGCCGTTGACCAGCAGCCGCATCTGGTCGTGGATCAGCTTGCCGCGCGAGGTGCCGTGCCACGGCCGCGAGAGACCCGTCGCCCGTTTTTGGCCTGCCGATTGCGGACAGGTGCGCATCGCCCGCTTGTAGTCATAGTCCGGGTAGCAGACCCGCTCCAGGTGCCGGCGGAGGCCGCTGTACCGGCGCGGCGGCGCGAGCGGCTCGGCGGCGGAGCGGACCATGAAACACTGCTGCTCAAAGTCGAAAACAACGCGCCGGGCGCGCGGGTGCGCCGCCAGGAGGTCGGCTAGTCCTGGTGCTTCGGGTCCTTGGGGCTGGCGTACTTGGCGCCCTGGCGCAGCGCGATGGCCATCGCCTCGGCGAGCGCGCCGTCGATCGTCGGCGGCCTCTCCAGTTCGCTGTCGCTTTTGGCCACGGGCGCGTCTTCGGAGACTTCGGGCGACTGCCGCGCTTTCGGCGTCGCGGGCCGCGGCGCGCGTCGCTTGGTTGTCGTTGCCGGCAGGGGCTTTTTCGGCCGCCGCCGCGCGGAAGAAGATGCTCGCGACACTGCCGGCGACGGCGGCGGCGTTGCCGGGACCGACGGCGGCGGGGAGCGGGACTTTTTGAACGGCTGTGATTTCGCTGCGGAGCCGCTGCTGCGTCGCGGCAGGTCCTTCTTGGTGACGGGCAGGATCGGACTGCGCGCGCGGCGTTTGTGTGATTGGCCGCTCGGCTCCGCGTGGATCAGCCTGGCCACTTCTGATTTTGCGCCCACGTTGCCCCGCACGCGCTTCCAGTTGTACCACACGATGGCCAGGCTCATCGCAATCTGGACCAGCGCAAACGCGTACGCCATCGGCGACACAATCAGCACCCAGGCCGAGCGCAGCGGCGACGACAGGCGGACGAGGACCCGCTCGGCGGCGCGGCGCGTCTCGTAGTCGGCCCGCTCCTCGGCCGTGGCGCTGTGCTGGTCGGTCGACGCGAGCCCGCTGGCGCAGAGGTAGGCCGTCATCGAGCTCGAGATCGACCGCCGCAGGGCCTTGCGCAGGGCCATCTGGTAGACCACGACGGTGGCCGAGTTGAATCGGTCGTAGGCCGCGATGTAGGCGGCGTAGGGCCGCAGCCGCTCGATGACCTCGCTCGCCACAAAGAGCGACACAAAGACGAGACTGCGCACAATCAGCGCCGGCGTGTCGAGCGACTGCGGCGTCGACGTCGAGTCCGGGAACAGCGCCAGGAACAGCAGGGCGCCGATGCCGCCGAGGCGCGCCTGTCCGGAGAAGAACGACTCGAGCGAGACAAAGTAGAGCGCAACGACGCGCGCGTCGCGCAGCAGTCCGGGCAGGTTGTCGCCGAACATGCCGCCGGTAGCCTCGTGCAGCAGCTCGTTCTCGTCGTGCACGTGCTTGCCGTCGTGAAACAGGGCGCCGTAGCAGACCCAGACCGCCCACACGAACACAATGAGCCAGGCGTCGATCGGGCGCGGGTTCAGCGCCTCGTAGACGGACGGCTGGCGGTGCAGCCGCGCGCCCATGAAGACGGTCATGCGCGATTCGCGCTTGCAGTCGACGCAGTAGACGTTGTTGCGCACGGCGACACTCTCGTGCAGGCGGCGCGTGTACTGGCGCACGTAGAGCAGCAGCGTGACGCCGAACAGGCCCAGCACGGTGTAGGCCTGCAGCTGGCACCAGTAGGCCCGGTTACTGATCGCGAGCGACGAGAGCAGCAGCGCCAGGACGGCGATGCTGAGCTCGAGCCAGGCGTGGGAGGTGCGGCGGAGGCTTGCGTTGACCCACTGGTGCGTCGTGGCGGGCATTGTTGGTCGTGTCGTTGAGTTGTTGCGCGGAGGGCGGGTTCTGGGTAGGTCTGCGGCTTTATTGCACACACCGCCGTGGTCCGGGACGCCGGTGAGTCGGGACCGGGAACCGGCGCCGGTCCGAGTCCGGGACTCGCCCGGGCGCGCGAAAATAAGTCGGACAATGACCGGGACTTCACGCCCAACACCCCGCCCCAACCATGACCCAGACCACGCCCAATCACCAATACGGAGGCCATGCCAGTTTCGGCGCGTACCTCTCGCGCGAGTTCACGCAGAAACACAAGGGACCGCAGTTCCTTGCCCGCGCGGCGCGGATGCTCGGCTCGAGCCAGCCGCTCGGCAGCGTGCTCCGGGACTGGCTCGACGCCAACGACCAGGTCCACGGCGACTGTGCCGACTCGGCCGTCTACATCCGCTGCCACGTGCCGCGGTACATGCTCACGGCGGCCAATGCCGGCCGGACTCGGTTCCGCGCCGACGAGTTCCGGGACTGCGCCTTTGTCCACGCCTCTGCCGATCTCTCGGACCTGGCGCGGGACTCGGTCTGCGTGCTGGTGCTGTGCGAGCAGCGCGAGGAGAACGAGTGGTTCGCGGCGGTCCTCGCCGTCGGCCGCTACGGCGACATCAAGTGGACGCGCAAGTCGGACCGCAAGGCGGCGCTGATCTCGTCGCTGGTGCCCAATACGCCGACGGACCAGCTCACCGAGGCCCAGAGCCTGCGCCTGCACCGCCTGCGGCCCGTCACGCCGTTCCTGCCGAGCCCGACCGGCCAGGTGACGGCCGACGAGCTCGAGCAGTTCATGCGCCAGCTGGTCTCGTTCTGCATCCGCTGGCACTGCGCCTCGCGCACCAAGAACGCCGAGCGGGCCGCCGGACGCGACGAGATCCTGCGCCAGCACCTCGGCAGCCTCACGTTCCGCCACATGACGGCACAGCCGGCGCGCATCGCCCTCTTTGCCAGCGACCGGCTGCTGGCGGCGCTCAGCATCATTAGCCGCCTGGCGCGCAGCAACCGGCTGCGGGCGTTCGTGCAGACGCAGTTCGTCTCGGCGGTCGAGTTCATCTGCTGCGACGAGCTGGCGTTGCTCGACGACGCCGTGCAGCTGCGCCTGGCGCACGACTTGTTCCTCGCGCTGGCGCAGACCGCCCACAACAACGTCTGGCCCGGCAACCGCGACGTCGGCCGACTCGAGCTGCGCGTCTCCGGCGGCGAGCTGAGCTACGGCCTGTTCGCTCACGCCGCCGAGCTGGACGGCCTTCTGTGGCCCGTCGAGACGTCGCTGCGACGCGAACAGGGCGTCCACATCGACCGCGGCCGGGTCTACCTCAAGCCGGCCGCCGCCATCGCGCTCATCCCGCGCGTTCTGGAGCGCTTCTACGGCTCTATTGTGCCGCTCTCGGGCGCGGCGGCGGCCCGCTGCGACCGCGTGCTGAAAGAGGCCGGCTTCGACCCGGAGCTGACCCGGTTCGAGCCGCACATCCCGTTCACCGGCAACTACTACCGCTCCGACCGGCCGCTCGAGCTCGACGATCCGGTGCGCGGGTCGCCGGATGCGCGCGGCCTGCGCCTGTTTGCCTACAACACCGCCGCCGTCAACGGCCTGAGCCGCACGCCGGCCGAGCTCGAGGCGGGCACGGCGCACCAGTTCACCGTCAGCTCGAGCGACGGGCCGGTGCCGGTGCCGGTCAGCGCGCTGTACACACTGATGCACCGGCCCAGCGAGGCGCGGCGGCACCTCGTCGGCGAAAACAGCAACCACGCGTTGGAGGCCTCGTCGCTGCGCAAGTCGGGCCTCATCCGCTCCCACGCGACGCTGGCCGAGGCCGACTACGCCTTCGACTCGGACCGCACCGTGGCCCGCGACGGCGGCTTCCGGCAGTGGCTGCGCGAGTTTGTGCCCGCCGAACGCGAGCGCCGCCACCGCCGGCACATCGAGATCGGCGCCGCCGAGCCGGACGGCGACCCGAACGCGTCGGACGGCTCCGAATTCACGCCGCTGCAGGACTCGGCTTCGGAGGCGCTGTCGCTCGTCTCGTCGAGCGGCTCGGGCGGCGGGTGCGGAGGCGACGGCGACGGCGGCGACGACATCGAGGACCTGGTGGAGAACGTGTACCGCAACAGGGGCATGCCCCTGTGTGTCCTGCGCCACGCACGGGGCAACATCGAGGGCAGCGAGCACCCGAAGGACGCGGCGCGGATGAACTACTACCCGTACCTGCGCTCGCTCGAGCTGCCGGGCGTGTCGTCGCGCGGCGTGCTGGTGCACATGATGCGCAATGTCAAGGAGGACAAGTTCGAGGAGATGTACCGCCGCTTCGCACAGACCTGCCCCGACCAGTGCCGCAAGACCAAGGAGCGCTCGCGGGCCTACTTCGCTGCCAACGGCGCCGACGACGAGGAGGCCGACCGTCGGTCGAGCTGCTTCTCGCGCTGCTCGACCAAACAGATGCGTGGCACGTGTCCTTTCTCGCGCGTCACGACGCAGGCCCGCCGCACCGAGCTACGCCGCGAGCTGCTCGCCGCCGGGCTCGGTCTCAACGACGTCGAGGCAGTCATGGGACCGACCGCTGCCGGCAAGCCGGGCAAGGCGTGCAAGGCGTTTTTCGTGGCGACGCGGCCCGAGTTCGACACCGGCGCGGCGCGGCGTGTGGCGCCGTTTCCGCCGGGGCCGGAGGTGTGGATCAATCACCCGCGGGAGTTTACCTATCTCGCCGCGATGCACATGGAGGCGAGCCTGCGGGACCCGCCGGGCTACGAAATGAAGCAGACGGGGTAGCCGTAGGGCCCATATCGTTCTCGCAATAAAATGGGAACCACGGGGTTCGTGTATGCAATCCCGGCCGTCGCTGCGGCGGTGGGTTTATTGATCGGCTGCGCCGTCTTGTGCGAGCGCGTGGGCGACTGGCTGCAGCGGAGGTCCGACCCGGTCGAGCGGGTCTAGAACGACCGTTGGTGGTCGTACATCATGCCGAGTACGCTGGCGATCTTCTCGAGCGATTCCTTGATGCCGTGCACCGAGTCGTTGAGTTTGTCCAGGTTGTCGTTCGTCGTTTCCAGGCGGCTTTCGATGATACCGTTGTCGTCGTGAGAGGTGCCATCCTTGATCGCATCACGGACATCCTCGATCGCACCCGTGATATCCAGATTGTTCGGGTCGTGTTCACGAATGCAATCAGCGATTCCGTCGAGGCCGGAAGTGACAGCGGTCTCGATGTCGTCGAGGCGTTCAGCAATGTCGTCGATGGACTGTGCGGTCCGGCGCTTTTTGCCGGTGGACTCGGAGGAGAGACGGCGTTTGCGCGAGCTCATTGTTGCGCACCGGCGTGAAGTGATTTGTGCAACATATTGTGCAATGTGCGTTTATTGCAGTCCCGGACTCAGTCCCCGCGCTTGAGCGGCTGATCGCGACCGGTCAACAGGAGCCACGCAAAGTAGACGATGTAGACCACAAACTTGGCCGCCAGCAGCCAGATCGAGTAGCCCGTGCCGCCGACGATGTTGAGGATCGCCTCGGACAGAATGAACGACAAACAAAAGCCCACCGCGAGTCCGATGACGCCGACGACCAGCGTGATCGTGGCGTTGGTGTCACGACGACGGCGCAGGACAATCGCCACATACACGGCGGTCAGCGTGGCGACGGAGCCGAGGATGTACGCGGCCCACTGGGTGCCGGGCGTCGTGGTGTCGATGTAGGCGCCGAGGTAGTGCGAGAGGCCGGCGAGCGCGAGCGAGCGCGCCGCGACCTTCTTCCAGAACCAGTTGTGCCACAAGTAGGTGCCGAGCGCCTTGCCGACGAAGAACCACGAGAACGGCCACGCGAGCAGCAAGCCCCCCTGAATGACGAGGCCGTCGCCGGGCCGCGTGAAGGCGCCGTAGCCGCCAAACGCCGCCCAGTAGGCAAAGGCCTGGATGAGGGCGATCGTGGCGGCGTGCGAGAGCAGCTTGATGCGCACGCTGGCCATCTTGTTCTGCGGACAGCGGTCCATGAAGGTGTTGACGAGGGCGAGGCCGCCAAAGCCGACCAGCGCGACCGAGAAGAGGCCGCCGCCGACGGCGTCGATGATTTGCTGCGTCGTGAGGCTCATTGTGCGCAGTGTCTGGTGCGGGTGCGGCGGGGCAGGTTGGTTTTATTCGTAGGGATCAAAGTTTGCTACGCTGGATGTCGAAGACCCGCTGGACCCGCGCCGCGTTCTCGGGCGTCTCGAAGTTGATCTGTCTTCGCATTTCGTACCCCCTGCGTCTCCAGGAACACGAACTCCTCACGGCGCGCCAAAGTCCCGGACTTTTGAAACGACGGTCCCGGAATCCCACTGCCCCTTACCACAAACCCAAACTGCCAACATTGACTGCACCCGAACTCATGTCCTACTCGCTCCGCAGCCGCAAACGCCTCGCAAACTCTGATACCGCCCAGAGCCTCTGCGCCCTGTTCGACTCCATCGAGTCGAACTCTCGGACCGCCGCCGAGTCGAACTCTCGGACCGTCGAGCAGCCGCGCAAGCAGCGCCGCGTCGGCCCGGTGCCGTCCGTCCCCGTCGCGCCCGCGCGCGCCCTGCGCCCGGCCGGACCGTCGCTGCTGAAGACAGCCGTCTGCAGCCAGCCGGCCGGCGGCCAGCTGCACCGCTTCGTGCACACCAAAATCGAGGACGGCGTCCGCGTCCTCCGCCTGCCGCAGCTGCTGCGCCCGGGCCAGCTCGAGGCGGTGCTCAAGAGCACGCGCAACGTCTTTCGCAAGCCGATCCCGAGTCCGCTCGGGGCACCGCAGCGGGTCCTGGGCGCGCGCATCGCAGCGCTGGCGCCGGAGACGTCGCGCGTGGGCGTGATCAACGAGGAGCTCGTCGCCATGATGCGCCTCATGCTGAGCTCGCGCCTCCGCCACGAGCCCGAGATCGCCTGCGCCTACGACCTGTGGCTCGACGGCAAGACGCATCTCGACGCCGGCGGCTGCTGCGACCACTTTGCGCAGGCGTTTGTCAGCTTCGGCCAGACCCGCTGGCTGCGCGTGACGATGCCGGGCGGCGCGAAGCACGACTTCAAGCTGACGCACAACTCGGCCGTCGTTGTTGTGGGCGTCGACATCGACACGTGCACCAAGGAGATCCTGCTGGCGCAGCCGGGCGAGAAGATGTACGAGACCGCCGTCGTGATGGTGGCCTACAAGGCCTGGCGTCCGCCGGTGGTTAACGTGCCCGATCTGTGGAAATGAAGTTTATTGCCGTATCACGTCCGTGCCCGTCTTGCGGCAAATCTCCAGGAACTTCTCCACCGGCTCGCCGTCGCTCGCCCTCGCCGACACAAACACGCGCGTCGGCTGCAGCCGGAGTGCCGCCTTGTCCAGCGTGTGGCACGGGACGAACCGAACCAGCGCGCGCCCGTCGTCGACGGCATTGCTGCGGAAGCCGATGATGCCGTCGTAGGACAGCTGGCTGACGTTTTTCATGCCCGCCACGCGCACGGCGAGCCTGGTCATCTCAGACGCGGTGTGGGCAGTGTCGACGAGCACCACCGTGTCGCTGCCCGGCGACGTGACGACGGCGCGCACCAGGCGTTTGTCGGGCCCCTTGAGTCGCAGAGACATCCTTTGTACTGTCTCGGGCCGGTCCGCAGGCGCTAACGGCGCCACAATTCAAAAACCCCGCAAGTCCGGGACAGTGTGCCGTGAATAATTGGACACCCCGTCGACGCACGAGCCTGCGCACGCGCCTGCGATCAACACACCCCCGGCCGTCAACAATGAACACCGCCGACATGGAACGCCTCAACGCCACCGTGGCCGAAGCGGCGCGCGTCGCCAACGCCAACGAGGCGACGCGGGTGCGCCACCTCGAGCAGCTGCAAGAGGCCACGAACCGCGCCGTCAAGCTGCTCGACGCGCAGGGACTCGACGCCTCGCTGGCCAGCGCGTGGCACACGTACAGCACGTCGCGCGAGAACCAGGTCGTCTACTCGGTCGAGCTGGCGGCGACGGGCTCTGCCGACGTGCCCAAGTCGCCGAGCCAGATCAGCCAGGCGTGCACCGACGGCGGCGTGCCGGCCGAGACGGTCGACTACGCCGCCGCCGACCAGACCTACAAGATTGTCTTCGCCGTCAACGGCCAGGCCGCCACGCGGCGCTCGCGGCGGCTGCGGGACGAGGACCCGGACTTCCAGATCGACGACACCGCCGTGCCCAGCAAGCTGGCGCGGCTGCTCGACAACACCGACATCGGCACGACGGTCAAACAGCGCGCCGGGATTGTGCGCTCGCCGGCCGTGCGGTCGCTCAAAATCCAGCCCGCCAAGAGGTTCCGCGAGACGCGCGCTGCGCCGAAGAAGCTGATCGCCAAGCCCGGCGCGCACAAGAAGGAGACCAGCGGCGCCAAGTCCGGCGGCTGGTTCGGCTTCCTGGGCTGGTTCGGGCGCAGCCTCGACAAGGACATCGCCGACCAGTACCAGGACGAGCACGACATGTTCGCCTACTAGAGTCCAATAAACGCGCCAAATTTGTCCCGGACTTTTGGCACCTCCCGCCGCCGGCGCACGCGAGACGGAGTGCAACCGCAAACTGCAACAATGATCCGCGCCTGCCAAATGAACCCGCTGTTCGGGACTTTCGACTGCGGACTCGAGTCCGCCGCGCAGACCGTCGCACACTCGCAGCCCGCCCTGCCCAAGATCCCGGCGAGCCGCGTCCTTCGCTACCAATTCAATGTCCTCGCTTGGCTCGACAGCCTGGCGCGCATGCACACCGGCCGCGCGGGCCCGAAGACGGGCGTCTACAAGCGAGCCAAGAAGTTCGCCGACAAGACCTCTGCCTCCCTTGCCGGATACACGGCCAGCGAACTGCGGGCGGCGTTCGCCGAAGCGACGCAGCACTGGGCGTCGGGCGACATGCCCAAGTGCCGCGCGGCCGTCAAGGCGCTGGCGGTGCAGGTCGGCCGCGCGGTGCGCGCCGCCGGCAAGGCCTATCACGTGATGGCGATCGCGAATCGGTACGAGCTGGCGTTCGACAAATTGGCCTCGTTTGTCTCGAAGCAGCTGATGGGCTGTGAGGAGGAGGCCGAGGACGACCTGGAGCAGGCCCGGTGGCACCTGGGCCGGCAGTCCGTGGAGATTCTCGCTGCGATATGGGAGGTCGATGGGTTCTCGTTGGAGAGTATGTAGGCAATAAACGGGATTTTTGGAAAAAAACAAAAATTCGTCCGATCGGCCTGAAATTGAAATTTTTTTTCGGGGTGTTGCCAGTTTCGCAAAGTTCAAGATATGGGAGGTAGAAGATGGGTGAGGTAAAAGTGAAAATTTGCCCATTTGGACTGGTAGTGTTGATCCCGATCGACATGCGAAAAACGGGAAATTACAAAACTGGCACTTGTCAAAACTGGCAAAAATTTTTGGAA
>Ga0180434_10002736_pt1 | contig 23034 bp, 18 predicted proteins | sample SS_ome_7_FD_132453 | JGI IMG/M metagenome (GOLD analysis project Ga0180434, IMG submission 132453) | Hypersaline lake sediment archaeal communities from the Salton Sea, California, USA - SS_1_D_2 metaG | ecosystem: Environmental > Aquatic > Non-marine Saline and Alkaline > Hypersaline >...
ACGATTTCCTTTACGTGGTCAAGATACCGGCTGCACCGTGTCGCGACTCGGTGATAATGTCCTCATGTGGACTCGATAGAAATGTCCTCTATACTGACCCTCTCGAAGAGAGGGGGTGGTTATGGAAGGACATTTGCTGATGAGCGAGAAGGAACGGAGAAGGAAGGTGGAGTTGGAGGGCATAGTTGAAGGTCGGATGAGCATACGGGAGGTTTCGCAGAAGCTGGGATTGTCGTACCGTCAGTGTCGGCGCAGCTACAAACGCTACGGGCAAGAGGGTGATCGGGGCCTGATACACCGCAGCCACGCCTTCGGCGTGGTCGAACCGAGCGAAGCCGCAGGGGTTTCGCCAGGCGGTGCTGGAGCGCTGCGGGGAGCGTTACGAGGGGTTCGGTCCGACGCTCGCGGCGGAGAAGCTTGCTGAGGAGGGCTACAGGGTTGACCACGAGACGCTGCGCCGCTGGCTGATAGGTGACGGGCAATGGAAGCGACACCGCAGGCGAGCCAAACACCGCTCGCAACGCACGCGCAAGGAGCACTTCGGTGAGCTCGTCCAGATAGACGGCAGCCATCACGAGTGGTTCGGTTGTGAGCAGCGGAGAACGTGCCTGATGAACATGGTGGACGACGCCACGGGGACGAGCATGGCGCTCATGGCGGAGGAGGAGACCACCGAAGCGGCGATGCGGCTGCTGTGGCGCTGGATAGACCGCTACGCGATTCCCAAAGCCCTCTATACGGATAAGAAGAACGTATTTGTCACCGATCGCGAGCCGACGATCGAGGAACAACTGGCGGGTGAAGAGCCACGCCATCGGCGTGGTAAGCCGTGTAAGAAGCTGGGTATCGAGATCGTCACGGCGCATTCCCCGCAGGCAAAGGGACGGGTGGAACGCAGCCACGGTGTGTACCAGGATCGCCTCGTGAAGGAGGTGCGGCTGCACGGTATTACCACAGTCGAAGGAGCTAATGAACTGCTCGCAGACGGCTTTTCAGAGCGGCTCAACGCCAAGTTCCAGCGCGAACCGGCACGCTCGAGGGATTTCCACCGGCGCGTGCCGAAGCGGCTCACCTTGGCGGAGGTGTTCTCGCGGGAGGAGACCCGTACCGTGCAGAGGGACTGGACCGTGCGGTACTACAACCGCCTCTACCAGATTCTCAAAGAGAACCGCCCCCGCCCCAGGCCGAAGGAGAAGGTGGTGGTGCGCCTGTTGCTGGACCAGAGCGTGCAGATACTGTACCGGGGCAAGAAGCTCAAGTACGAGCGTATAGCAGAGCCGCGACCGAGGAAACATGAGAAAGCAGCGCCGGTGCAGGAGCCCAGGCCGCAGGTGCAATGCAAGCCCGCGCCGGACCATCCGTGGCGCACCTTCCACTACGGACGCAGGCGGGCGGCGTGTGGGCGCTAGGTGGTGATGAACCGGCGGTACTCAAGGTCGAGCAGTGGACTCCAACGAGAGGACGGTGTGGAAATGACGCTCGGTGGACAGCTCAGGAAAACGCCGGAGCGTTTTCCCCGACCTGACCACCCGCGCTTTGATAACCCTCCGGGTTACCCACATTCCCACACCGACGGCTGCGACGGCTGCGCTTCGCAAAACATCACAACAAACGAAACACAGGAGCAAACTACACAAGGTTCTTGCCACATCTGTCCGTCGCGGATCATGGCAAAAGGAGGACATTTCTAACGAGCTAACAGAGAGGACATTTCTAAAGAGTTTTGACAGATACCGGCTGCACCGTTGCCGTCCGGGGTGGTGGTGACGCGATGGCGGGCGACAAGAGAAAGAGCTGCAACAATTTTGTTGACATGGGCGTGTAAAACGTGGTATCATACGCACCGTAGTTAGTGGGAGGTGCTTTCGTTGTCCCCGCGAGGCACCGTCCTGAAGATCGAAAGGGGACTGGTTGTGGCCTCTACTAAGAAGCGGGCCAATGATGGAGGAATGCACGTGGTAACAGGAACAGTGAAGTGGTTCGATGAGCGCAAAGGGTATGGTTTCATCGAACAGGACGCCGGTGGAGAAGATGTGTTCGTACACTTCTCGGCACTTCAAGGAGATGGATACAAGACCCTGAACGAAGGTCAAAGCGTACAGTTTGACATCGTCAAGGGACAAAAAGGTCCACAAGCTGCGAACGTGACCAAAGTGAGCTAAGCCAAAAAGACGAGCGCATGATGGAAAGCGCCGGTCTTCGGATCGGCGCTTCCTGTTTTTAGGTCGAATTGCCGCGATACCTGAGTTGTTTCATGCGGTTTTCGGTCTGGTGTCCTGCGAGTTTCGACCGAAACGAAACGAGATGCCGCCCGGGGCGTCTCTCTTATCGGCACTGATTAGCAACGTCCCATCGTACGGTCGGGTTGGAAATCCGTCCGAATGGATCGCATTGACAAATCAGTCGGATTTGAAAATCGGGTTCATTGTCGCGGCAAGCGCTTTGACTTCCTCCTCTTCCTGAGGTGTGATCGGTCGGAAATTTGCCGCAAGGTCCAGCGCGCGCCGGAACAGTTCCTCCTCGCCAGGCGGGATTGCCGCCGTTATCGGTTGACTCAGCGCAAACCGGAAGCCGAGTTCGGCTTCGTGCGCTTCGTTGAGGGGTTGGTACCAGCATTTGGCGTACTTCTTGCTATTCGGATCGTCTTTCGGCCAGCGTTGACGTGCAAGCGCTTTGAGCGCGAGTTGCGCCACGCCCTTGGCTTGTGCAGTCTCGATAATTCGGGCACCGAAATTGCCTTTGTAATAGCAGGCGAAGTTGATCGGGAACAGCGCCGAGTCGAAGTCGTACCGGTCCATCGCGGCTAACGCCGCTTCTTCGGAATGGGCAGAGAAGCCGAGGAACTGCACCCGCCCCTCCTTCTTCGCCTGGATGAACACCTCCATGGCACCACCTTTCGCGAACGCAACATCCACGTCCTTTTCGACATCCCTGATACCGTGGAGCTGATAGAGGTCGAAATGGTCGGTGCAGAGGCGTTCGAGCGACCGGTTCAGTTCCGCTTCGGCATCCTCGCGCTGACGTTCGGTCGTCTTGCACGCGAGAAACAGGTTCTTCCGGTAGGGTTCGAGCGCTGGTCCCAATAGAAGCTCTGCGTCGCCATACGTTGGTGCAAAATCGAAATAGTTGACGCCGCGCTCTATCGCTTCGGCGACGACGCGGTTCGCGTGATCCTGTTCGCTCCCGGCGACCACAATACCTCCGAACCCGATGATCGAGAGCCTGACACCAGTATTACCGTACTTGCGACGCGGAATCGATGCGGCATTTGAAGAGGTGTCTGCTTCGTTCATTTCGTCAGCATCTCCGTTTGCAAATGTCGTTTCTAACCCGAGTGCCGCGGACGTAACCGCCGCCGTTCTGAGAAAGTCGCGCCGTTTCATGGTGGACCTCCTTTAGCGCAAGCGGCCCTCTTTAGGCGGGCACAATCTCCTGTATCCTTCTTCCGGCACATATGGTAACATGGAGTGCTGATACCTCACAAGATGCGAGTTCAATTCCAGGCACGTTCTTCGTGCAAAGTTTCCAGCACTTTCTCGTAGACGCTGATGTTCCCTTCGACCATCGCATCAACGGTGAACTTCTTCCGCACGGTATCCCTTGCGGCCACCGCGAATCTTGCAGCTTCCCCATGGTTTTTCAGCAGGCGGATGATAGCCTGGGCGAGCGCGGACGGCTCGCATGGTGGCACGAGGAATCCGGTCAGTTCGTTGTCGACTACCTCCGGTATTCCACCCACATTCGAAGCGATGACCGGCACGCCGACAGCCATCGCGTCCAGCAGCGACGTGCCCAATCCTTCCGCGAGACTTGGCATGATGAAAAGGTCGAAAAGCTGCAACAATCTCGGTATGTCATCGCGGAAACCAGTGAATACGACCGATGATTCTATACCGAGTTCGCGGCATTTTCTCTCGAGTGCCTTCCTCGCCTCGCCGCCGCCGACGAGAAGCAGAACTGTTTGTGGAAACGTTTTCAACACGGCCGGCATCGCATCAACGAGCACCGCCTGTCCCTTGACCGTTTCGAGTCGGCCGATATTTCCAAGGACGGGTCGACCCGGTTCGATGTTGAGCTCGGTCCGAACTGACGAAAGATCGTGTTGCTGACCGAACCGTGACATATGTACGCCGCTGTGCACCACGGTGATGCGTTCCGGCTCGATCCCGTCGCGTACCATGACCTGCCGGATTGCTGCGGATATGGCGACGTACTTATGCACTCCGTATCGGTATTTCAGCTTACTGACCAGATGCTTCCTAGTCCTGAACGCCACTCGTCGGGTCACGATACGTGCGCCGTGTCTCGCGAGCCATGATGCCAGACAGCCAAGCGTGTGCGCGTGTGACGTATGCATGTGAACGATGTCGAACGTGCGCTCGCGTATTATCCGCGCAAGCTGGCATACAGCCGCGAGGTCACCTTCACCGCGCATCGCGAGCTCAATTACGTCGACGTTTTCCTGGCGAGCACGCGATGCAAGCGGACTGCTGGGTTGACACACGACAGTCGTTTCGTACCCTCGTTCTTTCAGTCCACGAGCAAGATAAAGGGTCTGCTGCTCGCCACCCCGCCAGGTTCGTTCGGTGTTGATGTGCAGTACACGCATAGCAGTAACTATTCGGGCTTCGCGCGTGCTCGCTTGAATCTCCGTCAGTTCCTGTCAATCGCTGCGACATGCGACTTTTCGATACAACGCCAACGTTTGTGCCGCCGCTTCGTCCCATGAGAACAGCGATGCACGAGCCAACCCTTTACTCCTCAACTTCTCCCGCAGCATATCGTCCGTCATGATCCTTTCGATAGTGGAACATATCGCGTTCACGTCGCGCGGATCAACCAGCAGCGCTGCATCACCTGCGACTTCCGGAAGCGACGATACGTTCGAGGTAATTACCGGCAGCCCGGACGCCATAGCCTCCAAAACCGGAAATCCGAACCCCTCGTAGAGGCTCACAAGAACCATCGCTCGTGCTCCTGCAACGATGATGGGCAGATCTTCCTGGGGAACATACCCGGTCAGTACGACCTTGTCCCCGAGCGACAGCGACTGGATCTGATCGCGCACGTTCTCGCCGCCGTAGCTCTCCCGCCCGGCCAGTACCAGCGTGACCATCGTGAGAAGCGACGCGGGGAGCTTCGCGAAGGCTTCCAGCAATCGCGCAATATTCTTTCGTCTCGATATGTTGCCGACGCAAACCAGATAATCAGTGTTTATGCCATACTTTTTCCTGATCGACAGGCACTCGTCAAGCGCCCGCGGTCGATATGCACGACTGACGCTCGGGTAAATACACGTTATCCTATCGGCGGGGACGCCGAGCCGTTCGACGATGTCCCGTTTAGTGCTTTCCGAGATTGTGATAATATGGGCGGCACGCTCGGCAATGTCCTGGTAGCGCCGTCGTTTCATTCCTCTGAAGGCTTCAGTTGCGAACTCGGTGCTCACAAGCGAGAACAGGTCAAACACCGTGCTTATCAGTGGTACGCCGCTGAAGTGCGGCAATCGAGCATCCGGCCCGTGGAATACGTCGAGCTTCCTTGGAACGATCGGCGCGAACGGTTCCTGGAACAACTTCGTCCGGAAGTTGTCCTGGTCCAGTTTCAAGAAGTGTGCCCGCCTTTTCATACGGGACAATCTGTAACACAGGTAATATCGGTTTGTGGAGTCAGCGGCGGCAAGGTGGGTTACAAGTTCGACAATATACGTAGCGACGCCGGTTCTGTGTGGTGTTGCCACGGAAGACATATCTATCCCTATGGCGAGTCTGTCTTTCGAGCCATCTCCGCTTGGTCGTGACATGAACGAACCGCATCTCGACTCGTCAATCGCGTGAGGGCACCGGGAGTCCTTGCTTGAGTTTACCGGCAAATGTGTACAGATTGATCACGGCGCGATCGACCATCCGCTCGCCCGCGCCCACCTCGACGAACGTCTGTGATCCTGCACCGTATCCACCTTCGGCAGCGGCCTGTATCGTGGGGAAATATGCCAGGTAGCCGTTGCAGTAGCCGAGCAGAAACGTGTCCTTAATGGGAGACCGCGACTTCAGGTCGAGCTGAAAGTCCACGAAGATCTCTCCCGGCATCCCAACGAAAGCGAGCTCCTCGTTTATGACCGCTGTCGGCACGGTACAGGTCAAATCTCTGAACCGGCTGATGTAGGCATCAACCACCTGTTTTCCATACGCCTCATAGAGCGGTTGTAACGCTTCGGTTCTTTCCAAGTCCCACCGCGGCTCGAAATCAAATTCGTCTTCGCGGAACTGAATGGCTGCGTTCGGACAGGGTTTCGTGGTTATACCGCGTGCGACCCGCAGCACCTCGTGCGCGAGCTCATCACCGGCTTTTCGCATCGCCTCCAGACCGTTCTCGTCGAGCGGCGTCTTGTCCATGTAGGGGTTGGTATCGCCGGCCGCTCCCTGGAGAAATATGCAGGTCCCTCCCAGCTCGCGTTCCACCATGTCCATCATCACGCCGGGGTAGTCGGCGGAGATGTTGAGGTTATCCGGTCCGAGAACGACCGGATGGCACGTGTAAGAAACGAGTATGGCTATCGGTTTCCCGGAGGTGTCGTCAACCCGAATAATACCGACGTCCGGGTCTACCGGCTTGGTGGGTATCCGCTCCTCGTTGCGCCAGAGCATGAGCACGCTCCCGTCTTTCCGGACTACGCGTCGATTGTGACCGATATACACCGTGCCATGGTCGGCAGCTATCCTTGCTTCCTCCAATCTCGCGTTCGCCTGCTCGATAGCCGCGGCGATGTTCGCTTCCATTGCGGCGACCCACGGTTTTTCCTCCGAAGGCCAGTCCCTGCGCTCTATCACTGGTCCCTGGTGTGTGTGGGAAGCCACGATCAACAGGTTGTTTATGCCGCTGTTCTTTTGCACTCGTGCGCGGATATAGTCCAAACCCTGACCACCCGGTGTTCGTCCGAGATCGAGCCCGACGATTGCCAGCTTCTGTTTTCCGTCGTCAAGCACCAGCGCCTTAGCGTACAGCGGGTCGTGTACCCGCTCTGACACGCCTTCCCTGTCGCTGTATCCCCACATCGGATATCCCAACGGCGGCGTGATGTCCACCGTGGATGCCCCTGCCTTCAGCGGGGCACAGGAACCTTTTGCGGCAAAGAAAAAACATCCTGCAACCACTAACACCACAACTGCCAGTGTGCTCGGCACATGCGCAGTCTCAACGTTCATCGCGTTCATCCTTTCAGTTGATAAACCTCCCAGCAAAACGCTTGATAACCCCACAGGACTCTATCAGATGCGATCGCGAAAAACAAGATCACCGCGTCGGTGCTTAGTTCTGTCTGCGGCTGGTGACCAACCGTACTTGCAGCGTTTTGTTTTGACACAATCCGAGCGCTGTGATAGTCTCTGCTGGCAGGTAAGAGGATAACTGAAAGCGCTGCTGTGTTGGTGAAGACCCGCCTGGCGCGGAAGGGATATTCCATGATAAACGCGAGGAGGTTGCGGATATGGATTGCGGTAGGGTGCATGCTGGCCGCGCTGGCTGCGGCAAGCAGCGCTCCGGCATCGGACATTGCCATAGAACAGATCGAGGAGTTTTTCGGCAAAGACTGGTACGGGCTGTATATGTTCGGCCAGAAAATCGGGTACGCGGTGACCGAGCTTGGCCCGACGGAATATCGCGGCGACAGGGCGTACAATCTGTCGATGCAGATGCATTTCGAGTTCACAATGCTCGGCATGAAACAGAGTTTCGACATGCAGGAAGAAAGGATATATGGTGCCGATGGGGCGCTGCAGTGGCTGAAAGTTGATGCGCCTCAACCGGCCGGGATGCTGACCCAGTTTATCGGCGAAGTCGTCGATGAAAATTTTCGTCTTTCAGTGAAATCCGGTGGTCAGGAGCAAGTTATACTTATCGAGCCTCCGAACGAGACGTTGCGCGATGAGCTTGCGGCGGCAGCTATGATAAACGAGAGGACCGCAGTGGGCGATTCGTGGGAGATGAGCATTTATGAGCCCACCCTGGAACCGCGACAGACGCTCCGAGCGAGGAGCGTGGTGACCGCGGTCGAGCAGACGGTATACAACGGCGTGCTGACGCGTGTTTTCCGGGTCGAGACCACCATCCTGGGCAAGAATCTTGTCTCGAAAGCGAAGGTTACGGAACGCGGCGAGGTGCTTGAGGATCAGGTCGGCGACGGCGCATTCACGATGCGGCTCGAGGACGAGGCGCTCGCGAAGGATTTCGAGTACGTGGCGGACGTCGTTGTCTCGGCCGCTGTCAGCACGGAGCGACCGATACCGAGACCGCGTCAGGTTACGCGAATGACCGCGCGCATCGAAGGTATCACCGATGAGAAGCTTATCGTGGCTGACGAGAGACAATCATACACGCTGACCGTTCCTGATCTCCCGGACGAGGCATCTTCCTCGGAGACGACCGAATCGGAACACGGCACATCGCACGTGCTCACTGTGAATAAGGACGATCTCGAGACTCTGCCGCCGACTACCATTCCGATGAGACCGGAAGAGTTTGGTTCCGCGCTGAAACCGGGTCTTTTCGTCCAGAGCGGCGACGAGAAAATTGTGAACCTGGCCAGGAGCATCGTTGGTGACGAGAGCGATGCGGTTGAAGCGATGAAAGCGCTGAACAGGTGGGTGTACAGAAACATCAGGAAAGATTTTACCGCCTCAATATCGAACGCGCTCGACACACTCGAGCGGCGAAGCGGCGACTGCACGGAACATTCCGTGCTGTTCGTCGCGCTGGCCCGCGCTGTCGGTCTCCCGGCACGTGAGGTGGCAGGGTTGGTGTATTCGGCGGAAGGCGGCGGCGCTTTCTTTTTCCATCAGTGGGCGGAAGTGTACGTCGGAAAATGGGTAGCCACCGACCCAACCTTTGGTCAACCGGTGGCGGATGCCACGCACATAAAGCTGACGGAAGGGGATATTCTAAGCCAGGTCAGGATAATGAACGTGATGGGCCGCCTCAGAATTGAGATAATAGATACCGAGTACCAGTGACGCACCGACGAGGCGCAGCAGCGCGAACGAGCAGAGCCTGGTGCAGCTCTCATGGTTGAGATGGGGTACCGTTCAGATTCGCCGCTGCACAACCGCAAAGAACCATTCGCCTAGCGACACGGTCATTTTCAAGGCGAGGATATAGACGGGCTCTTCCACACGCATTTGCCGGCCACGATGGTTGCGAAGATGGTGAGATCGGCGTCGAAGATGGTGAGATCGGCGTCGAAGCCGGGCGCGAGTTCACCTTTTTTGTTTTCGATGCCCAGCACTCGTGCTGGATTCAGGGTAACCGTTCTTATAGCCTGCGTGATATCAACTCCGGTGAAAGCCATGAAGTTCTTCACCGCCCGGTTCAGCGTCAGCGTGCTGCCTGCAAGCACGCCGTCCGCCGTCCGCGAGATTCCGTCCCGGACGGTTATGCTGACGTCTCCGAGGACATACTCGCCGTCCGGCATGCCGGCTGCTGCGCTGGCGTCCGTCACGAGAACGATACGGTCGGCTCCTTTCGCCTTGTTCACGAGAGCGACGACGGGTGGTGCGACGTGGTGACCGTCCACGATGAGCTCCGCGGTGAGCTCTTCGAGCACCAGGGCGGCTGTGACGATGTTCGGCGCGCGATGATGCGGCGGAGGCATCGCATTGAAAAGGTGTGTGATATGCTTGAGCCCGCGTTTCACGGCCTCCGCAGTTTGCTCGAATGTCGCTTCGCTATGTCCGCCACTTGCCACGATACCCCGCTGGTTCAGCTCGTCGATCAGCAGAGTGGCCCCTTCAAGTTCCGGCGCCAGCGTCATCGTGGCGGGCGGTTTTACGCAGTCGAGCAGGTCCCGCTGTGAAGGATCGAATGTCGCCAGCAGGTCCGTCGGCATCATCCCACGTCGAGCAGGGTTGAGGTAGGGTCCTTCGAGATGGACACCGAGGATCTGCGCGCCGGCGGTTCGCTTGTCGCGTGCACTCTGGAGTTTCTCAACCACGTCGCCCATCCGGTCGCGTGCGATACCGGCCACCGTGGCGAGGAACGCCGTCACACCGGTCTCGGGCAGCCGTTCCTGAAGCCGGGCAACCTCTGACGACGTTGCTTCGGTGAGATCCACGCCGAACGAACCGTGCGTGTGCAGGTCGATGAAGCCCGGTGCAACATAGTTGCCGTCGGCGTCGAGGACCGCGCCCCGGGGGGCTTTCCTCTGGTCAACGATGTCTGTTATAACACCGTGCTCAATAACGAGGGCTTTACGAGTAGCTATAGCATCCCCGAGGACCAGTTTTCCGCCCGTGATTATCAACCTGTCGTCGTCGCGCGACATCTGCGTCACCCGCCGAACCATCCGGCAATAATGCTGACTACTTGTTTAACGCCAATTGTTGCGATGCTGACCACCACGCCGGCAATGCACACCCCGCACGCAATTGCCGCCAGTGATCGGCCTTTCCTGAGGCCGCAGAGATGTGCGGCGACCGTTCCGGTCCAGGCGCCGGTTATGGGCAGAGGGATCGCAACGAACAGCACCAGCCCGAGCAGCTCGTACTTGCGCACCCTCTCACTTCGCGCGCGCGTCCGGGCGAACAACCAGTCCACAAATCGCTTTCCCGGCGCCGTCCGACTCAGCAACCGGGTGCCCGGCTCGAGAAGGTACATGACGAACGGTATAGGAACCATGTTCCCGAGCACGGCGATCGGAAACGCTTGAGCAAACGGCAGTTTCCCGGCAGTGAGCGCATAGGGAAGCGCGCCGCGAAGCTCCGATATCGGGAGCATCGCCACCACAAACGTCACCATGTGCGGCGAGAAAAGATTCGACAGGAACTCTACTACAGTTTCTCTCATGTTCTCTTTTCGGATTCGGCCGGAGCCGCTTCGCAAAAAGCCTCCCTCGTGTGTGCGCCAAATTATATCAGAGGCGAGAAACCACCGCAATGTCGGCGGCTGTTTTCCGTTCGCGCGAGGGGCGCCGATACTTCTGGTCGGATCCCAGCCGTGCGACGCAACTGTGTTGACTTCACAAAGTATTCGAGTATAATAGTCGCGGTTTTTTGTTGAAGGAAGCGGTACCGGCGGGTGAATGTGCCCTCCTTTTGCATATAGATCCGAAGCGCGTGCTGTGCCCTGCTTGATGCGGGCTGATCCGCATGGGGCGAAATACGGGTAGGCAAACAGGAACGTTGGATTGGGTGCAATGGCTATCAGCAGCATGGACCGAGAGCTAGGCGAGGTGTTCGAAAAGTACGAGGGCAAACGCGAAGAGCTGATTCCTATCTTGCAGAACGTTCAAGGCAAGTTGGGCTACCTACCGGCGGAAGCTCGAACAGCTATCAGCAAGTTTCTCAACCTGCCTGAAAGCGTCGTGTTCGGCGTGGTAACCTTCTACGCCCAGTTCTATCTGACCCGTCAGGGCAAACATAAGATCAAGGTATGCTGCGGGACAGCGTGTCACGTGCGGGGGGGAAACCGCATATTGGAGACACTGAAACGTCGTCTCGAGATAGGAATCGGTGAGACGACAGCGGATTACCAGTTTACTCTGGAACGTGTGGCCTGTTTCGGTTCGTGTGCGCTGGCGCCGGTCGTCGTGATCGATGATCGAGTTTACGGCCGGATGAGCTCTGCTAAGGTGGAAGCTCTGTTGGAACAGATAACTGTAGAGGATAGCGAATGACGTTCGAGGAACTCAGAGGACGCGCTGTTGACGCTTGGCAGGAGTTCAACGAGCCGAAAGAGCCCAGGATCCTGGTCAGCGCGGCTACGTGCGGACGGGCGGCCGGGGCGAGCACCGTTTGTGAGGCGATCAAGGCTTATCTTGCCGAGAAGAGAATAACGGGACGCATTATTGAGACCGGCTGCCTCGGCTTGTGTTATACGGAACCGCTTGTCGAGATAGCCAATCCGGGCGGACCGAGCGTGCTTTACGGACCAGTAGCGCCCGAGGAAATCCCCGAGATTTTCGATAGCCACATTATGAACGAGACCGTCGCAACTGAACGTGCGCTCGCGAGGATGGACGGGCCGGGATTCGACGGGGTCCCGACCTTTACCGACTTGCCCATGATGAAGGGACAGATGCGCATTGCGGCCCGTAACTGCGGGCTGATCGATCCGACCAACATACATCACTATGTGGCTCGCGGGGGATACCAAGGGTTGGCGAAAGCATTGCAGATGGACCCGCACGATGTCATTGCGGAAGTGAAAAAGTCCGGCCTGCGAGGTCGCGGCGGCGCGGGGTTCCCGACAGGGATGAAGTGGGAGTTTTGCAGCAAATCCGTATCGGACACGAAGTACGTTATCTGTAACGCCGACGAAGGCGACCCGGGTGCTTTTATGGACCGTGCCGTATTGGAGAGCGACCCCCATTGCGTTCTCGAGGGGATGGTCATATGCGGATATGCAATAGGTGCGACTAACGGGTATATCTACGTCCGGGCTGAGTATCCGCTCGCTTTGGAGCGTCTCAACGTTGCCATTGGTCAGATGCATGAGTCCGGGCTGCTCGGAGAGAACATTCTCGGGACAGAGTTCAGCTTCGATGTCGCAATTGAGATGGGTGCTGGCGCGTTTGTCTGTGGTGAAGAGACCGCGATGCTGGCTTCGCTTGAAGGGAGACGCGGTATGCCGCGGTCGCGGCCGCCGTTCCCCGCGGTGTCGGGACTGCACGGGAAACCAACCAACATAAACAACGTCGAGACATTTGCGAACGTTTCGGCAATCGTGTCCCGCGGCGCCGACGAGTTCACCAAGTACGGTACCGAGAACAGCCCGGGCACAAAGACGTTTGCTCTTGCGGGCAAGATCGTGCGGACCGGCTTGATCGAGGTGCCGCTGGGCATCACGTTACGCCGGATCATCTTTGATATCGGCGGCGGGATACCGGAGGGGAAGGAGTTTAAGGCGGTACAGACCGGTGGGCCGTCAGGCGGATGTCTGCCTGCAAGCCTGCTTGACCTCCCCGTGGATTACGACTCACTCACGAAGGCGGGTTCGATTATGGGCTCCGGCGGCATGATCGTGATGGACGAGGACACGTGCGTGGTGGATATCGCGCGATATTTTCTCGAGTTTACGCAAAACGAGTCATGCGGTAAGTGCGCTCCGTGTCGGCTGGGTACCAGGCAGATGCTCAATATGCTTAACGACATCACGATCGGTAAAGGTCGCAAAGGGGATGTAGACCTGCTTGTGGAAATGGGTCAAGTGATCAAGAAAGGGTCGCTGTGCGGGTTAGGTCAGACCGCGCCGAATCCGGTGCTTACGACAACCCGCTATTTTCGTGACGAGTACGACGCGCACGTCAACGAGCGACGTTGCCCGGCAAGAGTATGTCCGGCGCTCCTGACGTTCGAGATCATTGAGGATACGTGCACCGGGTGCGGTGCATGCAGACGCGTATGTCCCGTTGAGGCGATTTCCGGTGAGAAGAAGAAGGCGCATAGGATCGACACGGCTATCTGCGTCCGGTGCGGACTGTGTTACGAAACGTGTAAGTTCGATGCGATATCTGTGTGGTAGGTGTCGTAATTGTTGAGATGGTAGAACGGTGGTGAGGGGCGAGAACCCCCTGCCGGTACCCCGAGGAATCGACAAAGGATGGCTGTTCAAGCAAGTACCGAAAGGAAGACAGTTACACTCACGATAGACGGCAAGAAAATCACCTGCGACGAGGGAAAAACCGTGCTCGAAGCAGCCCTCGACGCTGATGTATATATCCCGAACCTTTGCTATCATCCGCTTCTCGAGCCCTACGGGGCGTGCCGGATGTGCATCGTCGAGATCGAGGGGATGCGGGGGTTGCCGACGGCGTGCACCACGCGTGCCACCGACGGTATGGTGGTGCGTAGCGATAGTCCTGAGATCCACGAGGTGCGGCGTATGACGGCCGAGCTGCTCATCGCGGACCACTTCACCGACTGCCTCGTGTGCAGCTCGAACCAGCGGTGTGAGTTGCAGAATGTCGCCGCGTATCTCGGCATAGACCAGACGAGGCTGAAGAGGACGGTGCGTGAGACGCAGGTCGACGACAGCAACCCGTTTTTCAGCCGCGATATGTCGAAATGCATCCTGTGCGCGAAATGCGTCCGGATGTGCCAGGAGGTGCGCGCGGTCAGCGCGATTGATACCGCGTTCCGTGGCTACCAGACCACGATAAGCGCCCAGAACGACGGTCCGATTGCGGAATCGGTATGCGTATCGTGCGGCGCGTGCGTCGATGTCTGCCCGACAGGTGCGCTCAGTGCGAAGTTCGAAGCGCTGCCGCCGACAACTGAGGTCGTAACGACATGCCCGTACTGCGGTTGCGGGTGTTCTCTCGTGCTCGGAGTACGTCGCGGCGAGATCGTGCGTGTCAAGGGCGACGAGGCGAACCCGATCCATTCAGGACTGCTTTGTGTGAAAGGACGGTTCGGTCTCGCGTTTGTCGGGTCGCAGGAGAGGTTGACGAAACCGCTTATCAAACGGGACGGCGAGTTCCAGGAAGCCACCTGGGACGAGGCGCTCGAGCTTGTCGCGACACGGTTCACGGAGATCAAGAAGAAGCATGGTCCCGACAGTCTTGCAGTGCTGTCGTCAGCCAAGTGCTCGAACGAGGAGAACTATCTCTTCCAGAAGTTCGTGCGAGCGGTGTTCGGCACGAACAACGTTGACCACTGCGCGCGGTTGTGTCACGCGTCCACCGTGGCGGGACTCGCCCGCGCGTTCGGCAGCGGCGCGATGACGAACTCTATCGCCGAGATAGAGCATGCCGATGTGATATTCGTGACCGGGTCGAACACCACGGAAGCGCACCCGATCATCGCGTTGCGTATCAAAGCCGCCGTCACGAAACACGGTGCGAAACTCATCGTCGCCGACCCGCGACGTATCGATCTCGTCCGTTTCGCCGACATTCACATGAGCCAGCGGCCCGGTTCGGATGTGGCGCTGTTTAACGCAATGATGAACGTGATTGTCTCCGAGGGACTGCAGGACAAGGAGTTCATCCGCGACCGTACGGAAGGGTTCGAGGAAGCGTGGGCCGTGATCGAGCAGTGTACGCCGGAGGTGGCGGAGAACATTACCGGTGTACCGGCGGAGGATATTCGTCGAGCCGCACGGATTTACGCGGCAGCCGACCGAGCTTCCATCATTTACAGCATGGGTATCACGCAGCACACGACGGGAACCGACAACGTGCTTGCGCTGGCGAATCTCGCGATGTTGACCGGGAACGTCGGGAAAGAGAGTACCGGTGTCAACCCGCTCCGTGGACAGAACAACGTCCAGGGAGCGTGCGATCTTGGCGCGTTACCGAACGTCTTTACGGGATACCAGCCGGTGAGCGACGATGCGCTGCGCAAGAAGTTCGAGACAGCGTGGAACGCGACGCTCCCCCCGGAGCCCGGTCTCACCGTCGTCGAAATCATGCACGCGATCGAGAAAGGCGATGTCAAAGGGCTCTACATAATGGGCGAGAACCCGGCGCTGTCGGATCCGAACCTGAACCGCACGAGGAAAGCGCTCGATACAGTCGAGTTCCTCGTTGTGCAGGATATATTCCTGTCAGAGACGGCTCAGTACGCGCACGTCGTGCTGCCGACGGCGAGTTTCGCGGAGAAGGACGGGACGTACACCAACACGGAACGGCGTGTCCAGCGTGTGCGGAAAGCGCTCGATCCGCCCGGCGACGCTCGGCAGGATTGGGAGGTCATCTGCGACCTGGCGACGCGGATGGGGTACCCGATGAGCTACGAAGATCCCGGCGCGATCATGGACGAGATCGCGAATCTGACGCCGATATACGGCGGGATGGCGTACGACCGGCTCGACGGCGTGGGGCTCCAATGGCCATGTGGTGACCGGTCGCACCCCGGCACGCTCTATCTCCATAAAGGCGAGTTCAAACGAGGGAAAGGGAAGTTCCACCCGACACCGTACCGCGATCCGGCGGAAATGCCGGACGACGAGTACCCGTTGATCCTCACGACCGGCCGGTTCCTGTACCACTTCCATACCGGCACGCTCACGAGACGGTCGGAAGGGCTCGAGCATATCTGTCCCGGCGGAACGGTCGAGATCAGTCCGGACGATGCCGTTGCATTGGGGATCGTTGATGGCGACCTCGTCACGGTCGCCTCGCGGCGCGGCGAGGTGCTCGCGAAAGCTGCCGTCACCGACCGGTCGCCGAAAGGTACCGTGTTCATGGCGTTCCATTTCCGGGAAGCCGCCGCCAACATTCTCACGAACGACGCGCTCGATCCTATCGCCAAAATCCCCGAGTTCAAGGTTTGCGCGGTTAAAGTAAGCCGCGCTGAGACCTAGCTGGGCATCGGACACATACCCACGCACGGTTTTCGAATCCAGGTCAGTTGCGCTGAGCAGAAATCCCGTCTCCACCACAAAGACACCAAGGCACAAAGTACGCGCTGTCGGTGTCACATAAAGTCTTGTTCTTGGACGCAACCGCCGCTGCCACGGAATATCCCTCGAAAAAATTGTTGAATAATTCGGCCGGATTGGGTGTATAATAAGCAGTGGGGAAGGGCAGAGTAGGGCGCACCATGCATCTAATGCGGGTGAACCACTATGCGAAACAGATCTGATAGTCCCCAAACCTCACCGTTCTCGTTCCGGCACTCCTTACCGTCACGACCGTCCCATTTCTCGTCATCCCCGTGCGCGCGGCAATCCAGCGGACACCCGGCGGGAGGGTCGAGTTCCACCTCGACCGCCGGTTTTCCGCCTATCGCGCCAGAGGTGACAACGTGCGGACGCGCGGGAGGGTCGAGTTCCACCTCGACCGCCGGTTTTCGACCTATCGCGCCAGACGTGACAAGCTGCGGACGCGCGGGAGCGCGTCCTTCCCTCAGCACGTCCTCATTCCCACGCTCGGTGCCGTCAAGATCGTCCCATCCGTCGTCATTCCCGCGCAGGCGGGAATCCAGAAATTGCTGCACCCATGGTGACAACGAGCTCACCAAGTACGAGTATCAGTACGATGGTGCGGGCAATCTCGTCACGAAGAAGGTGAGGTCTAACACGGAGCTCATGCAGGACGATTTCGACGACGGGAACTACGACGGATGGACGGTGAGTAGCGGTACGTGGAGCGTCGTGAGCGGCGAGCTGCACCAGACGTCGGAGAGTTTTGCCAGGATATACCGTGGCAGTACCTCCTGGGACAATTACGAGGTGAGCTTCTCGTACAAGTCGGAGGATGACGGTGGTCAAGGCGGCGACAGGGTCGGGATGTATTTCCGGGAGTATGATGGGAACAACAAGTATTTCGCGAGCTTCGCTCCGGGTGAAGCGCGGTTGCAGAGAAAACTCAACGGGATCTGGGCGACGTTGACTTACAACCCGTATGTGGACACCGAGCTGTCCACATGGTACGACGTGCGGGTCGTAGCGGACGGGTCGACGCTGAAGGTCTACCGTGACGGTGAGGAGATACTGAGCGCGACCGACTCGGACATCACGGCCGGCCGTGTAGCGCTCACCTGTGACGGGAACAGCGATGCGTACTTTGACGACGTGCTTGTGACGAGCCTGGCGGATCCCGTGACCACGACGTACGAGTACAACACCGCCAACGAGTTGACGAAACAGACGAAACAAGGCACGGACACCAATTTCTATTACGATGTGTGGGGCAGGATGACGTCGAAGGCGCAAGGGTCGTACAGTGCCACGTACGCGTACAGGTATGGTGACAAACTAGTGAGCATTACATCCAACTTCCCGGGTGAGGGGAATGTGTGGTACAAGTACGGTGGCGACGGGAAACGCAGGGAGAGAACGGACGCCTCGACTTACATATGGTACAATTGGGATGCGGGATGGAACGTTATCAGCGAGGAGGATTCCGGTGGCGGGTTGCAGATGACCTATGTGAACGATCCGGGGAAAGTGGTAGGGACAATACTGGCGCACATCGAGGGGAGCAATCCGTCGACTGGTACGTACCGGTACTATTTCCAGGATGTCATCGGGTCGACACGGCGGGTGAGGAACGTGGACGGGAGCTCGTACGCGTCGTACGAGTATACCCCGTACGGACAGGTGTACGACCACTCCGGTTCGGACGTAAGGCACCGGTTCACCGGGCAGGAGTGGGATGATACCGCTGAGCTCTACTACTTCCCGTTCCGGTATTACTCGCCGGCAGTGGCGCGGTGGATGATACGCGAGCCACTGGGGCTGAATGGGCCGAACCTTTACTGGTACGCGCTTGCCAATCCGACGTCATTCAAAGATCTGCTGGGTCTTGAGAGTGATAACGGGAGTTGCGGGGAGGAAGCGGGCGACGATTGGCCGTACCCGAACTACTATGACGGCCATGGCAATTTATACATAACGATCCATTCAACGCAAGGAAACACACCAGAGGTTGCGCCGCCCGCGCCAGAAGGGCCGCAGGGTCCCGGTTGGCCTACGGTGGCGGCAATCGCGGGCCTTGTGCTCGGCGCACTCGAGGTCGGGGGTGCCTTCATGGAGGCGGGCGGGATTATCGCGGAAGCCGGTACGATAGGCGCCGTGTTGGGCGGCGTCGGACTGTCAACCTTGGGCCTCGGCATTTTAGTTGGCGGGGTCGCGTTGGGATTCTACATATGGTCGCAGCATAAACGAACGAGCGGACGGATATAAGGGACCTGGCCCGCAGGAGCGCGGGGTCGGCCTCGTAGCTCCCGTGTTTAAGCGGGTCTTACAGATCGATCTGAAACCAGAGGTTCTGCAAATGCACCCGCCACGACGATGGGGGTGAGGGACTAACACAGTGATGAGTGATCAAAGAACGCGAAACCGTAGCTACCCGTTTACGCCTTTGCTTTTGCACCACGCGTCCCTGTTGATCTATGCGTCAGGACTCGCCGTGATATTCATGTCAAGAGCGTCGCGCGTCGGCATTGCGATCTTAATTTGCCTCGTAGGTCTCGGCGGCTGGCTAGGTACTTGGCTCTTGCTTGAACGCTCACGAAACGCGCAACGCAACGTTACCCAAGGGCTGGGGCTGAGGACGATGGGTCGGGTGTTGTGGATACTCTCCCTCGGAGGCGCCGTCGGGGTTGGTGCCACCTTGCTTATCGCCTCAGACGGTGCCCTGTCAGGGATAGGGTGGTCTCTTGTCGTTCTCGGAGTAATCGGCCTGGCGGCTGGCGCGGTCTGCTTCATACAGGGGGGTAAGCGCCTGCCGGTAGAAGGAAAGCGGGAGGACGTGAAGGGGCGGCTACGACAGGGAGGGGTGATTCTACTCGGCGGTTCCCTTGCGGGTATCATCTGCGGACTTGCTTTCCTGCTCATAACGCGATGGAGTCTTATGGGTCCTGCTTTGTTGTTGATGGGGGTCAGCTTGATTGGTCTCTTGATAAGCTTCGTGCTCGTCAAACGCTCGAGCAATCTCTAGCAGATTCCCGGGACATCCGTCATAAGTGAAACTCAAGGCAAAGCAGCACCTTTCCATAGACTGCTGCTGATGCAGCTACCTGTCACCGAGTGCCCGTGGCGTTAATGTTGCCTCGTTTATGTGGCGCTTCTTACGCGGGTCAACCGCTAGCCGTTCGAAGTGTGCCATTCACCTGAAAGTGAACGATCATTTCAGCACAAAGACCTCAAGGCACGGACAAGAAGGCGGGCATTTTCCCCTTTGTGTCTCTGTGACTTCGTGGTAGATCAATGGCGAGATTAGCGTCCCGGTATTTGAGGCATTCCTGGAATGCGTGGAGCGGGCAATTGTGGCACCGGTGGGCTGAAGTCCGGCATCGGCGTCCCGAACTCGGGCACTTGAGGCGTTTCCATCTGCTGCTGTTGCTGCGTCATCAGGATCGCCAGCTCAGGTTGGTTTGGATTGAGAGATAAGGATCTGGCAAACATCTTTCTCGCGTTCTCCATATCCCTTTTCTGATTCAGATAAATCATACCCATCTCCCGATACACCTCGTCACTCCCCGGCGCTATCTCAGCCAACTCCTGCAACCGCACCAGCGCATCATCCACCCTCCCGGTATTCTTCAGACATTGCGCTAGCAACCAATTCCCCTCATAATCCCGTGGCACCTTCTCAACCAACCTTTCGAAGTGCTGTAAGGCTTTATCAAACTGCTTCGTCTGCATGTACAGCTTCCCCAGATTCCTGAGCGAACGCACGTTGTTGCGTTGAGTCTTCTTGGTCAGTTCAATCCCTGCTCGCTAAGGGTGTACCTTTTCGCTGAACCTAAATCCTATTTTCACCACGAAGACACGAAGGCACCAAGAACAAGCTGAAGAATGAGGTGCTTCCTCTGTGTCTTTGTGCCTTCGTGGTGACTGTGCCAAGCCGACGTTGTCCTTCGGCGTACGCAGCTTTGGTTTACCGCCTTCTCACTCCCGTTCGAGCTAAACAGGTGGAATCTCCCTGGATCCTGCCTTTAATAACGGTTTCGTAAGGCAAAACTGTGTAAAATGACGGTATTGTATCCCGTTTCGCGTTGGTTCTTCTGCGCAATCTCCATAACATCTCGCCGATAGCGTTGTAACTATATTCACGACATTGACTTGCGCACTTTTACCAGACCCTTGTTCCTCGACCGTCTCCTCGGCACCGGAGTTGCTCTATTACCCTACGCGGCGAAAGAAGGGTGGGGGAAAACCGCCGCGGCGAATTCGGGAAGAATCTTTGCTGAAAAAGGCACACCGCTGGTGACGGCGGGTCGCAAAGCCGTGGGACTGCTTGCAAGGCAGTCAGCCAGGCTGCCAGATAAAGGTTCAGTCACTGATTCTCCCCGGTTTGGCAGCAACATCGTGAGAGAAGAGGTGACGCCCGATGGAACGACGTTCTGTTCTGGTGGTTTTCCACGTGCTTCTCCTTGCTTGCACGTGTTTGTTGTGGGCACACGGCGCGGCTGCGACCACGTATGACAGGGACGGCAACGTGATGTTGCAGTGGCATCCGAACAGCGAGCCGGATCTTGCGGGGTACAACGTGCTGCGCGCCACTCAACCCGGCGGCCCATACAACAAGCTCAATCCGGCGCTTGTGACGGTTACCGCGTTCACGGATGCTCAGACTGCCGACGGCGCGACGTACTATTACGTGCTAACCGCTGTTGACCGGGTCGGCAACGAGAGTCCGTACTCGCCGGAGAGCGATGGTTGCCGCGTGGATATGACCGCACCGACGATCTGGGCGGCGCCGTCGGGCAGCCACTATTTCGGGCCGCAGACGGTCGATCTTCGGTCGTCGGAACAGGCAACTATCTACTACACGCTCGACGGCTCGACACCATCGACATCGTCCGCGGTGTATAGCGGGACGCTGCATTTATCGGAGAACACGACCGTGACGTTCCTGGCTGCTGATCCCGCGGGTAACGTAAGCGACGTACGCACTGAGTCCTATACCTTCCCCGATCCTGACGATGATACCGATAATGACGGGCTGCCTGACATATACGAGTACGAGCATGGGCTGGATCCGCTGGACGACTCGGACGCTCTCGCCGATAGCGACGGAGACGGGTACTCGAACCTGGAGGAGTATGAGCAGGGTACCGATCCGACCGACCACGAGGACCATCCGACAGCACCGTGGGTGGTTACCGAAGCGTTACGGCCGCATCCGGGCCAGGGTCTGACAAAAGACACGCTCCGTGTACCGGTCGATACGTCGGTGATGATCATGCTCGAGGACGACGACGGAGTAGATGCAAATACCATTACCGTCACCATGAACGGTGAGGCTGTGGCGCACACCGTGCACCACGTATTCAGCCCGGACGACATGCGATATTTGTGGGTCGTGTACGATTCGCTCGGCGCGTTCGACTACGACGAAGTTGTCACGGTTACCGTTGAGGCGAGCGACGTTGACGGTTACCCGATGGTACCGTATGCGTACAGTTTCAAGACGGAGACTTCTCAGGAACATAGAAAAGCCGAGGACAACGCGCCGCCAACCTTGATCGTGCTCGATCCTGACGCTGAGTGGACTACCATATACGCACAAGAAGGCGCCGAGCTGGAAGGCGTGGCTATCGGGTACCCCGATAGCGAGATGGTGCCGCCGCGACTGGGACCGAGCGACGAGATCGTTCCGATGGAAGACTTCAGACTGCTCGGTGTCCCTGTGAACATCGAGCCGGTCAGTTGCTATGAGACGCCGGTGACCGTAATCATGCCGGTATCCGACGCGCTCGATGTGGGCAGCGTCAGGGTATACTATTACAACCCATCGCTCGGCTGGCGGAGGGCCACCGAGGAGGACGACTGGTTTGTGCCGGGCAGCCGGGTAGAACACCTCGACGGCGATGCGCGGTTCCTCGAGTTCCAGATACGCTATGCTGCGCCGCTCCAGTGCCTTGACGCATCGCCTCCGCCTGACCCGTGTGACGTTGACAGAGATGGGACGGTTGACAGAAAGGACGTGAACGCGCTGCTCAGTCTCGCGGGGCACAGCAGCGGGACGCTCACGCCGGAGCAGCTTGAGCTCGGTGACCTCAACGGTGACGGTACCATTGATATGAGAGATACGCTGATCGTATTGGACGCGTTGCGTAAACCGAAGGACTAGTAGCCGTCACCGTGTCGCTCGATCACCGTGACGTCATGCCGACGGCGCCGCGTCTGGTGGTCGGTGCACGGCCCGGCCGAGACTGAAAGCGAATCTGGTCGGGCGATCAGAAGGTGTTCAGCATTTGCGGTGCGTGCCGGCTGTATCCCGTCCCAACCTCTCCTCAGTTTGCGATATCCGGATAGCTCACCAGGGGCCGAGCGCAACGATCCTGATGTCCGGTTGTGTGCACGCCGGCGAAGCTGATCCCTCCATCGGACTCGGCTCTACCAGTTGTAGGGTCTCCTCCTGTCCACGACCCCGATGACTGGCGGTTCCGCACGGGTTTTCCCGTGGCGCGCGGTCGGTTTTCGTTATATTACGAGTTTTCACACCGGCGAACGTTGTAACATGGCTGCTCGCATGAATTTTTGCCCTTTTTTCGTTGACTTTCTTTGCGATGATGATGTATACTGGTGGCGAAGGGAGTGCGGAACGATGGCCAAAGATCGGTACCGCCTTTTTGGTGAGACGCT
>Ga0180434_10002740_pt1 | contig 23009 bp, 26 predicted proteins | sample SS_ome_7_FD_132453 | JGI IMG/M metagenome (GOLD analysis project Ga0180434, IMG submission 132453) | Hypersaline lake sediment archaeal communities from the Salton Sea, California, USA - SS_1_D_2 metaG | ecosystem: Environmental > Aquatic > Non-marine Saline and Alkaline > Hypersaline >...
CATAGGCTCCGTTACCGTCTCTGTCGAGAACCATAGGTCCGATCTCGTGGCCCTTCTGTGTGGGGTGCGGAGCAGTCACAATTGGGAAATCGTAATACAGCAATCGCTGGATTGTGAATGGCTGCGGGATCTTTCCAGAGTCCAGCAGGAACATGTGCGTACAGCGAGAAGCTAGAAATGCCTCCCGTTGTACATTCCTCGCGTGTTCTAACGGATAGGTGCAAGGCGCGATGTCAACCTCAACATTCGGCGCGAGCCGAACAAACGCACCAAGCAACCACTGCATAGTGTTAGCGTCGATGCTGCCCTTGTTTGGGCAGCATATCCTAACCCTTGGCTGCACGACGTTGTGCTGGTCTGGTGACAGTGTGGCCAAGGCGCTCGACGATGTCCTTCACAGGGTAGAGGCGCTTGTTGATCCCCGGTGTGGGGTCGTCTGGATCGAGGGCCTTTGTCTCTTCGGGAGTTAGCTCGTCCTCGGACACAGCGGCTTTCCCGTCCGCTACCCGTGTAGCCTTTCGTGACTTTTTCTCGTTGGCCAAACGAACAACGGCCTCGTCGGTGATGACAGTCTCCGGCTCGTTATTCTCGACGCGCCACGTCTCCATGTCCTCGTCGGCGTCGAGATCGTGAATGATCTCCATGTCCTTATCGAGAGCGTACTCATCGGCGAGCTCATCAGGAAGGGCGATAAAGCACCACTCCTCGGCGTTACCTTTTCCGATGTGCCCAGAGTAGGACCCCGTTCCGTTCAGCATCGTAGGACCCAGTCCCTCACGATCGACTTCCTGGGCGTCGTAGCGATCGGGGTAGAGCATCTGGTCCTCGCCTTTGCGCCAATCTCCCCTACGAATACGAACCTTTACGATTTTCATCTAGACCTCCAACAGATCATTCATGACCTCTGTGAACCCAAGTGAATCGATCCACGCCCTGAATATAGCGTTGTCTTTGTCCTGCGGTCTTGCGAACCCTTGGATGTCCCGTAGACGGATTGCCGCGTATCGTTTGCTTGCTTGCTCAACACCCATCAATTTCAGGTAGCCATGTCTGAGCGGAACAAGGTGGATCCGAAAGGACCCAAATCCCAAATTAAACTCCCTCGTCCAACCGGACTTTGTAATACCCGGCTTGCACCTTCCCGGTGTGTACGTGAACGAGATGCCCCAAGCGACATACCCGTTGCGTTCCTTAAACTCCTGAAAGGTCACTTTATTGCAGTAATCCATGTTGCGACAACGATCCAACCCGTCCAAGCCCACAGGAGCGCAACACCACTATAGATTAGCAGCTTGCGCTCAAAGTCTGTCACTAGACTTCCACGTAAGTTAGCCAACCATCGACCGAGACGGCATCACTAAGCTCAAGGTTGAGCGCGTCACCGGCGTCTGTCTCAAAGTGCCCCACAGGGCAGTAGCCGGGAGCGAATCCGGTGAACTCGTTGAGGCTCATTTGCCCCGTCAAAGCGTCTCCGCCCGCTCCACTCTCGAAGCGGATGTCGACTTCTCCGGCTGCGATACACACGAGGTTGAGAACACGGATTTTCTTGCCGGACACCGCCGCTACGATCGAGTTATCTCCGCTAGTGGCGTCGTCGATGACCGCGAACTTTGGCGTTAGTGCCGTCGTTGCGTTGTAGATCGTTGACGTCTCATCGCTTGCGGACACCCTACCAATGAGGTTTGTTCCTGCTGGGGTAGCGGGAAGACTGGTAACGTCCACATCGCCGATGTCAACGCCGTCGTTTGCGGCCAGCTTTCCGATAGCATTCGTGCCTGCCGGAAGCGACGCGACAACATCGACCTGCATCTCGTTACCGTCAACCGCACCCGCGATCGTGTCGAGATCTGTATTGGCATCATCGTCGCGAGTACGAAGCTCTCCATACTGCGTCATCTGGAGAGCGCCCCACTCAGTGTTGTCCGCGATGACGTCCGCACCGGGACGACTATCCAGAACCACCGCACCGATGTTGAATAGGGGGCAAGTATAGCTCGCGGATGCCTGACCTACGGCAGGGCCTGCCACATGTACCGCGCCATTCTCGCACACGGTGATGGGCGTATAGTCCCCATCCGCAGCGCCCAGCCCAGACATATCATCGTCACGAACCGCGAGCAGCGGAACGCCGACATCGTTGGCGGCGAACGCAGCATCGTGGGCCTTGCCGAGGTTCGTCGCCCCTGTGCCAGGAACGACGCTCGTCACGTCGACATCACCGATGTCTACACCGCTGTTGGCGGCAAGTTTACCGATCGCGTTCGTACCCGCAGGAATAGCGCTGGCAATATCGACGTTGCCAATGTTGTTGTCACCGGCAGCAAGAGCAACCGCTTCCCCGTCCAGCGTCACAGGTACGTCGCCTGCGCCGGTTGCGTCTACCGACAGGGCGCTCTGATCCGAGGCGATGACCACAGGGGCAGACCCAGCCATGTTCGTCTGTCCGAGGTCGCCGAACTTGGCGTTGATGAGCAGTAGAACGTTCTTGATGCCCTTCCACAGGCTGATCCCAGTTCGCGCTGTGGCGTCTTCGGCGACAGCAGAACTTGCTGCTGCATCCGTTGTCGTGCCCTCCGCGACATCTGCTCCGTCAGCAACGGTGACAGCTCCCCCACCAGCTCCACCCTCTTCCACAGAAACTTTAAGGTTTCCGCTCGCGGTCAATGCAGCAGGAAGGCGACCGAGGAGTGTGGCAAATAGCGTAACAAGCCCACGAAGTTTTCCGCTAACCGTCCCCGAAGCGTCCGTAGTAACCGCAGCATCCGTTGTCGTTCCTGCGTTAACGTCGGCACCGTCTGCAACAGTCACCGCTCCGCCGCCAGCACCGCCCTCCTCAACCGAAACCTTCAAGTTTCCGCTGGCAGTTAGCGCAGCCGGGAGTCTTCCCAAGAGTGTTCCGAACAGGGTGACGAGTCCGCGAACCTTGGCGCTGAGGGTTCCGTTGGCGTCGGTCGTCACCGCAGCATCTGTTGTGGTGCCCGCGTTGACGTCAGCACCATCGGCCACAGTGACAGCACCGCCGCCCGCACCACCCTCTTCGACGGATACCTTTAGATTGCCACTTGCGGTAAGCGCCGCGGGCAGTCTTCCGAGAAGGGTTGTCCAGTTTGCCAAAGCGGTTACGAGGTGGACAACGACGCCCCGAAGCTTTCCGCTAATTGTACCGGATGCGTTCGTCGTTACTGCGGCATCAGTCGTGGCTCCTTGCGTAGCGTCACCGCCATCAGCGATGGTAACGTCGTCGATGGTGATGTCCCCTGTGTTTACGGAGATATCACCCTTGACGATGTCTACTGGGGTTGCTGGACCGGATAGCGTCTTTCGCGCCATGTTAAGCTCCTACTTTGGCCCTTTACTTTTTGCGATACACACGGAGAGTGTCGACTTGCTCGATGAACTCCCACGTCTTTACCCTATCATACCACGAGTCGACCGCCGCGACTACCCCCTCATGGAGAACCCAATCGGAGTAGTCATGAAACAGAAGGTAGCCGCCCTTGCGAATGCGGCGAGCCCACAGCTTGATATCTGCATCGAGACCCTCCTCAGTGTGGTCCGCATCCAAGAATACGAGGCCGTATCCAGAGGGGAGCGCGTCTGCCGCTTCGTCTCCGTGCGAGTCTCCCTCGAACATAATCGCCCCTGTGTCGTCTCCCTCGAACACCTTGGTATTGAGATCGATGCCGTAGAGCTCCGCTTCTGGAGCGCCCTCTCGTAGGCAATGCAGCGAGGCACCATACTCTACACCAATATTCAAGATCTTTGCGTCTTCGAACGCAGACGCACAGGCGGAGGCGTAATCTTTTAAGGCCTCTCGCTCGGGTAGGCTGATCCATCCACGGGCGGTTCTATAATCTGTCATTGTGGATTGTCCATCTCCGTTAGTTGGTAGCTGTGTCCAATGTGGTCGAAAGCACAGGGGATTCCGTCTTCCAACACAGCGAGACGATATCCATCATGTGCTAGATTCTTTACTGTGTGACCAAAGCTCTCTTCCGTTTCTCCGAGTTGTCGTCCCTCAGCATAATACCCAAAGTGCGTATGGAAGCGCCTGTGAATAAGGTGGGGCCTGTTGCTGTAGGCATAGAGCTCAGAGTTATCTTGGTCGATTACCATATAATGCAGATGGGGTCCACCGTGTGGGCTATCCCAAGGTTCTGAACGCAGCTCCAGTGTTAGCTTATGACCACCAACACCATCATACCGAACAAGCGCGATATCCTTCCGCATCTCCATAAGCGCAACGCCCTGGCACAGGTTGATACCCTTCTTTGCTACGTAGTCATCTTCGATAACAAAGATATAGTCGGTATCTATGTCTCGGAAGGCGTTGTTATAGTTCTTCCCCCATCCACCACGATCTGTGATTGTCGCAGAAAAGGAAAACCGAGCTTCTTCATACTCTTCCAGAAGATCATTAACGTAATCTCCGGGGGATCCATCGTCGGCTATGTGAAGTCGAATACGCCCCGGATAGTATACACTATCTAGAAGGGCGTTGATCGTCCTGCGAATCTCTTTCGGTCTATCATAGGTGACGAGTAGGATAGTTAAAGGCGGATACTCCAAGTTGGCCCTCCTTGGTTAGAGAGGGGCGATTTCTCGCCCCTCGCTTAGTACGGTCGTATGCTACTGCTGCGGCTCGTTCCACTCACTGTAGTACGTAGGGGGCGTGGTATAAGAACTATCACCACCACCGGCGTAGTACGGGCTCTCCGGGTTCCAGTCGCGGATCACCTGAAGCGGGCTGTACTTGATGTTCTGAATCTTGCCAGCCAACTGAGGCGTGCGAAGGATCAGACGCGGCTCCAGCTTACCCATGATCTTGAAGCAATAGCGCATCTGCTCCATCGTCCACAGGTATCTACCGCCGTCTGTAGGCCACCACTGACCGTGCGTCTTGATCTCGGAGGGCATCTGCATCAACGGATCGTTGAAGTCGACATACTCCAGGAAGACGGACGGCATTCCCTTGGCCACAAGAGGAACAAAGTACAGATCGCTGGCGAACTCACCGGGGCTGAGTTCCGCAGTCGTCGGGAGTCTGGCGGGTGATGCCATCATCTAGGATGACCTGCACCTGCTCGCCGTTGATCCACAGGAACTTTCCACGACGCATTTCGTCACGCATACGCACGTTGGTGTCGTCGTTGATGACGCCAACAACCGCGCTGCTGGACGACGCGCCGGTAGAACACTTGTTCGTCAGGTAGAGGCAGGGCCAAATTGCGGTGAGCTCATAGAAGAGCTGGCGACGGCATACAATAGCCCACTGGACCGGATCCATGTTGGTCATATCGGCGACGGACTGGAGATACCAGTGCATCATCGTGATGTATTCCAGGATCGAGGGGTCCGAGCTATCGATCATGTTGTAGTTGAAATCCTTCACGTCAGAGTCGAGTCCGGGACACAGGGTGCCCTTGATCGCATCGACTTTGCCGGTTGAGATCAACATGTCCAGACCAGGGAACTCGGCGTAACCGCCGCTAGTGTTGTTCGCCGGGTCGCCTGACCACGTCTTCTGGAGCAGCCAACGCTGGAACTCCGTCGCGATATTGACCATCTGGAGGGCGATAACCTGTTTCATCGCCGCCTGCTGGTCAACACCCTGACGCTGATCCAGAACGCTGTTCGCCTGATAGATGTCGTTGAACAGGCGCATCTCCGTTGTGAGCTTTCCATTCAGGATCTTGGCCAACTCATTGACTTCCATCTCTTTCGAGGAGCGAGCAATGCGGCCAAAGGTCGCCGTCTGGTGGCACGCAGTGTTGTAGGCACTCGGGGCGTCGTCACAGGGGCCGTCGGGCTCATCCGTGCCGTCCCCGATGATTCCCGTAAAGTACGGGTAGAGCGGGTTCAGTTCGTTCGTCGCTACAGCGGGGATGTAAGCCGTGAGACCCTTGGGCATGATGACCGTGCTGACCACGGTATCGGAGAGCCCAAAGTTCGACCAAATACCCTGTGCGTTGAACTGAGTCTGCGCAGTCATCGTTCCGGTTAGCCCGGAGTCGATAGCCTTCTGGGTCATCATGTGCTTGGCCAGAAGTTCCTGCGTAGCGTTCATCTTCTCCATCAATTGGAGGGTCTGAGGATCCATTATTTATTTTCCTCCCTATAGGGGGCGACGTCTAGTCGGCCCCGTTGTCGCCGAACATCGAGTCTGCCATCTTGTCGAGGACACTCGGGGGCGATTCTTTTAGACTCTTTGCATTCGGGTCGATGTTTCCATCGCTCTTCGAGGCCTGCATCAGCGGGCCTGTCCCTCGCGTCATATCGTCCTGCTTCGCTTGCATGGCCTCCATGTCAGCGCGGAACTTTGCGATCTGCTCGTCGTAGCCCTTTCGGAGCGTTTTAATGACGGGGTGGTCTTCGGTGAGCTCTTCGGCTACGGGAGCCTCTTTATTCTCCTCGTCATCGTCTTCTTCGTCCTCATCTTCTTCGTCGTCAGCGAAGGGGTTCTTGCTTGCCTTCTCTTCGAGGGCCGCAAGGATCGTCGCCTTCGTCGGTCCGTCGGGATAGTCCCCGAGCGATGCCAGAAGGCTCTCTTTTAGAATACGATCCGCCTTCTCTTCCTTGGTCTCGACAGACTCGCCGACGACCATTCGGGCGGCGGCATCGAGCACGGCGATAACCGAGGCATTCTCCTCTTTCTCCTCAAGGCCTGAAACAAGCTCCTTCAGGATCGCGGACACGTTCTCCGGAGTTAGGTCTTCACCCATCTCCTTGAACTGGGCACCGGCAGCCATAGCCGCGGCGCTGTTCGCATCAAGCTGATCAAGAACATCCTCTACGAGAGCATCGTTCTTGACCAACCCCTTGAGCATTTCAAGCTGGTCGGGGCGAACTGCCATTGTATTTCCTCCAATCGAACTGTTAAACATAGTATAGGGATTCGCTGCGCGATCGAGGGGAAGCACAGATCTTTCTTCGCGCCGAACCTCATCATAGACGAGATTCAGGCGTCCCTGTGTGCCCTTCTCGAAGCGCATACTCTCAAGCACCGGATAGAACCCGATGCTCATGCCAAGCTGAACCGGAGCGGCCTCCAGTCCTTTAGCCATCGCCTGTGAGAAGGGATCGTCCCTATACGTCCCAGACTCAAGAAGATAGCCTTTGTAGAACATAGAGAAGTCACAGTCCCCAATATCCAGGCCCTTAACGTGCCAGAATCTTAGGGGTCCGTAGTACCCAGAGGCGTCCTCCGCGAGCTTTTCTAGCGCCCGAGAAGAAACGATCTCCCCTTCTCTATCCTCAAAATGAGACGAGGATACGCCCAACCAACGAACGGAGCCGCTGTCGTCTTTGATCGTAGCGAATGCGGACGAGGTCTCTTTTTCCGTGAGTTCCTTCAGCAAGGTAATCAGGTCGTTCGCGGCCCGCTCTTGAGGGTCTTTTGCCCCCAACAAACTAGCCGCAAAGTTCACCAACTTCTCCTTCAGGCTCATCTTGACCTCTTTTTCGCCGTCATCTTCTCGACAGTTTCTCCCTTGCATTGGTGTCCCACACTCGGGACAGAGCTTGTCTACACAGGGGGTTCCCGAGGAATGCGGAGCCTCGTAACCACACTCTGGGCAGACGCATGTATCCGCGTTGTCCTCAGCAGGTAAACCGTTTGCCTTTGTCTTATCTGTATTATCGAGGATCTTACGTGCTTTTGCAAGTAGCTCTTTACGTAATGTATCAGATAGCCACCCGTCCTCCCCACCTGTGGTCTCTTGTCCCAAGCGAGAGATGGCGTTTCTTAGGTGGGGCAGATCAACGTCGCCATCCGCTCCCTTGTAGGGGAGGTGGCGAAGAGATCGGGGCGTTGTCTTCTCATCCTCATCCTTTTCGCCGCCCTCCTCAACAAACAAGAAGGAGGAGTCGGGAAGGTCGTTTATATACTCTGTCGTCCACTTTTCTTTTGTGTCCACGATGCTCCCACCTTTACTTATCCGCGGCGGCTCGAAGCCCATCAACGATAGCTTTCTCTAACCCAATAATGAAGGAACGCTGTACTCGCTTGTATATTTGACCATTAAAATCTCTCGGGGTAATGCCTTTCGGTTGCGTACTCTTCTTCGAAAGGACCATTCCGCGGAACGACATTCCCGATTGGAGCGACCCGGCACTAGTGCGTGGAAAGCGGTAACTCCCAAAGATGAGATTGTGGTCGTCTCCGATAGGCTCAACGGTATGAGTCCGCGTTCCTCGATCAACCATCCACCAGATCTCAGAGATTGTAAGATTCCCCTCGCGGGAGCGCTCGTTTGGATAGAATCCAGGAGCACCGTCGACGATGGTCCCATCATCGGAGATCGATGCGGAAACAGAGATTTCGGGGGCCTTCGCTCCTCCGGTCTCTGAATAGCGAACCCTCTTCGCTCTTCTGTCGTCATAGGAAAAGTATGGTTTGTGATCCCATGTCCACACTGTTGCGCGGTATAGGGGCAGGAGTTCTCTTCGTGCGAACACGCGAAGGAACGATAGGACATTCAGTCGAACCTTATCTATCTTCAGGGCATTAACGTTCTCCCGAATGACCTTTAATCCAACCGTATCCCCAGGACGAGCATTGAGGCCGATACGGTCTAGCTTGTCTAGGCTTCTCTGTGCGCTTCTTGCTGAGGTCATATCACAGGTCCTACACGACGGTACGCATCATTGATATCGTCGTTGGTCTTCACAATACGGTTAACTGTGTCGTCGATCTCCGCTTCTGTTTCTTCCTCTTGCGCAGCCACTTCGCGGCGCTCTGCGAGGAAACTCTCGGGGGCGTCTCCTTCAGCAATCGCCAGCTTTAGTGCCTGCTCCGCCGTGATCTCTTCCGAATTCACGCGCAGCGCACGCTCTCGCGCCCGATCGTGGGCGAGCTTGATCCGCTCGCTCTCCGCGGCAGGGTCAGTCGACGTGAACTGAAAGGTCATCGTGTGCGGAAGGACACGATAGTTCATCATGTACTCGAAGGACTGCACGATGACGCCAGGTCCTTTTCCCCGAGACCGAGAAGCCATCGTCTCGACCTGAGAGGCCGTGCCAAGGTTTCCTCCGGGGAGAGGGGCAAACTCAGCGTAGTCTGTTCCGAAAGCCATAGCCAAGGCCGCAATGTACCACTTGAACAGGGTATCCTCATCATAGCCATCTGGAAGCCCCGCAAGCTCGATGAGTTTAGCGTCCACAGGGATTCCGGGATCTGTTCCAGAAAGAACCACGGGTCCCGAGTAGATAGAGCGCCCCCGCTGATATATCTCCTCGGTCTGCGCCTGCTGAATCCCACCCGTCACCTCTCCTCGTCGGATACCCTGAACGAAGAGTAGCGCGGGAGGGGGCTGCTTTCCTGTCAACTTCTGTCGCTTGTATATGCCGACGTCTCGTAAGATCTGCGCTGTCCGCAGTACACGGCTTACAGCACAGTAGCCATATCCGTTATATCGCTCTCGGGGTGTCGGCATATCGGCTACGGGAACAACCTGCTCCCAAGAGAGCCTATGCACAGCGCCGTTCATATCTGTGTACTCCACAGGGTGGTACACGTCACCCGTTCGCCGACATTTTAGGGCGTCGAGGTGTGCAATACCCTTGGCCGAAGAAAGCGCCGATGCGCCTGGCGGACGCATGAGCTCGACAAATCCACCGTTATCGATCGTGAGGATATCGGTCACGAGCTTCATCATGAATCCAACCCACCCGGATCCCATATCAGCGCTCTGTAGGATGTTCGTGTAGGCAGACACGGCGTTCTTTGGTCCGACAAGAGAAAAGTCCAAGGAGGCTATCTTTGCGGCCATAGAGAACACCGCTCCAGAGAGCATTGATTCCGCTTTCCAGAGCTTGTCTAGATCACGATCTCTCGCGGCGCTGGGCCATGTTCCGATGTCGTCGGCCATGTTAGACATGAGGTAGACGATCGGTTGTTCTGTAGCGAAGGCGGCCTCTGTTCTATCCTGTACAGATAGCTGTACGGTCGCGAGTGGATCTATAGGCATCTGTACACCTCGTCTAACATTCTATATCGCACCGCGCTCGAACGCCGATAGTTGCATAAGGTACTGCGCCTCGACGATTGAGAGCTTTCCAGAAGCAATCTGCGCTTGGTACTCTGCGAACTCTGGCGATCCTGGTCCAATCACAGGTGATTCTGTTGTTGTAAGGCGATCCTGGGCCGAGTTCCAAGATCCGCTGTCTCCAGACCAAATCGCCTCACGGTCCTTAAACCAAACACCATACCGAAGAGCGTCCGGTCCGTGGTCCTTGTCCTTAATGGGCTTGCCTGTTTTCTCGTTTCTGAGATGCCCACCAAGCTCCTTTACTAGCGTCGAGCATCGCGGATGTATCCGTAGGTGGGCATCACCACTACCATTCATGAACCAGGATCCGGCACGCTTTATTCCATCCTCTACATTATGTGTAGCCCCAACAGTGTCGATGTCCGTGTTCCATAGCCTGTTTCGCAGCTCTGCGGCAGAGGAGTCCACGTAAGCAACATCAGGAACGCCATGAAGCTCTATGGCGTTGGTAATCGATACCTCTGGGAGCTCTCCAACCGCGTAATACTCGTCGAAAACATTAATGTCCGGCGGAACAACCTGAGCGAAAAGGATACACCGGGGGTGGTTTTCCGTAAAGCCATCATCTATCCACCACTCTACAGGAACACTTGGCACATATTCGGCAGTTTCATTGACGTTGGGACCCCCAACTGTGGAGTCGAAGGTATCCCAGACCGCGCCTTCCATACGAACGAACTCGCCGCCAAGCTCCTGGGCTCTGAACTTCCCAGAATACATGCCATTGAGCATGGCCACATGGAAAGGGTCGAGGTTATGGGCATTCTCGGAGGTCGGCGCGTTGACGTACTCCGCAATAGGTCCATCCCACCCCATGTCCCTAAGAACCTGCTTTGTTGTTTCGTCAAATACACCCTGTACGAATACCTCGTAGAGCCAATGGTTAACGCCCATTGGCGTCGTGGTACACCATAGCTGCGGGTCTTCTCCCACGCGAATACGGGCGGCAAGGATGTCAAAAGCCTTTCGCGTTCGCTTTCTTGCGGCCTCATCGAACCAGGCCCAGTTGACGTTAGGTCCTGCCCAGCCCTGCTCCTTCTCGATACCACCATAGTATACCGTTACCGTCTTACCATTGATGTTGAACTTTAGCTGCTTCTTCTGAGTAAATGGGTGATCCAGATGAGCATTCGTGCAGTAGCTCATCGGAGCCCACTTTACAAATTCTGGAAAGGTAGACTTCTGCAACTGCGGGAAGTCTGGAGCGACGATGATTCCATCCTCACCATCTTGGATCTTCTGGATGGACTTTATTGCGCCCGTTGCCGTTTTTCCGCTTCCTACGCCGCCAACGAAGCCTATATAGCGTGCTTTGCTTCTTAGGAACGTTGCTTGGCTTCTAGATGCCTTAAACCTCTTGGCCACTCTTACTTTGGCCTACAACGCAGCGTAATGAGAATCTCGCCGTTGGGCTGTTCTATCTCGATCATCTCGCACAGCATCTCCCGTGCGGTAGGAGCCGGAATCACTGTCTGTGTTGCGGTCTTTGTTGGTGTCGGCGTGTAGGTGGTTGTTGGGGTTGACGTCCGCGTCCTCGTAGGCGTCGCGGTGCGCGAAACCACGGGTGTCGGTGCCTCCTCTGTGACGGGAACAACGTCAATCTTGTGGACAAAAACGCCCCCCTGGGATGCGATAGTAAAGTCGGCCCCAAACTGGTCGTTGTGAAAGCTGGGATTATCAACGAAGAATGTCCGCGAAACCCACTTGCCCGTATCCTCCAAGGGAACCCGATATGTTGCAGTGCCCCCAGAAGGCTTTGTATAGGACAGGACAACATCACAGGTTCCGTAGTCGAGAAGAATAACCTCGATCGCGTACCGATCCTCCCTGTGAAACTGAATCCAGGTGTCGTCGATATCGAAGCCGGACATGAAGATCTTTCGCGACTGCCGTCCATAGACAGAGTTGTCGTCCACGGGAAGCTCGTCCCGCCATACCCGCTCCGCGGCATCGAGGCGGGTCAGATATTGCCGCCAATCTCCGGGCCAGTCGCTGATGCCATCACTGCCCCACATAATGATTGGCTTTTCCATATCGCGTAGGGCGGTCCACGCGCTCGGTGCGGTCACCGCATTCACGTTGAGTCGCTCGACGAAGAAAGTCAACCACTCAGGACAAGACTGATAGTAAAACTCCGGGTGGAAACTGGCGGCGTCGATTCCGGCATGGAGTCCACGAAGATATGTCCAGTATCGATACTCAGGATCTCGTTCGGGATTAATCAGACTACCAAGTCCATAAGGACTTTCTCCCCACAGGGTGAGCTCGTCTCGGTATATCTCGTACATGTCCCAAGAGCCGACATAGCTACCGTATCCTTTTCCGTTCTCGTTGTGTACCCACATACCGCTGTGTTTCATGCCTAGCGGCGGGTCTATCTGCGCCGCGTAGTCAGCAGTAATCTTTCGCGTCCCTGAGCCACCAGGGGCGTTGTTGATGAACACAGCGGTATGTGGGAAGGCGGCACGATAGTCGTCCATCGTGTCTAGCATGAACTGCCCAAAGCGGTATTCAAGCCCTCCGATCTGTTGATTCATCAGATCGAGCCAACCGCCCTTTACGGCGTGGGTCTCTCCGTCCAGCCCTGTGCTGGCGATCACAGCGGTGATGCGCTCATTATCAGCGTACCGCTCACCCAGGGCGCGAATGAACTCTTCGTGGTACGATCGCCAAATGTCCGAGTCATATGCAGGAACACAGGCTTTGGTACCAAAGCCCTCGATAACGTGGCCGACATACATCCCCGATAGGTATCCTACGTCCTCACCAGCAGCGACCATCGCCTCATAGACGAACTGGGGGGTGCAGTCATAATAGGTCCAGTTCCAGTTCGGTGCGCTAGAGATAGATGTAAACACCGCCAACAGAATGGGCTTCGGCAGCACCGTTCCATCCGGGAGCTCCACGACGAGATCCGCGTCGGAAGCGAGGTAGTTGTCGATCACTCCCCAGTTGTACTGTCCGGGGGAGGGGTTGACGTCGCGCCAGTAGATATCGTAGTAGCTTCCGACAGGGCCATACTCGGGGTGCGTCGTATTAAAGTCCTTCCCCTCGTTGAACATAAAGTACGTGATCGGAACAACCGTTCGTACTGTCCCTGGGGAGTCCGTCTTTACTGGGGTGGGAGGCCGCGTTCGCGTAGTCGTTGGCGTATCGACGGGAGTTGGCTCTGAGGCTGTTGGAGTAGGCGTGGGGGAATCGCCGAAATTGAAGTCAATTCCTCCACAAGTCGGCGCATCACAGAGATTGAATTCTGCGTATCCGCCATCGGCGTTATAGATAAAGTTGGGCACGTTAGCATCTTGGGTGAGGTTGGCCGAGGTTTGTGGATGACCTTCTTGGTTTTTTGCATACGCTCGGTACCGCCCATTTCCGTATTTGACACTAACGCCCCAACTTCCTGACGTGTTTGTTGTGCTCGAACCGACTTTGAATCCGTCTGCGTTGAGCACCTCTACGGTTACGCCATCAGCAAAATCGCCCTCGGCATAGGCCTTTCCATAAACGTAGACGTAGTCCGTTGTCGCCTTCTCAGGGGCAGCGGAACAACCAATGAGAAGCAAGGCGAACAGAATGAGACTAGTTCTCTTTAGAATCGTCACAGTTGCTCCTCGGACTTATGTCCGCCAAAGCGTAGAGGATCGCCTCCGCGAGGGCGTCTACAGCGCTTCCCCGCAGCGAGCGGTCAACGACAGTGAGCCTCGCTCGGTTTGATAGTTCTTGAAGAAAACGCCAAACGAACGAGAGAATCATGAGCTTTAGCTTTTCCATCTAGGCAGACGGAGCTCTCTTGAACAGGTTCTTCACGACTTCATAGTACACGATCGCAAATCCCATAGCGAGTGCGGAGCGGACAAACATGTTGCCCCACGAGATCTGACCAGATGAGGCAAAGATGGAGTAAATGACACCAGCGAATACGAACGTCGAGAGGTTGATAACGAAATCCCGACGATACCAGTCCTCCGCGAGCTCCTTCTTCAGGAGCTTGACCACGATGAGTTCGCGGATGATCTCGATAAAGTCCTTTCCCAGAATCTCCATGAAGACAGCAACGAACACAGCCATGATGAGAGGATTGACGAGCGCCTCCCAAGTAATCTCTGAGATCATGACCAGGTCAATTTCTATCGGCATTATTGGCCCTCCTACTCAGGCAATTCCTCTTCCGGCAGGACGAGAATGATTCGATCGTCTTGCTTCGTGACGTTCATCTCTAGCTTATCGGCATGTACGCCCAAGAGCTGGAAGCATAGCTTGGCCGCCTGAACGCTTCCGCCCTTTGCCCGTTCGAGCATGGCCTCTAGCATGGCAGGCATTTCCCGCCCGAGAACGGAGCGCGCTCCAGCAAACACCTCATCCCAGAAACCGACTTTGTGCTCCCACGCCCATATCGTATCCTGATCTACGCCGAGGCTCTCCGTGATCTCCCTCTTTGTACGAAGATCTTTGGGACGGAACTCTTCCGGTATAGAGAGCCAAGTAATGTAGGCCCGTTCTTTTTCGCTCCATACAGCCATGATGTCACACTCCAAGGCTTATGTTAACCGCTTGAATACATCGTAGCATGTGGATTCCATAGCGTCAAGCCTCACCAGGAGTATAACACATTTGGGTGCCTTTCAGCCAGATCTTCCGCGATAGCGCTCAAAGAGCCACTAAAATCCGAAACATTGTCAATCACCCTCCACCTGCATATATCCCGCGGAGGAATAGCAACACGCCAGACAATAGAAAGACCTATCGGCCAGCCGAGAATCTCGGGCCCCAAGGAGGAAAGAACAACACAATGTCCCTCGGAGTCCACGAGGACATCTCCGAGGGACAAGGACTCGTTGGTCGATACGTCGTTGTACCGATCGATCCAGTCTTTCACTCGCACTACTTTATAATCCCGCGCTTTCCCGCCTCGACGACGTTGGTAAGGCACTGGGCGCAAACAACGCGAGCGTTATCGCCAGCGTATTCGAGGACGTCACGAAGAGCGAGTGCGTCTTCGCGGTCAACGACCCAAGTCCCCTTGATCCCGCATCCACAAGCGCAGATGTTCGCGCCCTCTTTGACGAAATGGACAGACCCTACGCCTACGCGAGGCTCAGTAACAAAGAACACCTTATCCATCGATACACCTCTTGGCTGTATTTTCTAGCTCGTATGCACGTGAGATATTCGCGAGAAGGTCGTTTCTCATTGCATCCAACCGCACTGACAGCGAAGAGATCGTACTCTGTGCCATCTCGATGTCCCGAACCAACTGCTCGTGGTACCAACGGACCTTCTCCGCTTGTAGAGGAATTGTCGAACAGGACAGATCCTCTGGGGGTTTCACAGGGGGGACGGCGTTAGACAGTTGCATCCAATGCTGCCCGAGCTCTTTAAGGAAGGACTGCTTGTCGTTCCACATCTGGCCGCCCCACTGAGGGTTATCTCCACAGATCCACAGGTTGACCGAGTGGAGATTCTCATAGGAGGCCAGCGCTGTGAACCAATCGAACAGTTTTCGTCGCCTGTCTGGGTCGCGGTAGTCCCAATCGAGCAGGGTACGGTTTGGGTATCCGCCCTCGCTCATGACGATCGGCATCTCTTTTCCGGTGTCGCGGCGCACGACCGAGAGGAGTTCATCATGTACGACGAGGCGCATTCCGTAGGCCCTGGCGGTCACCGGTTGATCGTAGTGGATGTAGCAGTGAACCCCGTGCATGTCGGCTGCGCACAAGGATTCGTATCCCAGTCCCCGTCGAACAGCGTCAGCCATTGCGTCGGATGGAAGATGGCCAACATCGGGCCAGGCGTCATTGGGTTCCGCGATGTCGGCGTGTAGATAATACTGCTCCTGTGGAGGATCGCCTTCGAACCACACGTCGTTGTTCCCGATCGTCATGGGGGAGTATAGGTGACGCACGTCGTTCCAAGGACTGAGAAGGCCGTCATCACGTAGGAGCCAGCAGAGCATCGTATCGTGCTTTACAATATCATCCGGCTGTGATCCAAAGCCCTCGTAGCCAGTCGCCCACCGCGGCATGTTGGGCTCATTGAACACCTGGAGAATGATCCTCTCCTCCGGGATCACCTCCGTCCACGCGCCCAGAACCTGTACGAGTCCCTCCTCCAGCGTGCGAAGGACAGACTCCATATCCGGAAGAGGACCCGTCACCATCTCCGGGGGGATGTAGGGCCGCAGGATAAAGTCTACCTCGTTCACGTCAACGCGAGAGGCTACTTCATTCTTAAAGTACTCGGGCGTTAGCGGCTGCTGGCTATGCCCCCACGACGGAAGGAACACAAGGCTACCGATCGGAAGGTTCTCAAGACACCACTTGTCCGTCCCTGTTAGCTTGACGCCATTCCCCAAGTGCATTCCGAACCTAAACATCTTTCCACCCCGCCGACTTTTTTATTCCTTGAACATAGACGCAGCTATCGAAGGATAGCTCTTCTCCGCATTTAGGACAGTACTCAACGAGCTCAGAATCCTCAACGATCCTAAAGTCCACAGAGATATAAAATCCTTTTCGCCCCTTAACGACGAAGAAGTGCTGCCCACAGGTGTGCCGGTACGTCCCCGTTTCGACAAACCCTATACTCATTTATCCCCCCAGATCCCTTTGAATAACCCAGTACTTCTTATCTCGTCGTCCGTTGCGAGCTCAGGCGTCTCCGTTCTGCTGGTGGTGACAGGTTCCTTACGACACTCCTTCTCGATCGCCGAAAGGAATAGCTTTGTGAGTGTTGGAAACTTTTCAGCGAGGATGTCCAACACAGTGTTTGCGTACAGGTAATGCTCATTCTGCGCGTGGAACGATAGCCGCTGCTTCATCCAGTGGAATAGGCTCCACGCATTAACACCCCAGATGAACTCGGTATAGAAGCCCGTCCCAAGAACTCCACGAGCCCGCTCCTTCGGCACGCCGTTCTTCACCATCGCGATATAGTCGTTGTACTGGTGCTCGTAGGAAAGGATTGTCGTCAACATGCTCGAATCGCCATAGTTCTGTATGTCCGCCTCCATGACAGCTTTCAGGATTCGATGATCGGACAAGATGTCTTGTTTTTCTGAAACGGGGAATCTGTAGGCGCTATAGGCCTCCCACACCTCGGGGGACATGTTGGGAACGTAGAACGCCCGCTCTGCTTTATTGTAGCGTAGGCTGAGTTCGTTGTAGCTAGACATCCGATGCCGCATCCACTGACGAGCAACAAAGATGGGGCAACGTACAGCGAACTCAAAGTACGCCTTTTCGATCGGCGTGTTATGTTCTAGCTCAAGACACTGCGCAACGAGACGCTCAACATCCCCATCTTTAATCGGCTTCCTGGTTCCACCAAACGGACTCTCTCCTCGACAAATGCGAGCCGCTCGGTAGATAGAGCGCATTGGATTTGTGCTAGAGTCGAGGAGTTCTACGCGACCATCATTAAGTACTCTTATCATTTTGTTTCTCCTATTTGTTCCAGGGCGAGGGCGGTGAGCCAGGCACGGTTCCCATCTGATTCCAAGAAGCCGCGTTCGAACATGGTCTCAAGTTGTCGATCGGAAAAGGCTTGGGGATAGTGGGTAGCCTCCGGCGAGACGAGACTCCACAGCGTGTTACCGTCGGTCCCGAATGCCTCTAGACCATCACCGGAGTAGACGGCTTTAGCCACGTAAACCTGTGCTCGGTTCATGGTCCTGGCCGTTTTCGATGTCCGACGCAATCGCTCTCCCCGCTCTGTAAGCACGTACTGTTCGCCGATGAGAATGATGAGATCCTTCTCGATCAGTGCTTTTATCGTACTCCGCGCTGGCCACCAGCGCATCCCCTCAAGGAAGATAAGCTCGGCGTCGTTTTCGTGGGGACGGTTGAAGAGCTTCCCACCGTCTTGGATGGCGTAGATCACCTCCCGCTGAACGGTGGTTACGTGAACGTCTAGTGGTTTCTTTCGAAGGGCATGACCGATTCTCTCCCCCAGTGTCTTATCTTCCCCCATAGTCCCTCCTAAATCTTTGACCACGTAAAGGTATCGCCGCGTGCCTGCATGAGGAACGTTAGCATATCGACGCGACGCGGCGTGGGGACGGCGATGAAGCAGATGTGATCGAACGCCCGCCCAGCGACGTCCTCCGGAGTCCCTAAGCTCGTTATGCGCAGCGTTGGCAGGCCCTCGACCTCAAGCGTATCGTTCGTCGTTTTTCCGACAAAACCACGCTCTTTGAAAATATCGCCCATCATGCCGACGACGAACGATCGAGCATAGTGGAAACGCCCGGTTACAATCAGAACCTCTTTGTCGTCCATCATCTGCCGAATAAGATAACGTGCAACCCGTTCCTCGACTGTCGATGTTTCGCTCATTCTTCCTCCTGTACAGTAAAAAGGATCCCCAACTTACTTCTTCTCCTTCAGCCACAGTTTTCTGGCGGACCCAACCGAAGGCTTCGCTTTACTCTCATATCCACATTCTCGACAACGGAGAATCAACCCTCCCCGTTTTGGGAGAACGGCGGTCACATCCCACTTTTTACAGGCGGGGCACTGGAGGCGCTTCTCCGTCACGACGATATCCCAACCCACATCACGTCCTCAAAATAGATGCGGTCTGCGTAGAGCATCTTGGCAATCTTCCGAGCAGCTCGGAGCGAAGCGATCCGAATGCCCTCTTCCTTACTCCACTCGTCCGTAGCCGAGTCCCAGCAAGAGCACCCGACCGCCTTGTACTTGCGCCCGTCGGCTGTCGTAAACTTGATCCGTACCAGCGTGTATGGCTTCATCGTGACGACTTTCGTCAGCTTGCCCTCTTCTCGAACCATCCGCTGTAGCTTGCCTGTTCCTGTCCGCTTCACGTTAGTTCCTTTCTGTGATCCACCGAACCCTGTCCCCACCTTCCCAAACACCGATGTAGTACTCGTCGTCTACACCCGGTGCACGAAACACCTTAATGACCTCGCCGGTCTCGCGATCCTCGTTCGAGACTGCGACGTAGCCTCGCGCACGCCCGGCCTTATCCAACGCCGAGTCTATCACCAGTGGGACGACAATCTCGTGCGAGCGCGCCCGAATTTCGTCGTCCGTGACTTGGTGGGGGGCGTACAGATCAGCGATGCGCTGCACGAGCTCCCCATCGACATCGAAGCTGGCGTGCTGCTCGTTGGGCGTCGTGGTGAAGAAGGTGTATCCAACGATCTCTTCGTACACCTCATACAGTCGCGCAGCCCCGAGCATATTTCTCCACCACAGTTCTTTGTCCATAACGCACTGCTCACCGAGGTCGAAGGTATCTGGCGTCGTGTAGACCCAAGAGCCCCAGTCCTTCCATCCCCGCTTACCGTTTGCTTCGTCGCCAAGTACAGCGCCGTCAATGCAGACATCTCCGATGAACACGCGAGGCGAGATGTTCCTCTCGTCAACAAGGGAAATCAAGTAAAGGTCAAAGTATCCGAACCCGTCGCTTAGCGACGGTGCGCCCTTCTCAATGAACTCGATGCCCCCACCGATATTCGTCGCCAGCGCAACAGCATTCGCAAAGGTGTCTGACAATTCTGGAGCCGCTTTGACTCCATAGGTCAGCAGAGAGTACACCCACGGGATCATGTCGCCCTTCTCGCAGAGCGTTACCCACTTGTACATGAACTGATCGAGTTGCTGCTGTTCCCGGTTGTTCTTTGGCTGCGGGTTGTAGACACAGGTGGTGTCACGTATCCCCATGTCGCGGAGCTTGGCGTAGGTCTTTTCCATGTGCGCGTAGTACTCAACCGCTCCGGTTGTTCCCCGCATCCAGTAGGAACGCTCCTCATCCTCCGGCATGTACGAACGGTTGATCACCCGCTGGTTGGGGAAGGGGTTGTATCCCAAGTGGTGCGCGTCGATCCACTTGACGATCGGAATATTCGAGTTCGTTACGATATCTGTGCTCTCCGCGCCGGTCTCTGGGGGCGTCTGGTACTGAACGCCCATCTTACGAATGTTCATAGCGTGCTCCATCTTGATGTGTGGGGCTGGATCTACCCAACCCCGGTAGGGTATTATCTGATTGTTGACATCTTTTTCGCCCCAGTGAAGGTGTGGCCCTGTGCTGTACCCCGTATTACCTGTTAGGGCAACGACCTGTCCCGCCTCTACAAAGTCGCACACGTCGACGAGTACTTTACTCAGGTGGGCGAGTACGTGCTGGTATGCGTAGTCCTCCCCGACGAACGTGATGTACAGGTGTAGCCCATACCCTTCGTCGCCGGAGTCAAAGATGCGAACCCAACCACTTGCTGGCGCACGCACGGGGGTCCCGACGACGCACGAAAAGTCCAGTCCGTTATGTCCTGGGTAGCCCCATTTGGCGTACCACTCGGGGTTCTCCCCAAAGTACTGCGAGATCGGACAGCCCGGCACTGGGTGTAAAAGTCTAGGTAGGGTCATCGGTCCATCCTTGTCTTATCTACGGGAATCACGGCTACGCCGTGGGCCGATTGGTAAATCAGCACCCCCGCCTCGTTGTCATAGAATCGTCGAACGTATGTTCCGTCTGACTGGCGAGACGCAAAGTCCATTGTTACCGTCCCAACGTCGTAGACCACGTCGGGCTGGCCGAGCCTGTTCTGTTCCTCCAAGTCTCTTGTGATTCCCCAGAACAGCGCTACAGCGACCAGGAGAACAAAAAAGAGCACTAGGAGCGACTGTTTTAAAGTCGTCATGCTTGCATATCTCCCATGTCCTGGTGGTACTTGTCCGCGCAGGATTTATCCGCCTCATCCGCCAGCCGATCGGCCAGTTCCACAGGGGGGAGCAGGCGTTCTCTCGTCGGGAAGGCAACGGTCACGGTGAGGTCCTTCCGAATCAAATAAGCAAATAGCTTTCCTGCTACGTTGGCGCGTGTCCTAAAGCCTCCCCCGGCGAGCTCATAGCCGCGCTCGCGCAGGTACGCGACAAGCTCATCTCTTTCCATTGATTTTCATCCCTAGCGCCTTCCGCCATGTGATCACGGTTGCCTCTGTTACGCCCAAGGCCGAGGCAACTCTAGCCCAGCTCCCCACCGCTCGGTGTTTCCTTTTGAGAAGGACCTCAATAGGGAGGCCGTACTGTTCTTCTAGGCGCCGCCAATACAGCTCTCTTTTTCCCATGTTGTCTTTGATGCCCATGCGAGAAGCCTCTTTGTGGGCCGTGGAGGTCGACACACCGAGCTCCTCGGCGATGGCGACCCACCCGTAGCCCCGACTACGCAGCAGCACGATTTCCTCACGCCGGTCCGATAGGTCAATCTTGGCAATCATTCCCGTAAGACCCAATTGGCGTGCTTGCCCTTTGTTCGTAGGGCCTTTTGTTTGTAAGTGTCCAAGTGCATAACCGCTCCTTTTTCATTTTTAGGGTTAGCCCGCCGCCCTTGCCTACTTTCCGACTTTCCGACTTTCCGACTCGCCTGTTAGTTGAGTATTCAAATAAAAAGTGGGCGGCGGGCTGGCCTATCACAGCGGAGAGGGTGCCAATTCCCCCTGCGCAACAACCGTGCGGAGCCAACGTAGCTGAACACGGACAGTGCCCCTAGTACTACTCATTTTTTGTGTGACTGACCGCACGAGAAAACCCGCAACGCTCGGGTTAAGCGCTTTCTCGTGGGATCATCTAGGCCACGCGGCGCGTGGCGCGGGGCCGATTAGGTAAGGTAGAGCTTACTTAACATGAAGACAGTATAGCAGGGGCTTACCTTTTTGTCAACGCCTTTGGGTCGCTCTCGCCTGTCTCAGCGTAGGCTTGTGCCCACCACGCCACGCGCTGGCGATTGATGGGCAAATAGGCGTCGTTCAGCTCGACGCCGACCACGTTGGGCCAGCCTGCCAGTATTGCCCCGATCTGCTCCGAACCGCTGCCAGCGAACGGCACAAACAGCGTCGCGTCATCGGTCGGCGGTAGCAGCAGCGTCGCCAGATAGCGGCACAGGTCGATGGGCTTTACCGTGGGGTGGTGGTTGGTCGCCGGTGGGGTGAGGCCAATACTCTTTTCCTTGCGAGAACTCTTCGTGGCGTAGAAGAATCTCGCTTTGTCACCAAGCAGCGGCGCAGTGGCTGTGTCAAGGAGGAGGTTACTCGGCCAGCGGCCAGCCGCTTTGTACGTCTTTATGTCCGTCTCGATCGTCTCTCCAGAAACGCCTGGTTTATAGCCTCCACCCCCGATGTTGTTTCTCCTCTGCCGCGCCTCCATATTCAAGCCATCTTCCAAGGGGAGTCTTCCGCCGTCAATGTTCAACGGACCCGAACCATACTTTAGCGCAGTGTTCGCATAGGTTCCCTCACGGGGTTTTCTGGCCAAGATGATGGGTTCCCAATTCGCCTTTAACGATGTACCATACCCATCCCAGTCATTTTCTCCACCGATCGCTTTGTGTATGTTGAGGGACTTTGCAAAGCTCTTTCCATATATCCACATGGCCGTGTCAAATATTTCCCAGCCCGCGTCCTCTAGCGCCACGGCCAGCCGGTGCCAAGTTCTTCGACCCCCGAACGCCATAAGCACCGCGCCCGGTCTGCACACGCGCAACACCTCGGCCCATGTGTCAGCGCCGGGCACGCCGTGGTCCCAGCCCTTGCCCAGGAATGAGATCCCATAAGGCGGGTCGCACAGCACGGCGTTGAACGTCTCATCGTCGAACGGGAGGGGTTCGGTCATGTCGGCCTGAATCGTTTCGTAACTCATTCGTGGTCGATACTCCTTCGTGGTTGATACGCCAAAAGTGTAGCCGCGGCTTACTTGTTTGTCAAGAGGTTTTGAGGGGTTTGTCAAGGGGTTGAGGGGTTGATGGGGTAAACTTAGTTGGAAAGCGCGATGAAGTATAGCGGGACAGGAAAGAGGTGGTCGTTGGCGGTCGCATGATTGCGACGAGAGCACATTATGTCAAGCTTTGTCGCGAGGAGCTTTGTCGCGAGGAGCTTTGTCGCGAGGAGCTTTGTCGCGAGGAGCTTTGTCGCGAGGAGCTTTGTCGCGAGGAGCTTTGTCGCGA
>Ga0180434_10002741_pt1 | contig 23005 bp, 24 predicted proteins | sample SS_ome_7_FD_132453 | JGI IMG/M metagenome (GOLD analysis project Ga0180434, IMG submission 132453) | Hypersaline lake sediment archaeal communities from the Salton Sea, California, USA - SS_1_D_2 metaG | ecosystem: Environmental > Aquatic > Non-marine Saline and Alkaline > Hypersaline >...
ATCCATCTGATGGTCATGTCCTCAGGCTCCCGTTAATGTCATCCCTGTTCTCGGCCAGGAATCGCAGGAAGGCGCCCCTGCCACCGTTGAGAATCTTGTCTGCGGCATCGTCGTCGGCTACCACAACGGCCCTGGATACTCCACCGCCAGACTGGGCTGGCAGCACGTTCCTGGAAGACAGCTCGCCGCCCTCAGCAAACCCCAGACCTCTGGCCCCTCTGGATGCGGCAGACCTGACGGAGCCAGCCAGCCCACGCAACCCGGCGGGATCGACCAGCCCGGCGTTGATCTTGGCCATCACGTCCGACCCGTATTTTCGCACGGCGTCCACGCGCATCATGAACTCCCCGGGCGCAGCCCAGATCGGAATGGTGTCAGTGGGGTGCAGCCCAGTCGGGCGACCGCCAGCGGCCAGCCCCTGCGGGTTGAAATAGTGCCCGAGAGAGGGCCTGCCCCTGCCAGGTATGGTGCCGCCCCTGGCCTTGGTCACAGCTTTGGCTACCGTGCCTCCAGCGCCCCCAGCGGCACCTCCGAATATACCGGCGATGGCCTTGGCCATTGCGATCTTCATGAAGGTCTGGATGGCCATCTTCGCGATGCTCTGGAGGAGCCTGGCGAACCGTTCCTTGATGTTGACCTTCTTGGTGGGATCGAAGGCGTCTACGATGGTGGTGGAAATGGTTTCGGCCAGTGCATTGAGGGACTGGGAAATAATGTTCGAGATTCCCTGGAACGTGTCTCCGGCCTTCTGAGCAAACGTCAGGAGCCCGTGCTCCATGGCGGTAAAGGGGCCTCCCTCGGCCTGGAGCTTCAGCAACTCAAACTGCTCCCTCTGTTTGCGCAGTGCCTCGCCAGCCAGGTAGACCTCGACCTTCTTCGTCTCATTCAGTCTGCGCTGGGACTCCTCGGTCTGTTCGAGCTGGGAAATGGCCTCATTCCGCTTATCAAGATCGGTGTAGCCCTGCATCTCTGATTGCTGCTGCAGCAGAAGTAAATTCCTTTCCTGAGCAACTCGCTGCTTTTCCAAGAACTCCGAGGCCTCTTTTATGTTATCTCGCATGTTCTTGTATTTGCTGGCGGCCTCTTCCAGGGCTTGGAATTGTGTCCCGGCCATCAGCTGGCTGATATTGACATCGGTCATTTGGTAGTCGTCTGCCCCTACAGGTAATCCATCGGCGGCACCAGGGAGGGACGACTCAAGATCAAGTTTGACTTTGATGGGCTTGCTTTCAAGCTTACCCTTCAACTTGTCGAAGATACTAGAGAGCACACCCCAAGCTGTTTTTGCTGTCGCCTTTGCCGCCCCAGCGGCAGTCCCAGCCAGGTCCTTCATGTCGTCCTTCAAGATGCCGATAGAATCCTTGCCGCTCTTTTCATACTCAAGCCAGAAGTCGTTGATGGTTTTGCCGATGTCGCCACCGACATTTCTCCAAATGTCCCCTATGGATTCTGCCGGACCAGAGTCATCTATCTCCTTCAGCTTTCTTTGGGCTCTTCTAATCTCCACAGTAACCGCTTCCAGTTGCTTGTAGTCGTTGGTGACGTAGCTCTTGGCCTGGAGTGCAATCCTCCTGAGCTTGAGCCAGCCAATATTAGCCCGAGCCAGGCCACTTTGTAGGAGGTTGAAAGCGTTTTCAAAGCCTATCGTCAGGGTCTTAACCACCTTTTTGGCCAGCATCCCCATGACCCTAAAACCAGCAGTTAGCTGAGTGACAAAGTCAGCAGAGATCCCTAGCTCCTTGGAAACATGACTGTTTATGACCTCTGCTACCTTGTAGAGAGCGGCCAGGAAGATGCCCCACTTAAGGACGATGGTCTTGGTGAGTGCAGCCATCAGGGCCAAGGCCTTCTTTGACACCTTGAGTGTGATTGCTATGACTCGCCACACCGAGCGGACACCAATCGACAAAACTTTGAACAGTTTCATGGCCGTGTTTACAGCCGTTACGGTAACAAGAATGGCCACAAGTTTACGCAAAACGTCATTAAAAGAAATTCCAACTTTGCCGATAGCCGACAGCCAGGAGCGCACCAGAGCCACAATTCCACCAACTATCTGTAATCCGTCCTTAATCCCAAAGAGCACATCCACTACCATAATGCCAATGCCTCGAAGTGCATCGGAGATTCTGCCCAGTCCACTAGATAGTTCGCCTGCAGAACCAGCAGACGCCAGTTGTTTGAAATACACAACAACATCCCGAAGGGCATTGAAGATTTGACGAAAGCCTTCCACCAAAGAGTTGTTTAGCGATATTCCCTGGTCGGTGACATTCACCATGAGGTGGAAGAGTTCCTTCATCGTGTCCTTCAGCACCGTGAAGAACTCAAGTCCAGCCGTCCCGGCGAGCTGCTGGAAGGCATCCTTTACTCGGCCAACCATGCCGAGCCAGGTTTCCCGCAACTTTTTACTGGCCTCGCCGAAGGCCGAGAACTTCTTGAAAAGCTCATCCCCGAGGGTTCCCATCTCCCTCCACTTTTTGACTTGCTGATTTGTGATGTTCAGGGCGGCAGCGATTCGAGTGCTTTGAAGACGAATGTTACCCCGAAGGATGGATCGAACCTCTTCCGCCAGCTGCCTCTGGGGCATCTGCAAGGCCGTGGCGGCCTGGGAGATTCTGACCGAGAACTTCCGGATCTCTCCCAGATCCAAGCCACCGGAAATGCCTGGGGCAATAGCCAATTGATACACGTTCATCAATTCTTGGAATGTGGCCTCAGTGTTCAGGGCATCCTTTCGGAGGAGCATGACCTGTTCCCTGGCCTTTTCTTGAGCCCAAGCGAACTTATCCGCCATGGAAACCATTGCGCCTTGCTTGTTTACTACTTGGCCGGTTGCAGAAATGAGGGCGGCTATGCCTAGCTGCGCCGACTCCATGGTTTTGTTGAACTGGATGCCGGATGAGACCAGGTTCTTGAACCCCCTGATAACATATCCTGTCCCGCCAAAGACAGCCATGACCGTGATCAGGCGCTGCATGATATTTAGTTGGGTGCGAGAGACCTGGCGGAGCTCCTTCTTGGCCTTGGTCAGTCTCTTTGTTTTCCTGGTAGTTCTGCCGGTGGCAGCGGCCATGCCGGTAAGCTTGGCGTTCGTGTCGGCGAGCAGCTTATTGGTGAGCATGAACTGGTGGTTCATGTTCCTGAGCAGCCGGGTCTGTCTGTTCAGGGCCTTGATGTTGACCATAGAGGTCCGGGAAAGGGCTTGGAAGGCCTGCCTGGCCTTCCGAAGCCCGAGAGTATTGACTCTGGTGTTTACGTTGAAGTCTATCCCTCTGCGAGCCATGTGCTACTCTCCTATATTCCCCTGCCGTATTGGTTTAGCAGGTCCTGTCCCGACCTAGCGTTGGGATCTACCCCTCCTGGTGTCGCGCTCTTTGTCCAGTCTCGAATGACCGACTTGAAATCTTTCTGATCGGCCTGTGCGGCCCTTGCCACATATGCAGCCCTGATCATCTCTGCGCTGGCCACTCGTTCCAGGCTTTCCACCAGTGCTCTGAATGAAAGAACGTCTAACTCCGAAATCCAGTCCAGGTCAAATCCCTTGGTCACCGCCATGGTGACCATGTCTTGAAGTTCTAGCCAGAAGTCACTTCCTCGTCCATGCCCTGGCCCATGTTGGCGGCGTCCATGCCTTTTTGCAGCAGGTCCCCCGCCTTCTCCGCTAAAGGGCCGAAGACCCTCTTGTTCGCCTCCACGAGCGCGATGCACATCTGGAATGCCACCCCGAACGGCAGGTTCTCGACGAACTCCACCTTCTCCTTCATGGAGCAATCCTTCAGGTCATCCTTCAGGCTGTCGCCCAGCAAGTAGGCAAGGACCTCGGCGTTGGCGGGGTCGAGGAGGGTCTCCACGGCGGCCTTCATCGCCTCCTGGCGCTCCCTGGTGCGGAGCTTCGCCGTCTCGGTGGGGATGGCCTCGGTGTTGACCTCGGTCACCTTGCCAGAGGGATCGGACTTGGCCCGGGTGGCGCAATCGCTGTCGTTGCGGGTGAGAAGTGTGGTGATGGCCTTCATCACCGGTCCGGCGACCTGGCGCAGCTTGAAGAAAGCCTTCATGGAAATGGGGTAGAACATCAGCTTCTGCCCCTCGATGGTCTTCTCCAGCCCCGCAGGCCTCATGAATGTGAAATCGTTCCAGCTAATCTCTCTGTCCTTTCTGTTGTGAAATCTATCCCCCGGGGCCAGTCTCCCCGGGGGGTAGATCCCTATGACGGTCCGTGTTCGCTTACGACTGGTTGGGGTTTGTGGTAATGGTCATGGTGGGACTGTCCGCATCGGCAGCGGAATTGGCCTCGGCGGCGCCGGACAGCGGCAGCGTGGTCCACTCATCGCCGATCAGGCTCAGGTCGCCCTCTGCGGTGAGTCTCACCTGGTGGAACTGATACTCGGTCCACTTGTCTTCATCGGCAGGATTCTCCTGCACGAACTTCAGCGCACCCACGAGCCCGGAATGGGCCAGGGCCTTGACCACATGCACCTTCGCGGTGGAAGAGGCATTGGCAGCGATGTCGACATCATAGGAACCGGCGTCCATGTTGCCGCCGTCGATCACGAAGATACGACCCAGGTCCTTATCCACAGTGAAGTCGGTGCCTTCCGTCATGGCCGACCCGCCGCCCGTGGCCTCGATGGTCACATCGCCGATGTCGTAGATGCGGTTGCCCTGGGGCTCCGTGCTTGAGCCGACGCCAGAAGCCTCATCGTAGAGGTCATACCAGCGGCCCTGGTCCACCACGGTCAGGTTGGCGGTGCCGGTCACACCAGCATCACCCTCGTTGTCCCGCTGTGCGGACGTGCCGCTGAAGAACAAGGCCAGGTTCTCGAAGTTGATCTCGTCCAGGGTGAGAGTCAGGCCCACCTTCTGGGAGACCACCACCTGCTTGTCGACCACCTTCAGGCCTTCTCGGGTGCTGAAATGATCCAGCTCTTCCTTCTCCACCGAGATCATGAATTCGGTGGCGTTCCCAAGGTCCCTGTAGCCCTCGGGCAGGTCGTTCGAATCCAGCTCCGCGAAATACACTTTGCCTCGGCCCAGTGTATAGTCGTCGGTGTTGTGCTGGCCATTCTCTCTGATTCCAGGCATTTTCTACTCCTTTGTTATTGCGGACCTATTTCGGCCCTGATACGATATGCCGCATAGGTCCCCTTGGGCGAGTTCTTTCTCTCGGGGTGACTGTAATCGGCGCTCTCCAGATACAGAAAAATAACTCTCGTGTCTTCTGTCTTCGCAATGACCGGGACCTGGGCCATCCACGATTCCTCGAAGTCCTCCGTGATAACCTCCTGGTTGAACTCTATCACGAGGTCCCAGTCCCAGGAATCCGGCTCCTGGCGCATCCTGTCCCGGCGGGTTGAGGGGCCGAAGGACTTCCCAGACTCTTGCACCTCGATGGCCCTGGGGGTCACGCTGGTGCCCTCGTCTACGGACAGGCGTCTGCCTACCAGGTGTGTCACCGGGTGGAAGGAGGCGGCCCCTACCTCGTCCAGGATCCGATTGTGGATCTGCTGGCGATAGTTCATGGCAGCTTCCTCCAGGACTTGCCCACCCGGCGGGGGTCGGTCTCGGGCTCGATGGTCTTCACTCGGAGGCTGGTATTGGAGTCGAGGGACTCGCTGGCCTTGAGGATGTCGAGGTTCTCGTTGATCTCGTTCTGATACCGCAGTCGGACCGAGTCCAGCTCCTCCTGGGTCATCCGGCGGAACGGCCCCTCCTCCTGGAACACGTCCCGGGCCTCGGCGGCGCTGTCGAGAATCATCATCGGGGAGATGTAGCTCAGCTCCAGCCAGATCCACTGAATCTCGGTCAGCTCGGCCAGCTCCCGGAGGTATTCATCGTTCTCATCAGGATCGACTGGGGAGGCCTGGGTGATGGCGACCAGGGCGTCAATCCTGGACTGGGAGAGGACCTTGCGGAACTTCACCCTCACTGTGCGCACGGCGCGCTCCAGCAGGGTGCCAATGTCCGTGTCCTCCGATGTGCTCACTTGAGACATGCGGAGGTTTTCTTTCAGAGTATCAAGATCGGTAACGAATAGCGGGTCCATGTCATTCTCCAGGATATTTGATAAAATCATGAGACAAAATGTTGATGCACTCTTCCTTCGTCTGCGGGGCCTTCCTCCCCCTATTCTGCACCATGATACGTAATTTCATAACGTCCTGATCTCTCAATAGTTCCGGATCCAGGCAAAAGTCGGTGACCTGGGTTCGCTTCTTCTCTACTATACCATCAACCAGGAGTTGGCGCCACGTCTCTTTTTCAAAGTCTTCCGGGTATACCCGAACCCCAGGGGGGTATGTAACCCCCCCGAGGCTCAGCTCCTTGCGGATATTCACCCGGTAGGCGATCACTAGGATCACGTTACCTTGATGTTCATGGAGACGGTGCTGTCAGGCAGCCTGGGAACCGGCAGGGGCCGACTGTGGGCCAGGGCATACATGACCGAGGGATCCTTCTCGACCCAGGACTTGGAGAAAATCTGCGTCTGGATCGTGCGACCCTGCAGGGCATCCATGTCCGGGATGGCGCCGTAGTAGATCACGTTCTCGGCGGCGGGAGACGCGGTCACGAACTCCGCATAGGCGTCCCGCACGAGGTCGGTGGCGGTCCCATTGCTGTTGACGGAGCGGCTGTATTCCCAGACCTCGATGCCGCAGAACTGCCCCAGATAGAGCGCACCCTGCTCGGAGAAATTGCTGGTGTAGGTCACCCGACCGGCCTCGATGCGCCGGTTGTCCAGGAGGTCCTTCACCTGGTCGATCTGGAGGAAGTATTTCGCAGCATCCTCCCCCAGGATCACGTGGGTGGGGGCCAGGCCTACGTCGTCAGCAATCAGCCGTTTGGCGGCCAGGAAGTCCACCTCGGGCTTGGCCGTGGAGTCCTCGTCCCAGTCGACTTCTGCGGTCGTGGTGTGAGAGGCCGACCGGGGATAGGTGATCTGCCAGTTGTCCTCGTCCCTCACGGAGTAGCTGATGCTGCCCCGGATGGCCTGGGAGATCATCCACTCTTCACGGTTGGTGATCAGGTCCTTGAGGCGCTGCAGCTCCCGAGCGATCTTCTGCTGGATGGCCCGGCGCTTGGAGCCGGAGCTGGCAAAGATCACCGTGCCGGGCTGCCTGTTGTAGAGCAGGGAGCTGGGGGTGAAGGGCCGCTTGATCCGGATGTTGGGGGCCTCGACCACGGCGAATTCCTCGCCCAGGCCTTCGACCAACAGGGCCTCGCCGTTCTTCTTCACGAAGGGGGCGGCGTCCCTGGCGCCAGTCAGGTAGCTCATCTCGATGGTCTCGGTATCGAGAGTCTCCTTGCGACCGAACAGCAGGTCCCGCAGGAACCGCTGAGGGCCTTTGATCTTGTTGATGGCAGCGGTCATCGTCTGCCATTTCAGTTCGTCAATACTCGCCATGATTCAATCTCCTTTCGAGATATTTGGTTTATCGGACGGCTTCCAGGCCGTCAATGATCAGGCCGCGCTCCAGGCAGTCGGTCCTGAGGGCTTCGCGGAGGTCGGTGGCGGACTCGCCGTCCGGCAGCTCGATGTCGTCGAAGTGGATGGTGCCGCGCAGCATGACCTGCGCCAGGGACTCGTCGGAGGCGTCGAGGGTGACCGCATCGGGGTAGATGAACCCCTTGATCTCGTCCACGTCGCCGGTGCCGGAGGCCGACCACACTACCCAATTGTCGTTGCCGGTGTCGAAGGCCACGGGGGTGCCGACCTTCAGCTCGGTCTCGCTGGCGTCTGCAGCGAACGTCTTCACCTTCACCGTCTCCGGGGAAATTCGCGGGAACGGATCTCGGCTGGTGTCTTCATACAGCTCGTTGTCTCTCAAAGTCATCTTGGACTCCTTTATTTGGTTTGAGGTTTAAGGTAGGTTACTTGGCTCCCCCTTAGTCGAGGGTGCCAGCGAGGTCCTCGCCCAGCTTGAAAAGGTCGTTCTCCTCCTTGGAGAGGCCCTCGACATCGAGGTCGTTTTCGTCCCCGTCGTCGGGGTCCTGGTTGGAGGCCTTCTGGAGCTTGGCGAGCTTTTCCTTCAGCTCCTTGTTCTCCTTCTCCAGCTTGGCGTCCTTCTCGGCCTTCTCCTTCTCGGTCTTCTCCAGCTCGGCCTTCTCCAGCTCGGCCTTCTCGGCCTCCCGATCCGTGGCCATCTTCTTGACCACCTCGGAAATGTCCTTCAGGCCCTTCTGGAGGTCTTCCAGTTCTTTCTTCAGCTTCTCGTCCATTACAGGTTCCTCCTGATCTGTGCGAGCCATCGATTTGATGGCATCCCATATTTTCTGGAGGACCCCAGTGTCCTCCTTCGAACTCTCGACCTGCGCGGTGCCGAACATCGACACTCCATTCCACTCACCGTCCTGGTAGAGCTTCCGCAGTTTCTCGTCCTCGATCTTGATGACCATGCCCCAGGCCCCGGTGGCATCCACGGGGTTCCCGTCATAGTCCTTCAGATCCTTGAACCTCGGGTCGTCCTTCTGGACGATGAAGTTCTCCGCCACGAAGGCCTGCTCGGGGGAGAGCACCTTGCCGTCGTGCCTCAGGTCCAGCTCCCGGTGGTCACGCTGATACTCGTGGGCCATCTCCTTGATCACCTGAGCAGAGGCGAAATCGCCGTCGGCGTCGGGCCGCTCGGGCACGTAAACCAGGGCGGTCAGCTCCCCCTCAGCCGGGTCGCCCTTCGTCAAGGCATCAAACTGGACTGTTCCGTCCTCTTTGAAGAGGACCGGCATCCGGTTCTTGCCCCGGGGGCACAAACTGACGCAGGTGATCTTCGCCTTCTTTATCTTTCTCATGGAAATTACTCCGAAATGCAGAAAAAATCGAACCCTCTCCATGACTTATACGTATCAGAGAGAGAATGGTTTACACTTTTTTGAAGATTTGATGTATATAGCAAAAACAAATCTCTGGAGGACCCAAAATGGCCAGAAAATCTCGAAAAGCCCAGTTGGACAATATGTTTCGGCGCCTGCCCCGGCGTCACGTTCCGCTTTATGGAAACGGGAATGAAGCCAGGCCGCTGATGGAGGTCCTGACCAAGGCCATGCCGAATGCCGAGGCGGCCAAGGAAGGGGCGTCCAGGCAGGACCCCAACGAGGGAGTGAAGTCCCCGCCCTTCAATTTTGACAATATAATCAACTTTAAGAACCACAACCCTTACCACAGCGCCTGCATCGACGTGAAGACCCAGGCCCTGATCGGCCTCGGGTTCGTCACCGAGGAACAGAAGAGGCAGCGCAAGGAGAAGAAGAAGCTGGCGGAGCAGGGCGCGATGGCGGCGCAGCAGGGACCCACAAAGCCGGGCGAGATGGGTATCGAGGCCCCCCAGGAGGCCCGGGGAGTCAACAAGGAGGACCTGTCGGAGGAGCGGCGCTCCAAGGCCGAGATGGTCCTGGACCCCCTCTGCATCGACTCCTTCCAGGCCGTCATGGGGCAGGTGGGCGAGGACTTCCAGCAGGTCGGGAACGGCTACATCGAGGTTGTCCGGAACAATGAAGGCTCCATTGTGGGTCTCCACCACCTCCCGGCAGGCCATGTCCAGATCGTGATTGAGGACAACTTCTACAACAGCCATTTCCAGATCCTCAGCAGCTCCAGCGGGATGGCAAGCACATACAGGGCCTTCGCCAGGTTCGGAGACAAAGAGGACTTCTTGAAGCGAAAGCCGGAGCTGGCCGAAAAGAGCCGGATCTCCGAGGTCATCCACTTCAAGGACCCGTCCTCGCAGGACCGGTGGTATGGGGTCCCGAAATGGCTGGCGTCCGTGGCCGCCATCGAGCTGTTCCAGTGCCTGCACCAGCACGACTACGACTTCTACCTGAACAGGGGTGTTCCGGAGTTCATGCTCTTCTTGCTGGGCGCCAAACTCAACGACGACGATTGGGACAAGCTGATGGACTCCATGGAGGCGCACATCGGCTTGGGCAACTCGTCCAAGAGCCTGGCTCTGAACATCGCCGACAAGGGCCTGACAATCCAACTGGAAAAACTCGCCCTGGGCGAAAGCTACATGGACGGGTTCGAGGACCGGGTCGATACCTTGAGCCTGGAGATCGTGTCTGCCCACAGGGTCCCGCCGCTGCTGGCAGGCATCCAGATTTCCGGGAAGCTCGGGGCGGCCAATGAGATCGTATCGGCAACCAAGGCCTTCCAGGCGTTCGTGGTCGGGCCACAGCAGAAGATTTTCGAAACCACGCTGGGCAACACGCTGGGCAACCCAGACCTCAACGGGTCGCTGGCCCTCACCCCCAACGACTTCGAGCTGCGGAAGATCACCGAGGAGCTGGAGGTCGAGGAGCTTGATACGGTGTCTCGCATGAGGCAGGACTTCAACGCCCCGCAAAATCAGGGCAGGGACCCCAAGGAAGGGCTGAAGGACTGATGGGGTCAAGATCAAAGATAGAGAAGCTGATCCGTCACCTGGCCCTCAAGGAGCAGGGAGGGGCATGGAGCAAAGTAAAAGGCAGCCAGCGCCCAAAGAAGTCAAAGAGTCCAGCTACTTCGATTTCCTTCCTGATAGCGTTCCTCATAAAGCAGCTATCGTGGGAACACTGCAACAATGCAGAGGTGCGAGAGATCATTGCGAGCAGGAAACCCAGACGATCAGGCCCCTCGTCTAACTTACGCATCCCTCACTATTGGATCCAATACTACCATAACGGATACAAAGGCGGGTTCAAGAAGGGCACAGGTCCTTGGCTCTTTTTCCCAAGGAAGAACAAAAACGGCAAATCAGCCAGAGTAGATCCTCGCAGGCCAAGTAAGGCAAGGAACGAGATTTACAAGAAGGATGTTAAGCGTTTTGGAAAGCTGTCCCCAGGCAGGGCCAAACAGCTGAAAAGCATGGGAGCGGTATGGGCCTGGAGAAGGAAGGGCTGGCGTGGCGATCCCTTCATGGACAATGCCATCATGGACTTCTGGCGCAACGTCGACCAATACCTGCAGGAATACGTAACGGACATAATGTATCTGGACTTCACTGCGGTGGCAAAAAACGCGCTCAACGGTCGATTCGGCACGACCGTGAGGGCGGAGTCAGTAAGTCCAGAGGATGCGGCCATCCTGTTCCACTTCTATGATCCCATATTCAAAGAGATACGGGGCCAGACAGACGCCTACCGTATGGGCAAGCGAACGCCTAAAAAATAGACCACCAGGACTCTAGCGTTTCCGCTTTTCTCCCCACGAAGCAAGTCCGATGGCGTCGATCAGGTGAGTCCACTTCCCCGGCGGGAAAGACACGTCAATGTCCACATCCTTTGGGACAACCCTGGCGCTGTTCGAATGGTAGGACCAACCCACAGCATTCAGGATTCTTTTGTGCTTGACGATCTTGGGAACAGAGCCCTTCCAGGTGTTTGGCAGGGGGATCCGGATGTCCTGGCAGAACTCGGACGCCGTTCCGGCGACAGCCCCCGCCACCTGGGCCAGCTTGATGAGGTCCTTGGGCCTGGCACGACCTTGCTGATAAATCTGCTGGCCCTCGACCACCACCCTCTGGATGTCAGGAAACCTGCCAAAGAGCTTCCTCACGGCCTTGCAGACCTCCCACGCCATGGCGGCCACGGCGGCCTCTTGCGTGAGCTTAGCGTCGATCCTAGCCAGCTCTAAGCCACGGCATCTGGAGTTCTCGACCACGGCGAAGGCCGTGTTGTGCAGATCGGGGTCGCAACCAAGAACAAACATCATGCGCCTCCCTGGTCTTTGGTGAACGGCTGGTAGACCCGGAGGTTGGCGAGGCCCACCCATTTCTGCAACACAGTCAAATTGGGGTCCGGCCTGAACTTCTTGGGGCGGTGCCCCACGCCGATCCCCTCCCTCCCGGGCATGCCCTTGATGCCGATCATGAGGTCCCTCTCGGGCTCGAAGATGTCGAAGGTGCCTGCCCCCGTCATGGCCACCTTCCAGAAGAACGCGTCGAGACCTTTGTTGTTCGTTTCCAGGCAATGCGAGGCGGCCTGGAAGAGGATGGGCAGCAGGTCAGCACTCATCCCGGTCGAGCACAGGGCCGACCCTCGATTGCGGAAGACCCGGTAGCTTCTGGAGGGAAGATGGTAATACTTCTGCCACACCGTTCCCACGGCCTCTGCCTCCTGCAGCCGGTCCCACATATCCTCCAGGTAGCCGGACAGGTAGCAGTCGTCGTCCTCCCAGATCAGGATCTTGTCCGCAGATACGTAATGGATGCCGTTGATGATGTTGCTGGCCAGACTCTGAGGGCCGTATGGGTATGCGCTCTTCTGGCGCACGTGATACATCGTGATGCCGAGGTTCGCCAGCTCGCTTTGGGACTGCTCTGCCACAGCCTTGGCGGTCGCCTGGGTTCTGCCATCATCCACGATGACCCACTCCACTTGTCCTCCTGCCTCAGGGCTCAGGAAGGACTGCCTCTTCATGTGCCTGAAGGCCATCTTCAAAGCATCGTAGCGGTCACCTGTGGGGGTGATGATGCTTAACTTTTTAGAAGGTTTCCCCATTCCTCTGCTGTCCTTTCCTTGTGGTAGGCCCTGTTGAACTTGCCCACATACGGATCCCACAGGGCGCCCACATCAAGTAAACTCACATTATGTGGCTTGATCCTATGTTTGGTGAAAATGTCATGAATAAGGACGGATGACGCCAATGACGCCGAGATGCTGAACGTGTCCCACCCCTTGCGGATATACCTGACAATGCCTTCGATGATGCGCTTCCTGGCGATGAAGCAATTCAATTCTGGAACGCAAACGAACCCGCAGGAGCTATCGGCCACAAAAGGCAGATCCCGTAACCACCGAGGTCCTACCACCACGGACTCGCGGTCGCGCAAGTAGTTGGCCATCATCCACGCGTTGCCTGCCCTGGAAAGGTGTTCGAACAGCCTGGAAGGGGCGGGATTGTCAAAGGCCTTGTATTTCAAAAGATGCTTTGCAGAATCTCCAAAGACGGACTCAATCGTCTCTGCCATCAGTCCGTAGGTGACACCTGGCACAGGCCTCTTGGCGGCCCGGATCAGTGCCGTCCGCAGCTCCTCAGTATACTCGTGGCGATCACAATTGGCAGGGCCATGACCCAACATGCACGCGAACTCTCCGTCCCCGAACCTAGAAATTGAAAAGGTTTCCCTATTTAGAAGCTTCTGTATCAGGCCTCGCAGATCACGCATGATTTACGAACTTCCTTCCTTTTTTCTCGCAGAGACTAATTCGCATCTTCTTGGTCTCTTTGCCCCCGTGCGCCCAAAACTTGGCGTAGGGGTTGTTCCGATAATGTCCGTAGAGCAGGCCCTGCTTTACGTCAGAAAGCCAGAGAGCAAAGTCTACGGACATCTGGTCCCGGGGGTGGCCTCCTTCTTGCAGAAGCTCCCACCACTTCTTGGCGAACTCCCGAACGCAAAAAGACCCTCCCCGAAAGGCCATCAGCCCGGTGGTAGTGAGGTGGTCCTGGAAGATTTTCATCACCCTCCCGAATACTTGCAGTTGCCTGTCTAGAAGCGCCTTGTCCCACCCGTGACGACCGTGAAGGACCTCCGCCTCCTCGTGGATAGAGTCCCTATGGGGGTGCGCCATGGCCAGGACATCGTAGTCCTCCAGGTATGGGTAGACGATGTCCTCGGGCTTTTTCTTGAGCTGGAACGTCCCGTCAACCCACAAGACGTCATCGTGGGGATAATGGATGGGGGCAAGGATCTTGCGCTGCCGGGCAGGCCACCTGGTGCTCCGCCACCCCGGGTCCCTCAACTGCTTCACTTCCCACACGGTGGACTTCAGCTCAGGCCTGTTGGTGTAGCAGATATACTCTGCTGCGTCGGACACCTCAAGAGGCTCCAGGAGCGGATCCTTGTCTCCTATATGTGCGGTAAGGACCTTCATTTTCTCCTCGTCTTTGGCACGTAAGTGAATCCCCATCCCCGGTCGAAATGGTAGTTGACGTCCCAGCTCACTACATCAAGGCCCCTGGTGTTTATGATCTCCCACAAGGACAGGTCCAGGGTGAGCTGGTCCCGTTCAAGCTCCAAGTGGAGGAAGTTGTCCCACCACCGCTCATTGAAGGCCCTCACCGCATCGTTGTGCCTGCGGAACAGGACCCCACCAATGTGCATTGGGACCTCCATGTAGGAGAAATTGCGATCCTCCCACATGCACACGGCACGGCATGCCTCCTCGTGGTTTAGGAGCCTCCGCTCCGCATGGGTCAGGGCAGATATTTCCTCGCGAGGGTTCTGCCTGCGAGGATGCCGAAACAGGCCCATATCGCGGCGGTCTATGAGGTAGGCGTCAAGAGCCTTCTTGGGATCATCCGGGATGAAAGCAGAATCCACATAGACGTGCCTGTCTCCCTCCTCGAAGGGGAAGAAGACCTCAGGCATCATCTTGGCCCGGCGAGATTCCCGAATGAAGTCGATCCGCTCCAAGGGACCCGAACCGGCCTTGAGGTATTGCGTCTCCAAAAGCACCCAGCCATTGGACCCGCCAGTGTAGAACTCGTCCACAATGGCAATGCCGTCGATGTCCCGTTTCTCCAGGATGGGAAGCTGGGGCTGGTATCCTCCCAGGTTGGCTGTGATGAGGTAGTCCATTAACAGATCCTCTCCAGGGTCAAGAGGCCGTGGCTGAAGGCAACGTGGCGCTTGATAACCCACTCCGGATGCACAACCATGAACTCGTCTATGGCCAGCCGGATCCCGTGGACCTTTGGGTTGAACTCGGGGGTGACGTGCGGGTCCTCGATCCAGGTGCCCTTCTCGCCATCCGCACCCCATGTCCCGAAGGTGATGGTGTCGTGGAAGACGATCCACTTCTTGGTCTTCCCCGCAAAGATTTCCAGCTCGGAGGCAACCTGATGATAGTGGTGCAGGGAATCCACGAAGAGCAGGTCGTGCTCCGGCACGTCCTCCAAGGAGACCTTGGTGGTGTCTGCCTGCGTGACCTTCCACTTGTCCCCGATGAGAGGCATGAGGGCCTTGGCTCCCTTGGTGATGACCAGATCGTAACTGTAGAGCTTGCCCTCGCACCAGGCCAAGGCGGTAGAGGAGGCGCCGTGCTTGATGCCCAGCTCAACCACATTGTCAGAACACAAAGCCAAATCGCGAAGATAGTCCAAATGCCTCGCAGTTGCCGTGCGCCCTTTGGCAAACTTCGACAGGTGGGCCTTGACGGCCTCTTCGTTCTTGATCTTCATTGCAAAAACCTTTCCATCTCCATATACGGGAGGGACTGAAGGGAGGATATGGGAGACAGGTTCACAAGTTCAACGCCCAATTCCTTGAACTCTTTATGCATTCTCCTGAATCCGTCATCTATCTTAGGCACCTGTCTGTTCAGGTGATGGTCAACGAGGTCCACCCCAATCAGGCCGATCTTCTTAAAGCCGTGCATGTAGGCCAGCCCGACCGCAGCGAACGGAGAGGTCACGCAGCTTGGGACCGTTAACGGGCCTTTATACTTGAAAGGAGCGCCCGGCCAGGGCCAGGGATTCTGCAGGGCATACTTCCTGACACTAATCTTGCAAATGAACGGGAAGCATTCTGGATCCATGATCTTCATCCACTGATCAGTATAGGGTGTTTAAATTCCATCCCAACCCCAAGCGTTGCACCTGATGGTTTCTTTCCTGCTCTCAGTGAATCTCCTAGGATGGTCCAGGAGGACAACGCTGTCCCTGTTTTGGGGAGCGTCATTTACCCCCAACAGGAAGGTGTCGTCTGGAAAGCCAGTTAGCTGCATTGCGCTTTCCCCAAGACCGCATACTATAGCTCGGTTCATCATGATCTTTTCTTCTTCCTCTCCGTGAGCCACTCGCGCTCTTGCAAGTAGAGACGATTGTCCCGGCCCTTGTTTTTGTCGATGAACTCTACCAGCATGGCGATGTTGGCGGCGGCATGGTAGATGTGAGGCAGCCCAGACTCCTGGTCTATATCCTCCCCTTCCCACCACGCCGTCAGGTGGCGCATGCAGGACGCGTAGGGCTGCAACCAGGGGAAGCCTTTTTGCCAGTTGAAGTCACCGTATTTGTCGGCCCCGGCACCGAAGACCTTGGCCAGGGCTTTGAACATGGAAACGGGAACCAACTCCATCCGGTCTTTCCCGTCGTCAAACCTGGCTGCCTCGTGTGGGTTGTTCACGTCATGATTGTAAGGTGATTTACTCATCTTCTTCTGGCTCCCAAACTAAAAGATTTCCCTCATCGTCCCTGACCTCTTCCGCCGCCTTGGACCACCTGCGCATCAGGGCTGGCTCGGCCTCGATGGGGACGTCTGGAAACACTTCCTTCATTCCATCGACCATCAACTCCGCCACCCGGTCCGCCCGGGCACCCGCCAGCAAGTCATCCGGTATCTGAAGCATGATCTCATCGTGGATGAATGCCCATGGCTTGCACCCATAAAGAAGACTACCCGGAGTTTCGCACTCGCGCACCACTTTTATGATGGCTTTTTTCGCCCCCTCGGCGGACGGGGACTGCATGCAGGCTCCGTTGGCGCAGGCGCAATAGCTGCAACACGCCCTCCACATGCCCATGGGCGTTTCGTAGCAGTAGAGGCTCGGGTCGCTTTGGTCCTGGCAATCCTGGTTGATCCAGATGAAATAGTCAACCATCTCCGGGTAGGTTCCCAGCCAAAGCTCCTTCAACTGGGCCGCCGTTCCCTCGTCCACCGCCACCCCGTAGACTGCAGCAGCGAATTTCACGAACGTGGCCGGGCCAAGGCCCCCGGGATACCCAAGGCCAGTCGGCTTGGCGAAGGTCCGCCAGTGCTTCCAGAACTTCCTGTCACTTTGATTCTCAGAAGTCTTCAGGGCAAAGAACTTGTCGTAAACCTCGTCGGCGTCCAGGCCTTTGGCCGTCTGGGCAAAGTCTTCATCGAGATGAAGAGCAAGCTGGCTGCCAAGGAACGAGTGCAGGTCATACCCGGCCAGGACCTTGTCCCGGTGAACAGAGTAGCCAAACAGGGAGAACGTCTTCTGGGCCACGCTGACAAGCTCCAGGGCGCTGTAGTCCACAGAAGCGAATACGTGCCCCGGGTCAGGGATGAAGCAGTCCCTGGCCCTGGGATCAACCTGCTGGATGTTGGTGGAGGGGTAGAGGCTGCCGCCGTAGGACGATGTCCTCCCGGTCTCCTTCAGGATGTCGAATTCTGGGTGGACTCGGTCGGCATCCAGCTTTGGCAGCTCCGAATTCACCAGCCTTGCAATCTCCTGGCGGTCCTTGTATTCCTGGAGGATTTTGTTGAAGGGGGCCAGGACCTCCAGGACCGCTCCCTCCGCGCTGATGGCCCCGGACGGCGTCTTGGTGGGAGGGATCTGGTGCTCCTCACAAACCGCCAAGATGACTTCCGCCAGGGCCTTCGTGTTCACCGAGGGCTTCTTGGGGCTCGTGAACTTGATCCCGTTCTCCTGCAGATTTTCCCGGTAGGGCTCCCAGTCGAAGGTGTCATACTGGTCGGCAGGCAGGTCAGGAAACACCTCCGCCAGCTTTTTCTTCATGTTCTTGTAGGGCCTGGGCGGAGTCGCCGGGCGGAGGATGCCTGACCGGATCAGGCGAGGAAGGTTTTCGGGGAGCATCCTCTCCCCCAGCTCCTTGGCCTTGCTGTCCCGCAACTCCCGGTCTATCCTGACGCCGTTTATCGTCATGACCCGCAAGCAGAAGTCGGCAAAGACCTGGAGTTCCTCCGTGTTGCAACTACCCGGGCCTCGGGGGGCCGACCGGCGCAACTCCTGCTCTTCGAAGACCCGCAGGGTGCCAATGGCGTCATCGAGGGCGTAGTCTCTGGCCTCGGTCGGGTAGTCCTCCGCCGCCTTCCCTTCCAGCTCATGATACCGGAGGCGCCAGATGTCGTCCCCCTCCTTGAACTCTGACCGGTCGACCCCAGTGTATCTCTTCTCCAAGGAGGAGAGCGTATAGCTGACCCGGCGGGATCCGCCATCGGGCTGGGGCAGGTCCTGGATGTGGCCGAACTGCCCGAGATTCAGGAGCTTCTCTCGGATTTGGGTATCGTGGACAAGCCCCTTCCCCAGCTTGTCGTAGATCAAGGGGCGGAGGTGCTCCCAGGTGGAGATGAGGCAGGTGAGGTCGTAGGCCATGTTGTGCCCGATCAGGGCCACATCGTCGTTACCCAAAAGACCTTCCAAGATGGGCAGGGTCCTGTCGTCGCAGTGGGCGAGCAGATCAGACTCTATCCTATTCGGATTGATCCTCGTGGCCAGGCTGATGCAAATCACCTTGGGTGCAATCGCTCCCTCCCCCATCAGGAAGGTTTCCGTGTCCAGCGATACCCAGGTCTTGTCTTTCGTAGTCATCAAGCAGGTCCTCTCGAACCAGGGCGTTCTCAGAATAGCACATAGGGCAGGTGCAAGAACGTATCCTCCGATTCATCTGTGCCCTGTAGCGGCAATCAACGCAATGATACATCACTCTTTGTTGGACGCGCCTCATTCTTGCCTTTGCCCCCCGGTCTTCTTCTTGGCATACTCTTGGAAGTATTTGTCTTTCTTCTTGATAATCTCTCCCGGGAACCCGTCTCCGAAGTGGACTGGGGTGGAATGAAAGATCCTCTTCAGCTCGCCTCCGCACGGGCATGTATCAGGGCGCTTCTCGTTCATGCCAAGCTGGACCGAAAGAGGCTTGCCACAGTCCTTGCATTTGAAATCGTAGATAGGCATGTTTACCTCCAGAAAGTAAAAGAAAAGAGGCCCCTCCAGCGGTCTCAGCAACTTGTTGCGACCAGATCCTTTTGGGGCCTCTTGGGCTTCAGGTTCGTGCCTGTCAGTCCTTGGACTGGTAAGCCGAGGCCATCTGCTTCATTTCCTCCTTCGTGAGCAGCTTGGTCAGCTCCTCCTCCGTGAACCGCTCCTCGATCTCCTCCTCGGTGAGGACCCGCTTGTAGGACTTGCGGGTGTATTCCTTGCCGGAATCCTTGCCCACCCGGGTGATGTTGTCGACCTCGACGATGAGGCCAGCGAAGGGCTGATCATCCGAGGTCACGTAGTCACACGCCTCCTCGTCGATCTCATCCTGGGAATCCGCACCGGACAGGGTGTAGACCATGGACTTGAAGTTGGGCAGGAAGCTGTCGTGCCGGGCCATCTGCAGGTCGGCGAACTCCTCCCCGGGATAGTGGCCCTGGTCACCCTCGCTGGCGATGACCTCCAGGCACTTCTTCTGGACGGCCACGAAGTCCTCGCCCTTGCGAGAGGTGCCGACCTTGATGCTCTGGATGAAGACCACATACCGGCCCGGCTTGGCATAGTTGGACTGCATGGACATTTTGGTTTGACCGATACCCTTGAACAATTTACCCATAGTTTCGCTCCTTTCAGTTTTTGCGACTTGGGTTCACTCCTATTATACGGCGGAAACCTACTCTTGTCCCCTTCTTTTTTCAAAAAGTTCATGTTTTTCTGTCATGACCGAAGGAACCCCCTCCTGGCGCTCGAAAATGCCCGGGTCCTCCGCCCTGCCGATAATGCTGATTGCCCCGAGGGCGTTCAGCTCCCGGCACCTTCGATCCATCTCCGGCTCGCATTGGCTGATGTCGATGCCGTCCTTGGTGGTGGCGGTGCTGAAAAGGCCAGTGCAGTAGTGGAAATCCCACCGCATGAGGTGGGCGCAGTCAGAGTAGTAGTAATCCAGCTTGGGATCCAGCCAGAGGTAGGGACCTCGCTTGGCAGCGGCCTTCCGGTGCTTTTCGCTGACGATGTATTTCACCATTGACACGTTGCTGAAATTCTCCACCAGCATCTCGGCGTCATCCTCGATGGAATATGGCCTGCGCATGATCATGTCGTCCTGAAGATACAGGATCAGGTTGGGGGCATGGCGGTGGGAGACGTATTGAAGCCCCGCATTCAGGTTATTCGCCAACAGCGGCTTGCCGGGAGTATAGAAATACTCGATGTCCTGGGACTCCAAGAAAGCCTCGGTCTCTTCCCGGAGCAGGTGCCCTTGTTCCTGGATGGCGGTGACCCATGAAACCCTGCATTCTCCCCAATCCATGTTAGTGCGGACCGATCCTATCATCCGCTTCAGGGCCTCGAATCTCTCTGGATACCGATTCCAGGCAGTGGTCAAAACGCAGATACTGATCATCCCCTCACCTCCTTGGCGATCCTGCTCCTCGGCGTCCTGGTCCTCCAAAGGCAAGAAATACTTGTCAACATCCCAGTCGTAGTATCCGCCCTTTCTGATGCCCTGCCGGAACTCGCTGAGGTCAAACTCTGCCTCTTCAGCTCGCACCAGATTCCAGTCCATCCTGGGCTTCCCCGAACTGTTCGTTAATTCTTTGTCTGTCATTGGTAGAAAGCATCCTGTTTTGCATACCGCGCTCACGTAGGAACTGTGAGGAGTATACCTCGGGGAGCGGATCATAGTCGGCTATCAGCAACTTTTGTCGCTGACCAGTCGTCTGGGTGATGTAGATCGAGTCATTCAGGGTTGCCGCAAACAAAATCTTGTCCCACCTGAGGGTGTTGCACGTGGTGGCCACGACGGTATCGGCCCTCTGGCCCTGGCGGTGCGTCCTCCCCAGGACCTGCTCTGCCTCCTTGGCTGGCCGTGGCCACTGTAGGAAGAACTCGTGCGAGAAGTGCTGGAGGTTTTTCCCGGTGCCGTGTGCCCTCATAGAGGCCACACAGACGGCGTCCTTGTTGCTCGGGTCCATAATCACCTCTCCAGCCCGAGAGCCTGCAGGGCAGTCCAGAGTGCGTATCCCGGCATCCAGGAGGGTCTCCACCATCCAGGAGGCGATGGCCTTGTGGTGGACCCAGATGATCCCGCCCTCTCCCCTGGGAAGCTCCTGCGCCCACTTCAGGCCCTGCTGGATCTTGTAATCACAGACGCGAACCACCCGGCCCTCCCTGACAGGCATGTTCGGAAACTCCAGGCCCTTCATCTCGATCCAGAGGTCGGCCAGCATCTGTGGGACCTTTTGCCCCCCAGTTCGGGATATTTCCAGCCCCACCAGGAGTGGGGTGTCCAGGCCACTGGGAGGGCTGCTGGACAGGAAGTGTCGAAGCTCTCTGAGGTATTCCTGCTTCGCCTCGTGGTGTTCCAGAGCGCCGTCCAGCGCCTTCCTGGCATCCTGGAGGGTCAAGCCGTGCCGACGGGCAACCGTGTCCTCATCCGGCCAGATCAGCTCATTGTAAAAGCCAGCAGATAGTTCGTAGAGCCATTTGAATGTGTGAATGGCGTGATCAATCTCGTCTCCGTTGGGCGTGAGGAATTCCGTCTGGACTTGCTCCGCCAGGGTCTCCAGGGCCTCGAAGCCCTCGAACTTCTCCGGCGCCGGGACTGGCCGGTTGCGCAGGAGCAGGCCGGTGCCTATCTCCTGGTCGCCCGTGGCCACTACTCCAGGGGTCGTGGTGAGGCGGTGCTTGTATGCGTTCCGGTAGCCCTCGACGGTCTCCTCAAACGTCTCACCAGAGCCGAAGAACTTCGTCCTGGCCCAACTCAACAGAGGCTGCAGGGGACGCATCTCCTCGGCAGAAGCGAAGTCCACCTCCGAGTCTATCACGGATCCCCATTCGCCAGCCTGGACGGGGTTCCTCGGCAAGGGACACGCATCCCCCAGGGCGGCCCGGATCAGATGGTGGTATTCCGAAATCCGCCGGGAGGTGATCGTGCCAGACACCGCAAGGAACTGAGGTCCCTTTTCGATTATGTATTTGTTCAATCTTCGTGCCCGAGCGGCCCTGAGGTTCTTGAGCTTGTGGCACTCATCAGAAATGATAACCTCAGGGCCGATGGCCTCCAGAATGTCATCAGTGTCCTTCACCGAAAGCAGGCTGTAGGGCATCAGGTAGCACCCTGGCCGTCCAGAGTCCACGATCTCCTTGCGCTTCTTTGGGGTTTTCCGTCCCAACTTGTGGAAGGGAACCCCCAGGGAAATCTTGGTCCTGGCCCACGGTATGTCTCGGTGAATTAACTGACCGTATACATCAGGCGGCATAAGAAGGATGATCTTCCTTGCCCCCTGAAAATAGAAGTGGTCCGCCGCTTTAAGGGTGATCAGGGTATTGTGTAAAATTATGTTGTTGCCCACCCAAGATTCGGTTCCGGGCACGTTAAGATCATATACTGGATGTCTTCCGATAGGCTGGACCTTGCATACCCTTGCCCACCTGATATGATTGTGGGCCAGCTTGGAGTAAGGCCCAGAGTAGTCAAAATCATCACAAAATCTGCTGAATTTTTCCCTGGATACAAACTGGCGAGAAGTGGCACTTAACGCGTCCCTTATTACCGTCTTGCTGGCACGCATATATTCGGCTATTTCACTTGATTCTTTTCGAGAAATGGGAACAGAATCCTTATTTGGATTGCCGACCTCCTCATCCGCCCCAACGAACTTTCTCAAAGCAGCACCAGAGACAGTCAGCCTCCAAGAATCGAACTTCTTACCGTTGCATCTGGTTTTTTTATAGTGTGTGCAGGATATTACACCAAGCCGAAGAAAAAGGTAACGCAAATCAGCCAAGAGTCCTTTGTTGGCAAGGCCAATTTGTAGCTGTCCTCCTCTAGAAGCACTAAAATGTCCGTCACAAGCTATGAAACGGTCAAGAAACAGCTTGCATTGCCTCTTAGGCAGCAAATACCATAACGAAGGCAGCCTCTTATTTGTAGCCTTGCAGCCCCATTGATCCCAACGCCTGACTATGTGGCTCAATCCTCGGATGTTTACCTGGGTTGCTTTACCTGCTGGTTTCCTTGCCCCGAAGCTGCCTCCCAAACAATCTACCACCTCTTGCATTTCTGCAAGAATGGCTGGGTCCATGTTAGTGAACGACGGTTGCCCACTTGAAGTGCTTCCATCAGACATCATGTATGCCAAGAAAACAACTTCCGCATCGGAAACATCGAGCATCTCAGGAGGGTCTGGCAACTCCCTGGGAGTGGCAACCATGTCTCCCTTCTTTAATTTTCCAACACACTTCCACCCAAAGGGCGTATACACTGGATGGTCCAAGGAAAGACCAACGTCCTCTCCGCAGTCCGTATAAATCCTTACACATTCTTTTTTACCAGATAGAAAAGATG
>Ga0180434_10002743_pt1 | contig 22988 bp, 18 predicted proteins | sample SS_ome_7_FD_132453 | JGI IMG/M metagenome (GOLD analysis project Ga0180434, IMG submission 132453) | Hypersaline lake sediment archaeal communities from the Salton Sea, California, USA - SS_1_D_2 metaG | ecosystem: Environmental > Aquatic > Non-marine Saline and Alkaline > Hypersaline >...
CAGCTTGGTATCGAGGTTCTTCACACCGAACCGCATGGCCAGGTTCACGAAGCAGGCAACGCCGCCGCTGCCGACACCCGGAACATCGTAGTTCCCCTGGCATTGCACCGGGCAGAATGCGCAGCCGATGGACCCGACCCGGTATTTCCTGTCGAACTCCCCCTGGAATTCTTCCTTCTTCATCTTGGGGATCACAAAGGTCGCATCCGGGCCATAGCCCCATTGCGCCATCCCCATATGCGCATATTCATCCACGTGCGTGGACAGTTGTTCCCGGTTCATGGTTTGGACATAGGCCCGGAGCGTACCCGTCGTCATCTCCTCCCATATACGGTTCCACAGGGCCATGAACTTCTCCGGGTCCGCGATCTTCAAACCCTTTGTGCCCCTAACGACCACCGCCTTCAGGTTCTTCGAGCCCATCACTGCGCCGACGCCCCCCTGGCACGCCGCGTTCTGGATGTCGTGTAGAATGATGGCCGCCACGAACTGCTTCTCGCCCGCCGGGCCAATGCAGGCAATCTGAACATCAGGGTCCTTCAATTCTTCTTTGATCCTTACCTGCACTTCTTCGGTGTCCAGACCCCACAGATGCCGCGCATCCCTGATCTGAACCTGGTCGTTGTCCACAAGAAGGTATGCCGGTTCTTCCGCCTTCCCGGTGATGGCGATGCTGTCAACTCCGGCAAACTTCATTTCAGAGGCGAATTGCCCTCCGAAATTCGCGGTCGAGATCGGGCTGTTGACGATCTTCGGGGACTTGGTCGTCACGTCACACTTGTTTCCGAGGAGGGTTCCGCTCAGGGGGCCGGTATTGAACGTCAGCATGTTCCTCGGGTCCGTCCCCGCCACCTCCGGCGGGACATGATCATAGATCAGCCTGGACCCGATCCCGGGTCCCCCAATGTATTCCTTTGCGTATCTGGAGGTCGGTTCCTTCTCTGTCCTTCCTTCCGTCAGGTCCACCCTCAGTATCCTTCCTGTCCTGGACATTTCACACCTCCTGCGTCGTCATCTCGAGGTACTTCTCGGACTTCGCCCTGGCCAGTGTAATCCCGACCCGCTCGTCCGGGAGATACTGCAGCGCCTCGGTGTAGCAGTACTTCACGCACTGGGGTTCCTCCAGCCCGTCGCAAAGATCGCATTTAAGGGCAACGCCTTTCTCCGCGTTCACGGCAATGGCGCCCACCGGACAGGCCATCTCGCACATCCTGCAGCCGATGCACTTCTCCTCGTTGACGATCTTCACGCCCTCATCGTTCGCGGTGATGGCGCCCGAGGGGCACACAGCCATGCAGTTCGGTTCCTCGCACTGCAGGCAGGTCACCCGCACCTTGTGAAGGATGCTGCGTTCCACTGTCCGGACGACTTTCCCTCTCGCTTTCACCGGGTTGAACTCGCCTTCCTTGACGAGACTGCAAACGGCTTCGCAGACTCGGCAGCCCGTGCACTTCGCCATGTCCCAGACGATTCGTTTCATTTCTCAGACTCCTGTTTACGTAACATCCACAATGCTGGACAAATGGTTGACCACGTCCCCCACAGCGCTTTCGTCTATGGTAATCTCAACTGCCTTCTCGGGGCACACTTCGGCGCAACGACCACATGCAAGACAGTCGTCGGTCCTCCGAGCCCGGCCGTTCTCGATTCGGATGGCGCCGAACATGCATACGCCGGATTCGACACACGTCCCGCATCCCGTACATCTATCGTTGATCTTCACTTCGACACCAGGCATCCTCAACAGAATATCTCGAAAACTTTGCGACCCGTAAGGGTACATTCTCGCAAGGCAACAGCAGGGACAACAGTTGCAGATAATCATGAATTTCTTGTGATACTCTCCCACTGCTTTAGGAAGCCGAAAAACTGCCGTATCTGCAAAGGTGCGGCCGATTGTATGCACCAGTCCATTCTTCCGAACCTCTTCAGCATACTGGTGCGCCTCTTCCTTGGACACATGTCTAAGATTATTGTTCCCATCCACAACCCCTTCGCCAAGCAAGAGGCATCCGTATTCTTTCGGATGATTGGTGCAATCCATCTTGGTGCGACACCCGCAGTACTTGGCAATGGCGTGATGGCTCGCCGCATCAATGAAATGATGAATGAGCTTTGATGGAAGAAAAGAATTCTCATGTTCAAGGGACGCGTCTACTTGAATAACATTGTCCTTTGGAACCGCAAAATAGACATCATCCTTCTTTATTACCGAGCTTATGAGCGTCTTGGTTAACACCTTCGTATAGATGCGGTCCTTTGCAGGATTCTTGGGTATAGCAAACCCCAGCATCTTGATTCCCAAAGGAACCTTGTCCTCCTTGTTGTCTTTTGCCGCCATGCGACGCCCTTTCTCTTCCTGATGTTGAAAAGGGTTGTGGAACTTGTCTCCCCACTTGATTGCTATTCGGTGGGAAGCCCGTGTTTCTTGCAGTGCTCCGGGTACTTCTTATACACGAACTTGAGCATCGGCAGCAGACCCATCAGCTTGGGAAGCGGGCCTCTCGCTTTGACTTCATTCGAAGTCAGGGCCTTGCCGAGTTCGAGGTTATCCAGCCAGAACTCGTGCGCCATGTCTGCGGGAAGCTCCATAGTGATGACGGCATCCTGATCCGCCTCCGGCCCGGTGAGGACCCGGTCGTGGCAGATCCACATGCACCCGTCCGGGTTCCTGGTGATGAATTTCATGGTGAGCTTCATCTTCCTGAGTTTCTCGCTCAGCTTGCTTTCGGAAAGCACTTCCCTCCACAGGCCTCCAAAGACCTCGTACGTCTGCTCTTCATCTCTAAACACGGGCATGATCCACTCCTCTCCTTATGTGGGGCATTCCATGGGGAATAAGCAAGGACCAGGCCAGCGACTCCTGCATCTTAAGCAACTGAAATCATTCAATAAAAATCTTAAGAGGTTTGCTTGTGTGACGGCATATCGTCATTGAGACGTTATTCCGTCCCAAACGCTTGACAGGTGACGTTCGAATCCCGTAACGTCGTACTTGTACGGCACTGCTCCATTCGACACGGAGAACGCCACAATGAAGAACAGACCTGCAACAGGAAACCACGAAACAACCGAGGCGGCACAGGTCGAAAGGAATCTGGCCTGGGAGGCCCTCAGGGCCAGTGACCCCAATCTGGCCCGGAATCATCTACAGCACGTGCTGGACCGCCTCGACGGCCATCTTCTGGACGCCAAAGACCAGTCCCTGTTCGTTCACACCAGCCTGGAGTTTTCCAACCTCTGTCTAGGTCTGGGGCAGGGCTTTGACCGGTTGAGCGCGATCCTTCGGAGGGCCAGGGCCGTGAGCGAGGATCTCGGTGATCGTCGTTCCCGGGCGCTGATCCACCTGCATCTCGGGCGACTGCATTATTTCGGCAACCGGATTCCGAAGGCGATCGAGGCGTTCGCAGAGGGCAGGGCAGAGGTGGACGATCTGGGTGACGAGGACATCCGAATCGAGGCAGCCGAATTCATCGGGATGTACCACTTCATACAAGGCAGGTTCTCTGAGGCCCGGCCTCACTTCGATGAAGCGGCCCGGAGTTTCGAGGCGGGAGAACAGGAACGGCCCATCAATCTCTCCGCACCACTGTGGCTGACCATTTGCACCGTCTACCTGGGTCAGTTCCACGATGCGATCGGCACGGCATACTACTACCATCGCCGTGCTCTGGCCAGATCAGACCATGGCCTGGCCGCTTTGCTCCAGGCAATTCTCGGGGTCGTCCTTTCGCATATCAACAGAGGCGAGGAGGCCCATGCCAACCTTTCCAGGGCGCTCGAGAAATCCATAGACACCCAGAACGTCCTGGCAAGCACTTTCGCCAAGGCAGGGATCGGGTACCAGTGTTACCGGGAAGGCCGCTTTCACGAGGCCCGGAACTGGATTGCCCAGGCGTTGGACGAGAGCCATGCCTCAGGGGTCTTCTTCGAATATGGTTCGGACCTTGTCCTGGAAACCGCCTTCGAATTGGGTCGAAAAGGGTTCGAGTGCATCCCTTCCCTTAATTTGCAGAGTGAACTGAAGCGGATCATGCACCAACCCAATATTCATTTGCGCGGTGTCGCCCTGCGGCTGATCGCCATGACCGCTGGGGACGGGGAAGGGAATGGTGACCGTATCGAATCCCTTCTGCAGTCGAGCGAGAAATACCTGAAAGAATCCGGAGACCCGGTGCAATTGGCAAAGACCCGTATCGAACTGGCACGCCTGAAGCGGAGGCAAGGGGACGAAGACGAGGCACGCCTTCTCGCCCAGAAGGCGTGGAAGGGCTTCTCAGGCTATGGGGAGGTCTTCTATCCAGACGATCTGCGACAACTGTTGGTGGTCAAGCGAGGCTTCTCGCCGGAGAGAGATTCTCGACCGGAGTTGCTCGAGATGTTCGTGAACATGATTCACGACCTGAAGCCCAGCCCGGACCTGAATGGGATCTTGACCCGTACCGTAGCGTCAACGAACCGTTTCTTTGGCGCGGAACGGGGTGGAATCTTCTGGTTCTCCAGGCGTGGCGGGACGAACGAGCCCGTACTGAGGGCGGGGCACAATCTCAGCCTTGACGATGTGTCTGCAAAAGAGTTCCGCTGGAGCTTGAGCCTGATCTCGAAGGCTGGCCGGGAAAACACTCCACTGGTGGTTGAAAACAAGGACATGACCCTGTCATCCAGCCGGGTGAGGGCGGTGCTCTGCGCCCCTTTCGAGGCGGAGGGGAGGGTCCAGGGCGTCCTCTATCATGACAATTCACACGTGCGGGAGTGTTTCGAGACTTTCGAAGTTTCGGACCTGGTTCGGATCGCCAAGTCTCTGGCGATCTATATTGATCACCTGGTGGGACTCAACCAACAGGTACAACAGAGGACCTCTTCGAGCCTGACGAGATTCTGGCATTCCGAATCCCGGGAGATCGTAACCGAGAATCCGGAGATGCTGCAGATTCTGGCCCAGCTGGACCTCATCGCCGGTTCCGAGGGCACCGTGCTGATCATGGGTGAGACGGGGGTCGGCAAAGAGCTGTTCGCCAACAGGTTGCATGAAAGCAGCACTCGCCGGGAGAGCCCCTTCGTGATCGTGGACCCGGCGACCATCCCCGAGACCCTTGTAGAGAGCGAACTGTTCGGCCATGAAAAAGGTGCCTTTACCGGAGCCGACCGACAAAAACCGGGCCGCCTCGAACTTGCGAACGGCGGCACGTTGTTCATAGACGAGGTGGGGGAGATCCCGAAATCCGTTCAGGCAAAACTGCTGAGGGCCCTGCAGGAGAAGACGATGGTACGGGTGGGCGGAACGAGAACCCTGCGCACGGACTTCCGGCTCGTGGCGGCCACGAATCGCGATCTCGCTCAAGAGGTGGCAGCCGGTCGTTTCCGAGAAGACCTGTACTACCGCATCAATGTGGTGCCTTTGGTCATTCCCCCGTTACGAGAGAGAAAGGAAGACATCCCTGTGCTCGCCGGGTACTTCCTCGCCAAATACGCTTCCCGGTACGGTCGTCCCGAGATCAAGCTTACGAAAAAAGATGAAGCGAAGCTCATGAGGTACGACTGGCCCGGGAATGTCAGAGAACTGCAAAACATGGTCGAACGAACCGTTCTGCTGTCCATGGGAGAAGAGCTGGAGTTTCGTTTGCCCGAGGACGAGATGAACCTTTCGGGGGCTCTCTTCTCCAACTATCCCACGCTCGACGAGATGCAGCGGCGGTACATCCAACAGGTCCTCGAAAAGACGGGCGGTAAGATCGGTGGACCCGGAGGTGCAGCCGAGATCCTGGGAATGAAACGCACCACCCTCAATGATCGAATGAAGAAACTCGGCCTCCGGTAGGAGGCCAGGAACGGGAATCGCCTCTTTTCAAGGACTTACGACGGATAGGGATAAGAGACATCATTACACGCAAAGAGGAGGGCAAAGATGGACATACAGGGATTGGCGCAGGGCAAGTATATTCTGTGGGGAGCGAATTGGTCCTTGTATTCAGCATAGGCCATTTTACCGTTCCTGTGATCGAGACACCGGGGGGCGACATTATAGCGGATTCGACCGAGATCATGGAGTTCTTCGAGAACCGGTATCCGGAACCCCGGGTGATGCCTGGAGACAAGACGATGGCGGTGCTCGCATGGCTGATCCACAGTTACGGTTCCGAAGGTCTGCACAAACCGGCCATGTACTTCCGATGGAACACGACACGTGAGAATCGCCTCTTCATCATTGATAAATTCAGTCGATCCATGGAAACAAAATCCGTTCGCGAAGAAGCAGAGGTCACCGCCGGCAAGAAATTCGCTCATGAGATGCGTTCCAAGTACCTGCCGGTGTTGGGCATCTGCCTGGAGCACGATGTGAATACGGCCATTCATACGTCTACCGAGAAGCTGTATGATGTTCTGCATGCACACTTCCTGGAGTATCCTTACATACTGGGCGGACGTCCCTCTTTCGCAGACTTTGGCATGATGGCGCCGCTCTATGCTCATCTGGGTCGCGATATTTCCTCGAACAATGACCTGAAGCGCAGAGCGCCGGCCCTCTATCCATGGATAGAGACCATGAATCGCCACGGCATTGTCGACCCCGAGGTGTGGCACCTTGAGCCGGAGTATTTTGAGGTGAGCAAACTGCCGGAGACCCTGACGGCCTTGTTGCGACTCATCTGCGCCGACTACGTTCCGGAAATCCTCGCAACGGCCAATCTCTATCATGAATGGTTAGGGGCGGTTGCCGATCGTCCTGCCGGAACCGTAATCGCCTTCGACGAGGCGAAAGCAAACCATCAGGTGCTCGGTGAAATCGAGCATGTCCAACAAGGCGTTCCTATCAAGCGTATGGGCATGTTGGACGCCTTGACCCACCATCAACGCGTGACGGCTATCATCGACAACATGAATGAGAAGGAACATCAAACCTGTCAAGGCATTCTGCAGGCCGCCGGGGGAGATGAAATCTTCTCGCTGAGACTCGAACGTCCTATGGTGCGTGACAACTACGCCTACGTTCTCGTTTAGAGCCTGATTGCTACATCGCTTTCAGCTCAAAACAAAGGTCGCAACAGTCATCACCAGCTGACAAATACGTCGTATGAGAGTGAACCAGCTTAGGGTTGATCGCCTCGCATAGACCCCGGAAGGCCGGGCCGCTAATCAGATCCCTGCACGTCTCCGGGGAAAAGCGTTTCGCGAAGGGGCAGTATTTCTCGACTCGCATGCTCTTCTGCGGCGTCATCTCTGTAACCTCTCCCAGAGGATGGGTGAGGTTGTGCATGTATGCGGCTACTTTGACCGCTGCTGTTGCGTCTCTGTCCTCGATTCCCAAGGCCTTCAGCACCTTCTCGGCCTCGTAGTCCCGGATGTATTTCCGGGCCACGTCGCCGGGCTCTTCCATGTCGGTGGGGATGAATCTTCTCACATTGTATCGGAGGATGAGATAAGGGATCAGCACCAGCCGCATGGCAAAGATGCATAGTCTCTCCCGCATCGAAATGACGTAGCACGAGTTCGTGAGCAGGGTCCTTTCTGCCATGAGAAACCTCCTGGATCCCGATCCCCGCCTTCGCGGGGACAAGCTTCGCGGGAAGGACAGCGCGCTTTGACAGCCGCCTAGAGTTTCATGGCGACCTTATAGGCCTCGTAGATCGCGTTGATTCCGCGCCGCGGGGCCAGGCAGTCGCCCACCTTGTGGATCTCCTTCACCTTGCCCTTGAACTCGTCGTACAACCGGGTGTCCGCAGAACGCCAGTAGCTCGTGACCAGGTCTTTTCCCATAGGAAAATCAAGAACACAAAAGCACATGGGTAATGCTAGAGGCCGGAAAAGGGCGTGTCAAGGCATCTCTGAGGTCTCTGGAACCCAGCCGTTTCCTTCGGAATGTACATCCCCTCAACTTGAAAAGACCAACAGATCGACATTACCCTGTTCCCGGGCGGCACCGGACCAGACTTGAACTCCGAGGAGGCTTCTCGATGATGAAGAAGAGGATGGGCCTTGTCCTTGTGACCCTCGCGGGAGCCTTGTTGCTGTCCTCCTGCGGTAACCGCTCGGAAGACGAGGGTTCCTCTAAGCGAAGCCAGAAGATCCCACTTCCTCAGATGGAGCCGGCCAGCCCCTGCCCGGTGCTCGAAAAAAGGGGAATCCCCATCGGCAGCGGATCCTCGGAAGGCGGCTGGGGGACCCGGTCCGCCAGGGAAATCGACGATGTGGCCTGGATCATCGACCACTGGATCCCGGAGCAACCCTGGAGCAGCGGCAAGGTGGGCATGTACGGCCCGAGCTACATGGGAATCACCTCCTACCTCCCCGCCTCCACGGAATTCTGATGTGAGTATTTGAATACAGGCGACTCGCGCGGGTACTGCACCATCGTGCAGACGATAGTCCATAACACCGGAGTCGGTTCTTGTTGGTTGGCTCGTCATCGTATGCCAACAGAGCATCCACGGCCATGTGTAAGTCCATATCTTCCGTCTGCTTCCTCTTCTCGTCCTCTAGTCTTTCGATGAAACGAGTGTCAACCTCACAACCGTTGAAACCGGTTTGGTCTGTATAAACAGCCATAGGGAAACGATTTGTTCCTTGACAGTGTTTTGAGATTCTCTGATAATGAAACATGAAGGGGTAGATAGCAATTGGTTTGTTACAATAAAAAGCGGGCCCACATGGGAAGAAACAAGAGTGTGGAAAGTAGGTGCGTGATCCTCTCGTGTGTTGTATTTCTGGCTGCCTCTGTATCCATTGGATGCGCGCCGGGCGGAGAGATTCCCCTGGCGCCCGGGTATTGCAGCGTTCCCATGTTCATCGGGGAATCCTTTCCGGGTAACCCCCTTCCACCCGTAGCGATCCCGGCTCATCCCCGTCTGGCTACACAGGGGAAGAACGGCATGCATGCGGATTCCTATTGTACAGGCGTCTACCCCTGGAAAGGCCCTTTGGGAGTCAATCCGCAGGTAGACTCCCTTTCTATGGGTCCGATCGGGGGGTTGGTGGCCACGGTTGCCGTGGATTCCCAGGGTCGCCTCATGTGTGTGAGCGGCGGCTTTCTTGATTTCAAGCTCCTTTTGTTGAATCCGGACACGTTTGAGATCCTCGCAAACCACTCCCTTCCCCAACGAGCCTCCATGGCGGAGTTCTGGCGTACATTGGATTGGCGTATGATCATGGGCGACACCTCAGGGGGCGCTTATTTCCACTTGGACAGCCAGGATCGTCCTCTCATTGTCAATGCGGACAAGACCATGCAGATCTTCAGCGTGGTGGAGAACGAGGGCACCTTTGCGTGGCACGTGGACTGGGAATACGACCTGAATCCTTTCCTGCCCGAGGACGCTCACGTCACGGACGCTGTTCCCGATTGGGACGGACGGATCTGGTTCGTAACACGTCCCGGAATCCTGGGTGTGGTGGATCCCGTGAGCGGGAAAATCCAGACCACCCAGCTGACACACGAGGAGGGGGGGGAGGTCGTCCAGGAAGAGATCCAGAACACCATGGCCGTAGCCGAAGACGGGGTATACATTGTTTCGGACTACGCGCTGTACCGGTTTGAGCGGGATCCAGCGGATGATTCTCCGCAATGGACATGGCGGGAGGAATACGATCGGGGCACAACCGTGCAGCCCGGTGCCATCAATCAGGGATCAGGCACCACGCCGACCCTTGTCGGTGGTGATTATGTCGCCATTACCGACAATGCGGATGTGCAGGTCAATGTCCTGATCTACAAGCGCCTTCCGGAAGCTACGGGTGACCGAAAGGTTTGCCAGGTCCCGGTTTTTGACGAGAATCACAGCGTGAGCGAGAACAGCCTGATCGGGTACGACCGCTCCGTGGTAGTGGAGAACAACTATCTTTACAGCACCGTGTCACCCATGGATCCGAACCCCCGTCTCCACCCGGGGGTTGTCCGCATCGATGTGAACGAAGAGGGTACCAGTTGTGAAATGGTATGGGAGAATACAGAGGTTTCCTCTACAACCGTACCCAAACTCTCCATTGAATGCGGCCTAGTTTACCTCTACACGAGACAGGAAGACACGCCTGACAACATCATGGCGTGGTATCTTACAGCCATTGATTTCGAGACAGGTGCCATTGCCTACCGAATCTTCACCGGAACCGGCATGCATTGGAATAACAGTTATGCGCCCACCACGATCCATCCAGACGGAACCGTTTACGTGGGCGTGTTCAACGGGATCATTGCTGTTCGTGACGGGGCTCCGGGTGAGCCACCCAGGGCCCTGGGCTGCCCCTAGCCCGCATATTGCACGAATAAGAGTTGCAAAATCTCCGAAGGCCCTCATCTCTGACCATTCTCGACTAGACACAGGGTCTATCTCGTCACCGCCTTCCCAGGAGAATTCTATCCGTTCTTTTCCTTCGCAGCCTTCGATCCGGCAGTCGGTGTATCCTTCGACTGCTCCGAATTCTCGGATCCCCACATGAAAAGTGAAGATCCTTGGACAATCCTTTCCTCTGGATGTTTTCATGATTTCCGTTCTCTTATCCAGAGCAATCCAAGGGTCCGGGGGAGAAGAGGCAACTGGGTTGGCCCGACGCCTTTTCCCCTTTTTGAGTCAAACTCTTTTCCTTGCTTACCGCGCGGGAAATCGCCCCGCATGTCGTGCCGGCCCAAGTCCCATTCATTTCATGCACTTACAGACCTTGCGATGTTTGACACACTTCCCAGTTGAAAGTATTGTATTGTACGCAAAAAGATGGAGGACCAAGGGAACGCGGCGGATGGCCGCTCACGAGAAGTCTCAAACGGAAACAGGAAGGCGTTGTTATGAAGATCGGGAAACAGATACGGCTGGAACGGATCATGAACCGGAACACCGGCAAGATGGTCATCGTCCCGATGGACCACGGCGTCACCGTAGGCCCCATCCCGGGGTTGATCGAACTGGGCGAGACCATCAACAAGGTCGCAGAGGGCGGTGCGAACGCAATCGTTGAGCACAACGGGATGGTCGGCACCGGTCATCGACGATACGGTAAAGATATCGGCCTGATCGTTCACCTCTCGGCGAGCACCGCGCTGGGACCGGATCCAAACCACAAGGTGCCCGTCTGCAGCGTGGAAAAGGCGATCAAGCTCGGAGCGGATGCGGTATCCATCCATATCAATCTCGGCGCCGAGGACGAGCCCGAGATGCTCAGGGACTTCGGCCTGGTCTCAGAGAGTTGCTTGGATTGGGGAATCCCCCTCCTGGCCATGGTCTACCCAAGAGGAAAGAAGGTTCCGGACGAGCATGATCCAGAGGCCGTCAAACATGCTGCCCGGCTGGCAGCAGAGCTGGGGGCCGACATCGTCAAGGTTCCGTATACGCACAGCACAGAAACTTTTGCCAAGGTGGTCGAAGGCTCTCCGATTCCAGTCGTCATTGCAGGGGGGTCCAAACAAAGCGCAGAGGAGACCCTCCGCGCCATCGAAGAGGTTATGAAAGCCGGCGCCGCCGGATTGAGCATGGGGAGGAATGCCTTTCAACACAAGACGCCTGAGCGATTCGTGCGGGCGGCCTGTATGATTGTGCACGAGAGCGCGACGGCTGCGGAGGCCCTACGATATCTCAGAGGAAAGGAAGCCTAGAGATGGCAAAGCGATTTTGGGTGCATCTCCCGAGATGGGAAAAGTCCTTGGTCACCACCGCCCTGGAATCCGGGGCCGAGGCGCTGATGCTCCCCCGTGGCAAGAGTGCCCAGGCCAAGGCCCTGGGCATCATCACCACGATCGCCTCGGATGGTGACTTAAAGCCCGGTCAGGACCTCTTCGAGGTGACGATCCGAGGCAAGAAGGACGAGGCAAAGGCCCTTCGTTTTCCTCCGGACCGCTTCCTGATTGTCCGCACATCCGACTGGAAGATCATTCCCCTGGAAAATCTCATCGCGGCCCGAAACAGAATCATCGCTGAGGTCTCGAACGCTCAGGAGGCCAAGCTGGCCCTGCAGATCATGGAAAAGGGAGCCGACGGCATCCTCCTGCGCGCCGACAACCCCCGGGAGATCAAGAAGACGGCCAGCCTCCTCCAGCAAGGACAGGAACGTTTCCCCCTCGTCAAGGCCAGGATACAGGATGTCCAGGCTCTGGGCATGGGCGATCGAGTCTGTATCGACACATGCACCCAGATGGAACTCGGAGAAGGCGTTCTCGTGGGAAATTCGTCCGCCGGGATGTTTCTGGTCCATGCCGAGAATGTGGAGACCCCCTACTGCGCAACCCGTCCGTTTCGCGTCAATGCAGGGGCCGTCCATGCCTATGTGCAGGTCCCGGGAGGCCAGACGCGGTATCTGGCAGACCTCAAATCAGGAGATCCCGTCCTCGTCGTCAATGCAAAGGGGCGTGCTCAGGTCGCCTATGTCGGGCGATGCAAGGTGGAGAGAAGACCGCTGGTGATTGTCACCGCGACATACAAGAGAAAGGAGTTCGCTCTGATCCTGCAGAACGCGGAGACGATTCGCCTGACCCAGCCCGACGGGGAGGCCGTCTCGGTTGCACGACTGAAAAAGGGGGCCCAGGTGCTCGCCCATCTCGACGAGGCAGGCAGACACTTCGGCATGAAGGTGGAAGAAACCATAACCGAAAAATAGTGTCCGCCCGACCCGGGAAATCGGGGTCTGTAGAACAGTCCGCCATAGGGTGTTTTGCTTCCCTGACTCCTGCCGTGCAGCCACATGGTGCCGGTTGGATGCACATCCGTTCCGAATACCGATATGGCCCTTCTCCCGTTGCCAACCGTTTGGGCCCTGATCTTCCCGGGCTGCCAGTCCCCGCCGATCAGGTCACAGAGCTGGGAAAACATCTGTTCACGAAACGACCATTGCTGACGTCCCGCACAGAATCCCCCATCCACCACCAGAGCATGTCCATTGACGAAGCTCGAATCCTCGCCCGCCAGCCACAGTACACGCAGGCTTGACTTTATGAAGGGGCGAAGAGCAGACTTGACATCTCGTTGTGCATAGTATTCGAAGCGGGCGAATGTGGAACTGACGCCCGAGGCCCTCAAGACCATCGTCCGCATCGCCAAAGAGATCGCCGGGCCCGATGAGAAAGGGATCTACCGGGTCGATACAGCCGGCAAGGTGGGTGAAATGATCTCCAAGTTCCTTCTGGAAAAGGACTTCGAGACCTATGTCCAGGATATGGACAACTACCCGAAGTGAAGTCCGTCCCCAACCCATCCTGGTTGCCGGCGTTCCCCTGATACGCGAGGCATGAGCCCTATAGAGGGTTAGGAACCACCCGCACAGGAATGCTCGTTATTCGACCTTTTGCAGGGCCTCCATGCAGAACCTGGCGTATGCGACATTGGACGCCTCCGCCAGGGGGATGGTCTCGCTGTCGTGACGGACCGCCCCTTCGGGGCAGGCGTCATGACATGTCCCGCATCGGATACACTCCGCCATATCGATGCGGGTCTTTTCGTCTTCCATGGCGATGGCCCCGGCCGGGCATTCCTCGATGCAGACACCGCAACCCGTGCAACTTTCCTCCTTGATCCAGGGCACATTGCAGACCTCCCATCGGTAAGAAGAGAGGAGATAGTACCGGTTCTTCGCACTGCGGAGCAGGAGGGGGGAGTCCGGGTCCTCCTCCGGAAAGCCCTCGAAGGCAGACAGGGGCTTGAGCTTGAACTTCTCGGAGGTAATTAGCTTCAACTCCACCTTGCCCGAGGGCGTACGGAAGCCCTTCTTCTCAAAGAGCCGAAACCGTTCCGGTCCTTTCAGGCACCCCTTTTCGACGAACTGTCGATAGGTGAGCCCTGCCGGACGAACCACGTCTTCGAGAAACAATTCGTGGTCGTCGTACCGGTGTTCAGAGGGGGAGACGCGTTTTCCAAGCTCATTCATGATCTTCATGTCGGGCCCGCAGGTTCTTCGGGATCGTAAAGGTGGCATGCAGATGAGAAATGGGCCTGACCAATTCACAGGTCTTCTCGCCGAACCGGATCGAACGCTTCGAGGAACAACTCGGACAGGCCACCCTCATGCGGCAGGAGAAGGTCACGAAATGGTCATGACCGCACCCGTTGCAGAAGACACGGGCCACACCGTTTTCAGGGATCCCGCAATCCAGCAAGGCGTAGATTGCCCGCATCACCTCCTTTCTGAGATATCCGTATTTTACGGCCCTGGACTTCGAAACGGATGCTACGGCGTTTGAAATACTGACGACTACCGGAAAAGAAGGGAATGTAAATTATGCAGCTATTTCCGTCGCCCCCGACGGCACGGCCTATGTGGGCACCCTGCAGGGAAGGTTGTTTTCTGGTCACGGGTCGGGAGTGGATCCTTCTTCCGGTTCTCGAACCCCGGCGGGCTCCGAGTGTTCGTCAGGTGCGTCCGACGTTGGCCGGCGTCTCCGGAAGAGCCCGTAGATGTCCTGGAGGATCATGTAGTTGCAGGGGATGAGCAGAAGCGTGATGAAGGTCGCGAAGAGCACGCCGAATCCCAGGCTCAGGGCCATAGGGATCAGGAACTGGGCCTGCACGCTTCGCTCCAGAATCATGGGCGTGAGACCCGCAAACGTGGTGAGCGACGTGAGCATGATCGCCCGGAATCGGAGTCCCGCTGCCCGAACAACGGCCTCGTGCGCTGAGAGCCCCTGGTGGTGGAGACGGTTCGTGGCATGGATCAGCACGAGCGAGTCGTTGACAACCACCCCGGTGAGCCCCACGATTCCGACCATACTGAAGAAGCTCAGGTTGTAGCCCATGACCAGGTGTCCGATCAGGGCCCCGATGATGCCGAACGGGATGGCCAGCATGACGACAAAGGGCTGGGCAAAGGAGCGGAAAGGGATGGCCAGAAGTGCGTAGATCAGAAACAGGGCGATAACGAAGCCTCTGCCCACGTCCGCCATGGATTCCTGCATTTCCTTTCCCTCACCCTCTATGGTGTACCGAAGTCCCCTGAATTTCATCTGAAGGTCGGGCAGGAACCGGCTTGTCAGGGCGATGCGCACCTCGTTGGCGTTCGCCACCGTTTCGTCCACGTCCGCGGTGACCCGGATCACACGTCTACGCTGAGCGCGATCGATGGTGGCAAACCCCCGCTCCATCTTTACCTGGGCCACCTCACGGAAGGGGACCTCGAATCCCTCCCCGGTCCGGATCCGCATGTCGTTCACGTTGCCCAGCGACTTTCGTTCTCCTTCCGGGTACCGGACCAGGACCTTGACCTCATCCTGGTCCCTCTGGAAACGAAGCGCTTCCGCCCCGTAGAAGGCGTGCCGGACCTGCAGGGCGAGATCGTTCAATGTGAGACCCAGGCTTCGCGCGGCCGGTTTCAGCTTCAGTTGCACTTCTTCCTTGCCGCGCAGGCAGCTGTCGTTCACGTCGAACACTCCGGGGTAACGTCTCAATTCGGTCTTGAGCTCGTCAGCTGCGACCCTGAGCGTTTCGTCATCTTCGAGAGAGAGATGCACTTCGACAGGGTTGCCCGCACTGAAAAGCTCGCTCTGAAAGATGATCGACTTCGCGTCCGGGATCGGGCCCGCCGTCTCGCGCCATGCCGCAACCAGCTCGGGAGCACTGACGTCCCGTTCGTCTCCCTCGGGGATCTCGATGAACACCTGTGCCAGGTGCCCTCCGTACTCGGGGCCGGCCGAACCCGGTCCTGGGCCGGACAGGTGTATGCCCACTATGGAGACGCTCCTTTTGAAGAGGGACGGGGTCTCTTCGTCTTGTTTCCTGTCCCACTCCGCCAGTGTTTCCAGGGCGGAGTCCTCGAGATGCAGGACGACTTCGTCCGTACGCTTGACAGGTGTACCCGCCGGCATGGTGATCGAGCAGACGAGCACGTCGCTTTCGATCTCGGGGAAGAAGGTGAACTTGACCATGCCACCCGCCCAGGTGCCCAGTGCGACAAGAAGCATAGCGACTCCCAGCCCGAACGTTGCGTATCGCCACCGGACACAGAAGTCCACCAGCCTTGTGTACGGACCCTCGACGAACCTCCTGAGCATTCGGGCGGCCCGCTTTTCCTTCTTCCGGGATGCGGCTCGCGCCTCCCTCTTCGAAACGACTCTGTTCAGGTGGGCCGGAAGGATGAACAGGGATTCCACCAGGGACCCGAGCAACACCACGATGACCACGATCGGAAGGTTGCGCATGGCCCGGCCCATGTTCCCGCTTCCCAGGAGAAGGGGCCAGAAGGCGGCAACGGTCGTGAGGACGGAAAACACAACCGGCCTGCCGACCTCGATCGCGCCCTCCACGGAGGCCTGGAGGGGCGGAAGCCCCTCTTCCTGCTTCCGGAAAATGTTCTCCCCGATGATGATGGCATCGTCCACCACGATACCCAGCACCAGGATGAAGGCAAACAGGGAAAGCAGGTTGATCGACACATCGTAATAGGGCAGAAACATCAGGCCGAAGGCAAAGGAGATCGGGATGCCGAGGGTCACCCAGAAGGCCAGCCTGAGGCTCAGAAAAACCCCCAGCAACGTGCCCACCAGGATCAGGCCCAGGGTCATGTTGCGCATGAGAAGCTGCAGGCGGCTCTTCAGGACGCCGGCCATGTCCTGGTAATGGTCGATCTCCACGCCTGCGGGAAGACCGGGGCGGATCTCATCGATGTAGCGCTTGACCGATGCCGCCACTTGCAGCGCACTCTGATCCGCGACCCTGTACACCTGGACGACCGCCGCCGGCCTTCCCTGAAACCGGGCGTAGAGGTCCAGATCCTCGAACCCGTCACTCAACCGGGCGATCTCGCCCAGCGTGACTTTCGTTCCGTCCGGGCGCGTGATGACGGCCACGTCCCGGTAGTCAGCCGCGTAATAGCGGCGGCCCTTGGTGCGGATCAGGATTTCGCCGCCGCTCGTCTTTACGCTGCCTGCAGGAAGATCCAGGCTGGCCCTCCGGACCGCCTCGGCCACCTGACCGAGGGTGAGGCTGTACCGGCGCAGGGTTTGTTCCGAGATTTCGATGTGGATTTCCCCCTTGCGCACGGAGAAGAGCTCCGCGAGCGTGATGCCCGGCAGGTTGGTCAGGTCGTCTTTCATCGACTCTGCGAGGTGCTTCAGGGTCGCCTCGGGCACGTCGCCGTATACGGCCACGCTGATCACCTGATAGCGCGGCGTGATCTCCTGCACAACGGGCTTCTCGGCCGCCTGCGGAAGCGTGACGATGCGATCCACCTCCGCCTTGACCTCATCCAGCAGCTTCTTCAGGTCCCAGCCCCGGATGACCTGGATGACCACCGTTCCGAAGCCCTCCCGGGCCGAGGAATCGATGCGCTTGATCCCGGCCAGGCCCGCCACCTTCTCTTCGATCTGGCGGATCACGCCTTCCACGACCTCATCGGGCGAAGCTCCGGGGTATTCCGTCGTGATGATGATGCGGTCCGGCGTGCTTTCCGGAAAGACCTCGATCTTGATGGTCATGGCCGTCATCACGCCTGCCAGCAGAAGGAATATCATGAGCAGGTTGGCGGCAACGTGATTGTCAGCGAACCATGCAACTGCGCCCTTCATGAACCGTCACCTCTTTCGGCCGTCATGATCATCACACTCATCCCGTCTGTAACCGCCTTGAGCGGGGAGACAACAACCCGGTCCCCTTGCCGGAGTCCGGCCTTGATCAGCACCTCGTCCCCCTGGGGCCGGGCCACGTCCACCTTGCGGAACGCAAGTCGGTCCTCATCACCCACCACCCAGACCAGGTCGTCCTGACGAAGCGCGGACCTGGGAACGACCGCGGAGTCCGGCAGGGTGCTTCCCTCGATCTCCACAGTGACGAAGAGGCCCACGATCAGGGGCGGCTTCTTCGCGTACGGTTCGTCTACCGCTACCACCACTTTGATCATGCGCGTGCGTTCGTCCAGCCTTCCGTCTGATCGTACAACCTCCCCCTGCCACGACAGGTCCCTTCCGGCAACGGTTGCGCGGACCGTGGCGGGAGAGCCCGGATTGTCACCGGGGGTGAATCCCGGAACGTGAAACCAGAACAGGTCATCCACCTCGAGGGGCAGCGCGATCTCTGCTGTTTGTGTGGAGTAGAGGCTTGCCAGGGCCTGGCCGGGGACGACGTACTGCCCCACGTCCACGTTTTCCTCGGTCACACGGCCGTCAAACGGGGCCTTGACCTCGGTCCTGTCGAGATTCAGGCGAGCCTTTTCGAGGTCGGCCCGGGCCGCCTCCAGCCCGGCCTTGGCCGCGGCCAGCTGGGGCTCTTTGACCACGAGCGGCGGTGGAGAATCCGTAGACTCGGAACCGTCCGCCGGGAACATGCGCCACTCTTCCAGGGCCACCTGCGCCTCTTCCTGTGTCAGTTGAAGAATGCTCTCCGCATCTCGGACCTTGGCCTCTGCCAGGGTCAGGGCGAGACGGTAGTCCACAGGGTCGATTCTAAGGAGCGTCTCTCCTTTCCGGAACCGGCCGCCGCTGGCCAGCGAAGGGGATACGAAGAACACCTTGCCGGCCACCTCGGGCACAAGGCTGATTTCCTGCGATGCCCTGACCGTGCCCTCACTCATGATCATCACGGTACGGGACCCTGTCTCGACCTCGAAGATCCTCACGGCAGGTGGGCTCGGGGCCTGGCTGGTCTTCTCGATCTGTGGCTTGCCGGCTTTGAAAGCACCGAAAATCAAGATGCCCACGAGCACGAACGCGAACGCTGCCACCAGATGTACAACTCGTCTTTTTCTGTCCTTCACGGTGCTGGTCCTTCCTTCCGTTCTCTCTCGAGGATGGGCCAATGCATGGATTATCCTCTGTTCTCGTCCTTCTTCCTGGACGGTTCTTCTGCCGGTCCGGGGTCGGCCCACCCTCCGCCCAATGCCCTGTGCAGCGCAACACGGTTGGTCAGAATTGCCAGATCCACGCGTGTCAGGTCCTGTTCCGCCACAAACAGGGATTGCTGAGCGTCCAGTACGTTGAGGTACTCCAGTAGTCCCCGCAGATAGCGGCTCTCGGCAACCTCGAGGGCGGCCCGCGCTTCCCTGAGGAACACGACAACCCGGTCGCGACGTTCGATCTGTTCCCTGCGCGTCACGAGGGCGCTTTCCACATCCGCAAAGGCCGTCAGCACGGTCTTCACGTAGGCGGCGGCCGCCTGCTGGTATCGTGCCTCGGCCCCCTTCTGGGCCGCCTTCCGCCTGCCCGCCTCGAAGAGGGGTTGTGCCATGTCCGCGGCGATGCTGTAGAGCTGGCTCTCGGGCTGAAAGAGCGTGGCCAGTTCGTCACTGGAGTATCCGAAGTTTCCGGTTAGCGTGATTCGGGGAAACCGATTGGCCTTTGCGACCCCCACGAGGGCATTCATGGACCTCAGAGTTTCTTCCGCGGCGCGGATGTCCGGGCGTCGCTGCAGGAGATCGGAGGGTAGGCCCGGGGGTACCGGATCCAGTCTCTTGAAGTAGTCTTCCGGTTGCAGGCGGGGCGGCTGGGCTGTCGGATAGTTACCATGCAACACGGAGAGGTTGTGCTGGGCCACGCTCAGGTTCTGCCGCAGGTCGGGCATTAGGCTCTCGGCCTGTGCCAGGAGTCTTCGCGCCTGTCTCACGTCCAGGATGCTGCTCAGGCCGCGGCGATAGCGGCGCTCCACCAGATCCCGGCTTCGGCTGAAGCTCTCGATGCTCCGCTCCGTTATCTGAAGCCGACGTTCCAGGGCCTCGATCTGCAGGTAGAGGCTCACCGCTTCCGCCACCACGGTCTGCGCGATGGTGTGACGGGCCTCCACGGCCTGTAGCATCTCGGCCCTCGAGGCCTCTTCGGCCCGAGCCAGCCGGCCCCAGAGATCCCACTCGAACGAGGCGGGCAGCGCAAGCGTGAATACGCTGTTTTCAGCGCTCACGGTCCCGCTGGGAAGAATGCCGATGATGGGCTGCTGCTGACGCTTGGCCTGGGCCTGGAGACCAAGCTGAGGAAAGCGGCCGGCCCGCGTCTGAACAACCTGGTAGTGCAACTCCAGTACACGGGCGCTAGCCTGCTTCACGTCCAGATTGTTCCGTGACACTTCTTCCACGACGAGATTCAGGTCGGGATCGTTGAACACCTGCCACCACGGCTCCCCTCCGGCCGGGACCCCGTTGTGCCCGGCCGTGTTCTCGTACTCGGTCGGCACTTCAACGTCCAACTCGGGCCTCTCGTAGTCCGGCCCAAGTCTCAGACAACCGCTCATCATGGTGAGAAGGAAAAACAGGAGTACTCGAAAGACGATGGGCCGCTTCACCGTTCATCCTCCTTTAGGATATCGTTCCCTGTCTTCAATATTTCGGGACCCATCAAAAGGCCTCTGACTTGAATCTACACCTCCACGAGGGATGAGATCTTTCGGATGAGGTCTTCGTGAAAGGACTCGGGAGATTCGATATGCACACGGATGGCATTTTGCGGACACAGAGGTATGCACCGGCCGCAGCCGATACACGTATCCGAGATAACCGCTCTTTCGTCTTGTATGGTGATCGACTGGCTGAAGCAAGTCTCGCTGCACGTTCCGCAACCGACACACGCATCGGAAACCACCACTTCGAGGCCCTCGGGTCTGCGCACACTTTCTGCAATCGATGGATGGGCATTGGGCAACAAGATCTTCCAGAGACAGCAACAATTGCAGCAGTTGCAGATGGTGAGCAGTCTGTCGGCCGGCTTGACGTTCAACCAGACGGAGTCGAGCTTGTTTCGACCGATGAGATGAACCAGGCCGGCTTCCTCGCACTTGTCCACGTGCTCCAATGTCTCTTCCACCGAGGCGAGCCTCCCGAGTGCCGGGTTGATCCCCAGGACCGCTTCCCCCAGGAATATACACCCCAGTTCGATCGGATGGTCTTCACATTTCTTCGCCGCCCTGCAGATGCATTCGTTCATGATCCATCTGTGTCCGGCAACCTTCACGAAGTGCCTGACGATATCGGACGGAAGTGCGATGTTTTCCTCCGGATCGATCGACTCATTCATGGGGACAAAGACAATGTCATCGCCTTCGAACAGCAAACGCTTTGCCAGCTTGCCGAGAAAGGGAATTCGAGTCAGTCTGGCCGTGGAAGGCGTCGGGTGGGATCTTCTGAAGAGATCCACTTGCCACAGGGGTCGGGACATTCATCACTCCTCTGTCGATATAGTGTCCGGGCAGATTATCAGACATTCCGCTCTTGTTTCAATTGTCTTTGATAACGAGGGTTGAAATGACATATGATGGGGCCCGTATTCGGACCGGAACGAAAGAGGAAAGGGCAAGGGATGAACGAGCAGGACTATCTGACAAAGCTGGAAGCGTTGTGGAAGAAAAACCGGCCTTCGGAGCTGCCCCCTGAGCCCCATTACCCCATCGGGGAAGTCCCCCTGACCGATTACCTGCGGCACTGGGCAAAGGAGACGCCGGACCGCCCCTGCGTGATCTTCTACGGGGCGGAGCTGACCTTCGGGCAGCTCGACGATTTGAGCGATCGTTTTGCCTCTTTCCTGGCGGAGAAGGGGCTCGCCAAGGGAGACCGCGTGGCGGTTCTATTGCCGAACTGCCCCCAGTTTCTGATCGCCTTCTTTGGTGTCCTGAAACTGGGCTGCGTCCACGTTCCGGTCAATCCCATGTTCAAGGATCAGGAGTTCATCTACGAGATGCAGGACACCGGCGCGGAGGTCATCGTGGTACTCGACCTGCTTTTTCCCCTGGTGCAGTCCAACCGGGAGGAGACCCGCCTCCGCGAAATCATGGTGACCCGCCTGGCGGATTTCCTCCCGGAAGAACCCACCCTCCCCTTGCCGGACCTGGCCCAACTACCTGCCCAGGACTGCCCCGGCGCACTCGATTTCATGGCCGTACTTGCGGGCCAGAGCCCGGAGTACCCGGCCGTGGAAATCGACCTGGACGACCTGGCCGCTCTCAACTACACGGGCGGCACCACAGGCATGCCCAAGGGCTGCGAACACACGCAGCGCGACATGATCTATGTGGGAGCCACATTTTCGACCTACTCCATCGACGACCTGCGGCCGGACGACCTGATCCTGATCTACCTGCCCATCTTCTGGATCGCCGGTGAGGACGGCGGGGTTATCCTCCCTGTCTTTTCCGGGACCACGGAGATTCTGCTCGTGCGTTGGGACCCGCTCGCGGTGATGACGGCCCTGGACAAGTACAGAGTGACCCTGATACACGGCCTGGTGGACAGTTTCGTGGAGCTGATCGAGCATCCCGAACGGGACCGATTCGATCTGACCTCTCTTCGAATGACCGGTGTTTCGTCCTTTGTAAAGAAGATGACGGCAGACTACCGCCACCGATGGCAAGAGGCGTCCGGCAGCGTGATGCGTGAGGGCGGGTACGGCATGACCGAAACACATACCCTTGACACATTCACCACGGGCATGCAGCAGGATGATTTCGACATCAAGGGCCGGCCGGTCTTCGTGGGGCTGCCCATGCCCGGAACCCGGGTGAAGATTGTCGATTTCGACACGGGGAACCTCCTTCCCCTGGGCGAGGAGGGAGAGATCATGATCCAGTCCCCGTCCATGATGCGGGCCTATTGGAACAAGCCGGAAGAGACGCGCAGGCAACTCGTGGACGGCTGGCTGCACACCGGTGACATCGGCATGCTGGACCAGGAGGGGTATCTGTATTTTCTGGGCAGGACCAAGGAGATGCTCAAGGTCAAGGGAATGAGCGTGTTCCCTTCCGAGATTGAAGCCCTCCTCGGCCGGCACCCGGCGATCAGCGGCAGCGGCGTCGTCGGAAGGCAGGATCAGGAGAAGAGCGAAATCCCTGTGGCCTTTGTCATGCTCAAGCCGGACTTCGTCGGCCGCGTGAGCCCAGAGGAGATCACGGCCTGGTGCCGGAAGAACATGGCCAACTTCAAGGTGCCGGAGGTCCGGATCGTCGACCAGTTGCCCCTCACGGCCACCGGCAAGGTGCAGAAGACCGAGTTGGAGCGCATGCTCGACTGAGGTGGCTCTGTGACCATTCCTACGAATATCTTGAGGACCTTGCGAATAAGGAGCGGCCAAAGATGGCCCGAAGATGAGATGCGAAAATGTGAAAATATTTCTTCGCGGG
>Ga0180434_10002744_pt1 | contig 22980 bp, 40 predicted proteins | sample SS_ome_7_FD_132453 | JGI IMG/M metagenome (GOLD analysis project Ga0180434, IMG submission 132453) | Hypersaline lake sediment archaeal communities from the Salton Sea, California, USA - SS_1_D_2 metaG | ecosystem: Environmental > Aquatic > Non-marine Saline and Alkaline > Hypersaline >...
ATATGGCCTGCTGACGTCCTGCGCCGCCGAGGCGACGGCCATGTCTTTCTTGTGCTTTTTTCTGAGCTTTGTATTGGCTGGCGATCTCCAGATCGCGCAGAAGGGCTCTCCGATGGCGTCTCCTGCCAGCCGGACGGGTTTCGGCAGTGCTCCCATGGCTTCCAGGGTTCGGACGAGTCCGCAGAGAGCCTCGGAAAGGTTGTCGTTTTCTTTGCTCAGCCCGAGCGGCAGGCACTTGTTCAGTTCTTCCGCCAAGGTGGGCGGAGGTTCCGGTTGTTTCTTTCCGGCTTTCGGGGGAGCCGGCGGCTTCTTTTTTTCAAGCAGAATCCGTCCATTTTTGTTATTGGTCAGAAACAGCTCCATCTTCCCTTCTCCTTTATTTTTTCCGTATTTTGCCGGACAGCCGAACTCCGAATGGGATGTCCGGATCGGAGATTTTGGCCGCGGCGAGGGTTTCGGCGTCTTGTTCTGGCATCAGCGCCTCTGCCATCTTCTTCCTTTCGTCTTCCGGGACTCGCGCCCAGCGGCGCAGGCATGCCGTCCTGTCCTCGGTCTCTGGCATCTTTCCTGAGACCATCCGGTGGCAGGCCGTTGCGGCTGCGAGGGCCCATCTTCTCGCCTCTTCCGAAAGTTCGCTCATTGCTCCTCCATGGGGTCCGTTTCGTTCCGTCCCCGCGTTCAGATTTTGTTTCAGAATTTCACAACGATAACATGAACTTGAACCGTGCGTAACAGTCATGAAAAAGCCCTTTTGTTCCGGACGCTTGCGAAGGTCTCGCAAAAACCTGCGCAGCGATTTCTATCCAATGATTCCAACCATTTATCTACATGTTTGCCACGGCGGGCGGAGACCTGGGGAACCCCTTGGAATCGCTGGCAATTGGCACGGTCTCCTTCGGAGACCATTTTCCAGCAATTCCGTGATGTTCCGCCGCGGAACGGCATGCTATTCGGGCAGCAGCCGGTAGTAGTCTCCGCGCGCGCCCACTGGCTGCACGTCGCTCCTGCCGGCTAGGATGACGCGCACCAAGTGCCCGTCAACAGTGGAGCTTTCCAGCCCCGCCATTTTCGTGAGCGCGATGGAGAACGACGCAGAGTTGAATAGCCCGTCGCCCTTGTCCCCGTACGCCCGCACTGCCCGCTCCATTGCCAGCCTTACCATGTCGTTCATTGCCGATCCTTTTTCTTCTTGTACGGAAGCCGATTAATCAGTCTTTCCGAGATTCTTTGCGCTTGACCACAATCCTGCGCCCGTTCCGCTCCAGGGCCACGCCCTCGATCACTCCGCATTCGATCAGCTTGGCGAGCGACTGCTTTGCGCTGGAATCGGAGGCGTAATGGTGGTCCAGCTCGTCGACCAAGGTCTTCAGCCGCATCTCCCCGCGCTTCTTCACGAGATTCTGCACCGCCCTTTTCGTCTTGGCGAACGGCGTGAAATAGCCCCCCTTGCTCGTCCCTGCCGGGGCGAACTCGCCCGTCTTCTGCTCCGGATGGAGTTTGGACCGCAGGTGGGAGCAGACGCGGCGCTGGAACTTCGGCCTGACCGTTTCCCTGATTTCTTTTTGCCCGAGCCAGCTCCTGCCCACCTCGACGCATCCGATCCCGCAGTCTTCCAGGAGGCGCGAAACGAACGGATGCCTTGGCTTTTTTGATGTCGGGACGGCAACGGAACTGTAGTTGGCCCATCTCATCCAGTCGTGCGCCTGGCATATGACTGGCAGGCCCAGCGACGTCTTGCACTCGACGCACCAGACTGCCGGCTCTCTTACTGCCACGATGTCGCAGACTCCGAGCCCGGCCATAACCTCCTGGTAGACGGTCCAGTGCTGGGACTCCAGCCATTCCACGACCCTGGCAGCAAGGTCCTCCTCGGTCATCTTCTCTCCCAAAAGGGGAGCATTGCCGATCATTTTCTTCCTCCGCAGCATCCCCGCCCGCCCGTGCCAGCTATTTTCGAGGGCAGCTTGCCGACCTTGATTGCGACAACCGGAAAGTTCATGTGTACGGCCGGGATTCTGCCCTTGTCCTTGGCGTCAGAGTACAAGGCGAGGATGGCATGGGCTCCGGTGCCCGGATGGCGGCCTCGCCTCACGTCTATTATGCCGCCCAGGCGTCCCTGAAGGTCCCTCACGGCGAGGGAAAGAACCATCTGCTTCATGATGAGGGGTGCTTTGCTCCTTTTTGCCAAAAAGTGTTCGTCAAAATGACCCTTGTTCTGGCCATTTCCTTAATCCATTCAACGGTTTTGCCATCCGAGCCAAGAGTTCTTGCGAGGAAATTCAGGACGTCGTAGTCCAGATTCCACTCCATTGCGACGTCGTACACGGATTTTATGGGCAATTCTTCAAAGAATCCGAGGATGTGCGGCTTGAATTTGGTCGGGCACACGCCATGGGAAAGAATTGCCCCCAATTCATTGCCGGATATTGATTCTCTTCTTCCCGCGCTCAGCTTGCGCGCCGCCACGCCGGCGGCCATACCCTTGGCGACGCAGAGCGGATTCCTCATGATGTAGCCCAAGCTCTTTCCGGTCACAGCAGAATCTCGCTTTCGAAAAGGAAGTCGCACATGTCGCACTCGCCCTTCATGGTTCCGTCTTTCAGGTCGTACGACACGGTGCCGCCGCAGAGGCACGGTCCCGTTCCGGCTGCGACCATTTTCGGCGCGGGTCCGAGCACCGCCCCGCATGCGATCTTCTCTCCCCTTTTCCTCTTCGTGTTCATGGTTTTCATGCTGTCAGCTCCATTCGAAATCGCCTGGGTCCCTGCCGTCCAGCCATTCCCCGGTCTTCATCATCAGCCTGCGGTATCCGGGCGGGGGCGCCTGGCATGCGCTCGACGACGACGCTCCCTTCCGCACCTCTGCCCTGTGGCCGCAGGCCTTGGCAAGCTGTATGGTTGTGAAGAGCGCCGTTCCTCCACGTCAGGCTTTTTGCGCTGCGCCCGTCGACTTCCGGAAAACCGGCCGCGCCGGCCATCTCTTCCATTTCGCGCATCAGATGCCTGATGCCGATGTTCAGCAGCTTCATGGCGGGTCCCCTCCGTTCTCCAGCCATCCGGCAGCCGCCCTCGCCATGTCTTCGAACGCCTGCCTGCCCCTGGGAATCGGAAAGGAATGGCTGATCTTCTTATCCTCCCAGAACATCAGTATGACGGCGGTCGACGCAAGCGCCCCTGCGCCTATGGATCTCACAACATCGCCCCTGTCGTCTTTCTTGGACTTATGACGACGAACCTGTTGGAGGTCGCATAGCTGAGATTCGCGGAACCGAAATACTTTTCGACGACCATGCGGAACGAATGGATCCCCGTGTTCACAACTTTCATGCTTATTCAGCGCCCGCATCAAGGCACTTCTTTGCCATGCTGAGGGCAGCGCCGAGCTTCTTTTCGTCGTTCAGGAAAACTTTTGAAGAACCGGCAGACGTGTTGCTGGAACTCCATGAAACGCCGTCCCTTTTGATTTTTGGGAATGTCGTGCTGCGCTTCACGTGTACGGATATTTCCCCCGGCTCGCAAACAGCTATGCTCACCTCGTGAGTAAACTCTTTTTCTTCTCTAACGTTGACTGACCGCCATGTCAAATGCTGGTGGTCTCCGAACAGCGGCGCGCCCAGCACCTTGACGGCAACCGCCTTCATTGCGTCGAACGTCTCCTGCCACGGATCGTTGTTGGAAACCCGGATCTGCGCCGCGCCGCGCGGGTCCACTTTCATCCACGAGAACATAGCCTTCGGCTTTGTGCTGACTATCTTCATTTCCCTTCTCCTTCCGAGCGCAGCCATTCGCCCGACTCGCGCAGGAAATCTTCGAACTTGCGCCTGTCTTCGGGCATGAAAAACCCTTCGGCGCAATGCATTGTGACGCAGCAGCTGTCGTCCACGGACACGCGGCTGCAGTCCACTTCCCTGTCGCCGTCGTACATGGCCATGACGCGCCTCGTGTCGTCTTTGCCGTGCCTCTTCTCCCACATCCATATGCCGTGCCTGTCCCATGAGTCGAGGCGGATGTAATGCGCCTTTCCCAGGCGGCTCCTCATGAAGCTGTCCAGCCCCCTGTGCATGTCCAGGACCGGGTTTTCCCCGTATCTTTTCATGGAAAGAACCTGCCCAGCGTGTCGACGTCCATGTCAAGCCACGCCTTGGCGTCGCGCAGGGCGGAGTCCAGCACTTCCGGCTCGCAGGGGTCGACAGTGGTCGAAAGCCTGGTTGCCCCGTTCCAGCAGGCGAGCCCCCGCGTATAGTCGTCCTTGGATCCCATGGCAATGTCGATGCCCGGCATGTCGCTCACGGGAAACATGTCCGTCACAAAAGCGCACACGGAATTGTTCCCCTTGCGCCACACGGCGAAGTATTTGGGACCGGAAAGCATTCTCTCCGGCTCTCCGAGCCCGGCGCGGCCGGCATGCTCCATGAGGGTCCTTAGGACCCGCTCGTCTGCCGTAACCTTGGTGTTCAGCGTTTTCATTTGCTCCTCTTTTTGCCTATCCTGTCCCGCACGAGCGTCAGGACGGCCTTGTTGAACAACGGCGAGTACGTTTTCGGAGCCAGAATGCGCGCCTGCCGCGCAGCCTTTGTGTTCAGTACTTTCATCCCCTCATCCAATCCTCGGTCTCGTCGAGATACGCTTCCAGCTCGTCCCACTCGTCCGCAAGCCCGAATGTCTTCTGGTCCATGATGCGCCAGAGCCTGCCGACCTTCTCCCCCTGCTCCACAACCATGAAGTCCGGCCGCACCTGCTTGCCAGCCTCGTACTTTCTGGGGCACTTGATCAGAGCGCGTCGCCCGCCGATTATCACAATGACGGTCCTGCGCACCTTAAGCAGGAAGTGCAGCCTTACGATCTGCGCCCCGTCGAACCTGCCGGCAAGCGCCCTGCTTATCGAATCGGTGTTCATTACCTTCATCAGTTTTCAAGCTCCAGGCGGATATGCTTTAGGATGTCTTTGACGATCGCCATTTCGGTCGCATCAGACAGGCGCACCACTAGGACGCCAGCAAGCACGAACTGCTCTGGTTTGCTTCTTCTCTGTTCGACCTTGTATGTCTGGGCGTCTCTGTTGCGCATCCATTCCATGGACCAGCGCCCGTTCAACCATCCCACCGCCGTGGATGCGAATTTCGTCGGGGCGGGATTCAGATCGGCTTTGCCGGCTTCCCTTTCCATTACCAGCTGCCACGCCCTGTCATCAGAGCAGGTGTTCAAGACCCTCATGAGTCGATCCACCCCTTCATGTTCTCAAGCACCCTCATCAGCTGGGGAATGCCGTTTGCCATGCTTTCGAACCTGAGATGGAAATGGTATCCGTTCGACATGCTGACCCGGCGCTTGCCGTGAAGGGCGATACCGTACACTCCGATCGAGCGCGGGCGCGGATCGTTAATCTTTATCATGACCATGACGCCCGAGCTTCCGATCCAGATGATGTTGTCCAGTTTGAAAACTCCGTGCCGCTGTCCAAAGTCCATATGACATGCCTGCCCTTGACGGGACCGTGCTTTTCAATGGCACTTAAAATCTTGTCTTGCCAGATGTCGCAGGTATTGAAGACTATCATATTCCCATGTTCGCAAGCAGGATATGCCGCCGACCGCCCATGATTTTCATTTGTCCGTATACGCCTTCACCTTTTCCAGCAGGTCGCAAATTAACTTTCTCCCGCCAGCCGTCATGATGGGTATGGAAGCCTCTGCCAGACATCCTCCCCGCTTACCTGCCAGCCTGCTTCCAAGCCCTCTGTCAAAATCAAATCGCATCATTCTTTTCCTATCCACAGATATAACGATTCCATTGGGCCACCCGATGCTGTGGAACTGCTCGGGCGGCCCATTACTTATCACAAATTGCGGCTTCTTTTTCGGACCGTGCTTTTTGACCAGCTCCCAGGCTATTTGGCGAAACCGGTCGGAAGTGCTTAGGACTCTCATGTCCACTTCGCCATCCCATGGGCGATGTCCACGAGCTTCTTCCTGTCTCTGAAGTGAGAAAGGTTCAGATATATGAAGTTCCCCCCCAATGGCTTTCCATGGACGTCTATGCCGAAGAACCGCACCCGGTTTCCGAACTCTTCGAAACTGGCCACGACCCTTGCATTGTCCCATGTCAGCCGCGATACGCGCCCCGTGCTTTTGTGGATACGGGTGTCGAACACGTCCGGCGCATATTCGGTCAGGAGCCTTTCAGCCCACGGAAAAAACCGCCGGCTGGTGTTGAAGACCTTCACAGAATCTTTTCCCCAATGTCGACGCCGACATAGCCGCACCTGCAGCACCGCTCCTGGATCTGCTTGGGATACGATTGCATCTCGAAAATGCTGTGGCGCTTTTCGTGCCTGACATTCGGTCCGTCGCTGTCTGGATTGCACCATGCGTGCTGCGGGCACCGCTTCTCATGGTCGTCCGCGGCGTCCATGCGGATCCTGGTCTGCCCGCACCGGCTGCAGGTGTAGCAGCAGTTCCTGTCATGCAATATGATGCCGCCGCTGTGACACGGGCATCTGCAGTATTCGCTGATCGGTTCCATAGCGTATCCTTTCTGAAAAATGCGCGGCAAAAGCGCCCTTTGAGAAATCAGAAATGATTCAAAGGGAGAGCATGCTCAGCTCGCCAGATTCGATCCTCTGCTTTATGTCATTGTAATAGTCGCGGTTCCAGCGGGCGTCTGTAAGAGCGTTGTGCGCATTCTCGGGCTCAGGCAGCTTCGGAGCCTGAACGCTGTCGGCAAGCTGCTTGACGTCCCCGCAGTACATCGGCCAGCCTTGCGGCAGGTCTATCATGCGCCCGAACAGCTGGCAGAGAACAATCCAATCGTAATCTGCAAAATAGCCCCAGAATTCCGGATTTCCATGCTCATGCGGATTGCAAAAGTCAAGCACGGCATTGCGAATGTCGGTCCTGCTCTTCCAAAAGCATGGAATGTACTTGCACGACAAATCCTCTCTGAGCGGAAGATGCGGAAACACATTTTCCCTCACCCAATCGGAAGCCTTGGCAAAATCCGCATCCATGTTGCCAAGATACAGGCTTCTGCCGTCTTCGGATACCATGCCGATCGAAACGAGATCTATCGTCCTGCCATCTTCGATGAATTCCGTATCAAAAAAATACTTCCTTATCATTACCTATCCTTACAGCCAAGCCAGAATTCTTTGGCAGCTTCCATTATGCGTTTCAATTCATTCCTTCCGCAGGAGGTCGACAAATCGATTTCAAACCTGTCGCAACTCCGCTTGCCGTCTCGGGAAACTCCCCGGAACTCATACTTTCCCAGGCTGTCCAGGTTTTGCAGCATTGACCAGCCACTTTCTCCAACTGTGGTGTACTGTCTTCAAGGCATCTTCTCCCCGTTCTGGAGCCAGTCCTCCGCCAGGTCCACGAACAACTCGGCTTCTTTCAATTCGCCGGGAATTCCGAAGCTGTAGGCGCGAAGCGACGTCCATGGCAGCAAGCCCAGCAGTGAACCTGTCTTTTGCGACAGGACGAACCTGACTCTGCCGCTCCTTGAAAATCCGGTGACCTTTCGGTCGCCCATGAGCCAAACGCGCATGATTCCGGACATTTGCACTTCGGCTCCGGGAAATCTTTTGCGCACAAGATTAAAAAACGATGATTGGTTGGTATTCAAAATCTTCAAAAAATCTTTCCCTCCAAAAACCATTTCGGAAGGGAGCGAAGGAACCAGTCTAGCTTTGCGGAATCGTGCGGCATGACAATGCTTCCTGCCGCTCGCGTGCGGTGCCTGGCTCCGTTGCCGTTGGCTTCCGTCTGGGCGAACAGCCAGTGGAATTTGCTGTCCGCTTTGACATCCTGATATAGCGAGGCGGATCTTGAATCGCTCCTCCATGTGAAATAGCGGCGCCCGGCGGGCGCAAGCGTCAGGCATTTTGGGATGGGGAGCTTGTTTCCGAGCTGTCTGATACGCCGGCTGACGGTTCCGACCGGATCGGTATTGAGAACTTTCATTGCTGCCCAAAACCCTTGGAAAGCTCTAGCCTATTCTGAAAACTTTTTGCCTGCTGCTCCCACAACTGTCATTTTCTCCTGTTTATTACCGCACATCTGGGGCACCAATCCTCCCTGCGCCCAAGCACGAAAGAACGACCTGCCGCCCATCCGGCTTCTTTCAACCTTTCTTCGATTTCCTCGTCTTGCTCGCGACCCTGCTTCTCCAGTTCGCACAGGAGTATGCTATTCCTGCGGCACGAATCGCATACGATTTTCACATCGGTTTTGTAAATCCTCGGCATATTGCTTACCTATCCTTTCCAACACCCGCAGTCAAGACCTATTCCGCGGGCATTATGATTGTGAAATCGGGAATTTTGATATCTGAAAGGATGCGCTCGGCGATCTCCTCCGGAGATCCGGGCTCGAATCCCTTCTCCTTCAGGTCGTCGGCCTCCTCGCGCGCCTCCTCAATCTCCCTGAGCAGACCGGCTTCGCCGCCGACGCCGTCGCGGCGCCTTCGGCGCCCGGCACATTCCGCAGGACCGACATCTATCACATGGCGCCTTCCCGACGGTATGTCAAGACCCCGCGGGCATCCCGCCAGGACCGCGGACCTGCCCCCCAAAGAGCCGATCACGGAATCCACGAGCCTCTGCTTCATTGACTCCAGGTCGCCGCCGGAAAGGGATTCCGACATCAGGTCCGCCGCGTCGTCTATGTCCTGCACCACCAGCTCCGGCTCCCTCTCCTTCAGCATCCTGAGGAGGGTGGACTTGCCGCTTCCCCTGGGTCCCGCCACCAGGTGGACGTAGCGCGCCCTCCTCGGAGCCATGCGCAAAGGGCCGCCGTCGGCGGCCGGCATGGCTGCTGGTCGCACGCTGCGGATCTCCGGAAACTCCCGCATGATGCCAGCCAGCCTTTCACTCGTCTCCACGGACAGCAGCACCTTCTTGCCCATGGGCACCAGCTCCTTATCGATCCAAATGCTCTGCCAAGGCTCCAGGTCCCATTCGGGAAGATGGGCGAACTTGTGGTCCAGCATGTTTCCCAGCATGACCGCGCGCTTCAGCTCGTCATTATACCGCCAGTCCCTGTCGTCGAATTCCCTGTTGGGATTGCGCCACTTCTCCTCAGTTACGGCGGGAAGGCGGTCTCCGGAAGGCAGGGCAGCCGGGTTTGGCTCGACCAGCCATTTTGAAACTTTCGGAGAATGCTTTGACAGGACCGGAGCAGGCTGCTTCGTCCCGGAGCCCTCGAATTCATACCATTCCTCATACGGATCATGAGTCACGACCTGGTCGCCCATCTCCTCCGCTCTTTCCATGGATCTCTTGGTTTCGATGGGCTGAAAAAGAGTGTCAGACCACCCATAAGCTTCCGGATGGTATTCTCCCCTTTTGCCCAGTATTCCCCGGTCTCCGAGCCATTTTTCCACGGCATTCATGAAATCCCTGTCCGTAATGGAACTGCCGGTAGAATAAACGGTGTCCTCCGGCCACCACTTGCCCTTTCCGTCGGACCTCAGCCACAGCCTTGAGAGCCACTTGTCGCCTCCGGGCGCGACGGCATAAGCCACCATGTCCCGCGTCGACACTGCCGAATCCAGGCTGCAGTACTTCTCCCCGCCCTCGCTGACGCACGACTTTCCGCCCCAGCTCCTTCCTGTCGACATGGTTTTGATCAGGCCGGGCTCCGCAGACACCACGAGTTCCCACTTCTCCTGCTTCGGAGCCTCGGAATATCTTTTCCGGATGTCTTCAAGCCAGAACAAAATGTCTTCCGCATTCCCTATCTTCTTGGCATACCTGCCCGCGGCCTTGAGGAACTTTCCGAACTTCACTTCGCGCCCGTACGGGTCCCGCACCCGCATCGGAACAATGTATTCATCCTCCCTTCCAAAAACATCCGATTTCTTCTGGAACGGCTTATCCCATTTCATATAGCTGGCAAGGGCGGATAGCATTTCGGCGTCATGCCTTGTGACAGCCATGACCGGAACGCTGCTCTGTTCTGACATGTCGTACCGGTACATCTTTCCTCCCGGCATTGCGTGTTCTGCGCGCAACATGACGTCCGAAAGCGCAGACCTGTGCTGGTCGGGCATGTCTTCCCTTCCAATCCTCCTCAAAACTTCAAGAACCGGCTTTCCCTTCCATGAAAGCGGGAGATAATGCGAAAACGGGGTTTCCCCGGTCAGGTCCTTTCCCAGGACCTTTTCGCAGAGCTGGCCGACAACCGACCGCTCCATGCCCGAAAGGGGTATGTTCCACTTTTTGAACTTGTCTTCCAGCTCGTCGCTGCGCCATTCTGTCGCCCAGGACCTGGCCGATGCGCCGCCTGGCAGGCGGTATCCTGGCGGCTGCTTGTCGACGGGCTTGGGCATGAACCATAGCGGATCCTGAGGATGAGTCTTTTCCCACTGCGGCGCGCGCAGGGAGAGCGGCTTGTCGTCGGCAAGCATGCCAGCCTGGTCTGAAGGCACTGCGCTTTCCACATCGGGCAGGGACTGGATGATTGAAAGCCCTCTTTTTGACGTCTCGATTTCAATCTTGGACAGCCCGCTATTATGGAAATAGTCAAGAAAGTACATCGCCCTTGCATCGTCCAGAGCGTTCATGACATTCCAAAGGCTTCTGGTGAATCCGGACCTGATTATGTCATATCTGATGTCGTTTACCCTGATGTATCCGGAAATAAAGTCCTGTACGGAATCGTCCGTTATGCGGTGGTCTTCCCTGTCCGCTTCGTCCACTTCCGGCTTCAGCATGACGGCATAGGACCCCATTTCCGGAAGCCTGTCCGGAAATATGCCCAAAACTTCCGGAAGCCTGGAAACTTCTCCCACATACATGTCCGGAAACCTGAGAAGCATCGAGTCATTCATTCCGCTTTCGTGCTTCATGAAGTCTTCGGACTGCCCTCCGGTCAGGGCATCGACTTTCACCTTGATCGCGTTGTGCGTGCGCTTCGACGAATCGTACCTGAACCTCACCCTGTAGAATCCCTTGCGCGCCTCTCCTGGAACGCCCCTTCCCCTGACGTAAGGGGCGTCCTCCTCGTACCAGCCCGCGTGCTGGCTTTCGACGGCATGCTCCCTCATCCGCTCCACATCCTCCCTTACGACCGACCCGTCTATGGTGCCTTCAAGCAAATCCGACCAGCCCCTTGCCATTGGATGATATGTGCCTTCCTCTCCCAGGATTCCGCGCTTTCCGAGCCATTCCGTGGCTGCCGCCCTCATGTCTTCCGCACTCAGCTTTCCCGTAAGATACGCCCTGGCTTCCGGCCACCAGCCGCCCTTTCCGTCATTCCTGAGCCAGACTCTTGCAAGCCAGTTGTCATTGTCCTTGTCAACGGCGTATGCCACCATGTCCCATGCCGAAACCGCGCTCTCAAGATCACGAAAGCTCCCACCGCCCTCTGTAACGCAGCTTGTCCATCCCCTTCCGGTAGACATCGTGAGTATGTCGGACGGGTCGGCGGAAACTACAAGAGTCCATTCGCTGGCCTTTGGAGCAACCTGGTTGGCATGATACAAACGCCTTAGCACGCCGACATCCAATCCAAGCTGGTCCGCCTTCCTCATGGCCCTTGAAAGGAGCTTTCCCAGCCTCACCTTCCTTCCCCCGGCATCGACAAACTTCGTCGGAACCCGCCAAGAGCCGCGCATAAACTCTGCCACCTTGGGCGTTCCGAAAATCGCATTCGCCGCACGGTTAACGACTTTGGCTGTTTCACCGTCTACTTCGATCTTCGCATCGGAAATCATCTTCTCCGTGTCATATCGGTACGAAACGGACGAGGGCTCCGACATTTTCCTCATTCTGCGCAAAACGGATTCCGCCAAACCCTCCTTGCGCGCGGCGTCTCTGATGGTTTTCTTCTTTTTGCGATATCCGGCAAGGTCCTCAGGTTTGCTGGCTATCGCGCTTCCGCGCTCCATGCGCAAGCGGCTCTTGACCGCCCCAAGCACTTTGCTGACCGGCATGTGCTCTAAAACATACGGATTTTTCTTGCTTTTGACCCTGATAAGCAAGGGGAGAAACTTTTGACCATCCCATTCGGGCCGCACTGCCCCTTTTGTCTCCGGAAACAATTTGTATATTTCCTTCTGAAGCAGCTTGGCTTCCTCATCCGTAAGCGGAACATGCTGCTCCTTCGCATGGGTCGGCCTGAGCCCGTGCTTCTGGGACAAATATTCGATATGCCCCTTCGGGGGCTTTTCATGGTTCGGAAGGAACCAGAACATGTCATAGCCCTTCCATTGAGGAGCGCGAAGGGACAGCGGCCTGTCGTCCGCCTTCTGCTTTTTTTCCACCTCTTCAACCTCCACGCCGGGCACAGTCTTGAAGACCCCGGCAAGCGATTTCGGAGCCAACACCACTTGCATTCCGTCTTTGCTCCAATCTTCAAGATACGCAATTCCGGAGTTTTTGATTTGCGCATAAAGGCCCCACGCTCTTTTCGATGCTTCGCCCTGTTCTTTCTCGCCTCCCGCCTTGCCCCAAGACACTACAAAGTTTCCGGCACCGAAAGGCATCTCCTTGACCCACATGATTTCGGACATGGCAGCTATCTCCTCCCCATGTCCGGACGGCAGTTCGTATACGAAATGCCTCATGGAAAATCCAGGGTCGTTTATGCATTTTACAGCAGACGGGTCGCGTACGACCTTTCCCAGAAGCAGGCCTAGATCGCGCGCGGAGATGCCGTCTCGCGGTCTTATTCTGTAAAGCCTCCTGTCTCCTCCGCTCTGCATGGTCTTAGGAACCACCCCCTGTTCCTCCCATTCAACAAACTGCGAACGCGAGTCTTCCGTCTCGCGCAGCTTGTCTTCGCGCTCATTGCGCTTTTTCTGGTTATCAATGGAAGCCATCAAAAAATCGGACCAACCTCTAGCCTCAGGATTGTAATCACCGGTTTTTCCAAGTATCCCGCGGTCTTTTAGCCATCTCTTAACTGCGCCGAGAAAAGCGTAATGGTCGATTGCGCCGTAAACCTTGGGCTCCGGCCACCATTTTTCCTTTCCGTCGTTCCTGAGCCATACTCTGGCAAGCCAATTGTCGTTCTCGTCGTCCACGGCATAAGCCACCATATCGCGAGTCGATATGGCGGAATCCAGGTCGGAAAACCTGGAACCGTAAGAACCGCTGAAAGCGCATGTCATGCAGCTTGTCCATTTCCTTCCGGTGGACATCGTGAGTATGTCGGACGGGTCGGCGGAAACTACAAGAGTCCAATGGATTTTCTTTTTTGAGGAAACGGCGTTTAGCTTTATAAGCCTGTCTATCGCATCTCCGACCAGCTTGCGATTCGTGCTGTCATGTCTTCTGGACAGCAGCCTAGGAAGCCGGAGGCTGCTGAGCTTCTTCTTGATCCTAGACAAAATTCTGCCAACCTTGATGCTCCTTCCGCGTTCGTCAAAAATCATAAGCGGCATGACAGCGATGTTTTCGGAGCTTGGGAAATGACCAAGATTAAACCCCGGCAGCTGGTTTGCCAAAAACCTAAATATTTGGGCGTCGCCTTCCTGTGCGCGAAGCGCTGGAAAGTGGCTTTCCTGGCTGGTTGCGTAGCGGTACTTTCTATCGCCCTTTGGCTCGGACATGCGACCAAATCTCGACAGCATGATTTTTAGCTGCTCTTCCGCCGCTGAAATATTCCTCAGATTTTCCCTGTATGTGCGCGCTTTTAGCGAATGGCCGCCAGAGCTTTTCACTTTTTGCGAAAAAACGGCCTTCAGCCTTTCGACTTCCCTCCGCAATAGCAAAAGATATTTTTTTGCCGAAATGCCCTCGGGATCTTTCAAAAGAATGTACGGTCTTCTGAAAACGCCGCTTATGCCTTTCGTCATGGGAGAATCGGCATGTGTCACAAAATTCGGGATTTTCCTGCCATGCTGTCCAGAAAAAAAGCATATGTCATTAATGGCTTGCTCTTCGGAGTCGAACAGGGGGAAATGCGGAGGAACGCCCTGCAGCATCATGGGTCGGCCGTGCCGCTGGCTTCCAAACTCGATATGACCCTTGGGAGGCTCGTCCTGTTTGGGCAGGAACCACAGGGGATCGGTCTTATTCCAGGTGGACGGCTTGGAAGTCACTTCCGCGGCACGGCATGAAAGCGGAGCTTCTTCGGAGCCGCGGTATTCAAACCCAATAGCATCAGGAGAGTCGTTGTAGTCCACCAGTATTTCCTCGCCGCTTCTTATGTCGCGCAGCGCCTTAATTACGAACCCGTCGCCAGAAGCAAATGCGGCATTCGGATTGGAAGAGTGGTTTACGAATCTGGCAAGAGGCGTGCGGGAATAGTCCCTGTTCGGATCGCCCGTTCCGTCCATCTGACGCAGCGCAGGACCAATTTCGGAGCCTGCGGGTATGTCCGCGTCGGCGAACACTCCCTGCCCCTGTGCTTCTGAACGTCTTATGGAGAATTTCCCTTCTGTTTCAGCAGCCATGTTTCATTTTCCTCCGCCCAAGACGCACGGATCCATTCGAAATCTTGGCTCCGTCACAGAAAATGCTGAAATATTGGTAGATTTTGGGAGACTATCCGTCTTCGAGACGGCGATCATTACTTTCAACATCGCCATGATAGTAGCAGGCGTATGGAATTTGCCCGGCAGGGCGGAACACTTTCAAAACCGTGAGCCTCTCGCACTCTGAACAATGGAAACCTATGAGAAAACTTTGCTCTTCTACAGGATTGAACAGAAGGCCGCGCCGCTGCCGGCATCCCATGCACATCGCTTCTTGGACAGACATCTGCTCGCCGTCGCAAGCAACGGGAATCCTTAGAGGGGTTGCGCCGACATCGGGGCTTATGTATGATCCGATAGGCGGTATCCTAGCCATCCTCATGCTCATCGGTCTCATAACCACAGTTGGGGCAGTAGTTTTTCTCCATTTGGCGGCCTCGCTGGCTTATGGTCAGGCAGTAGTCCATGATCGTGCCGCATTCCGGACACTTCGGATGCTCGGGCATTCCGAGGCACCATGTCCATGACTCTGGTGGATCCATCAGCAGGTCCGAGAAACCGCCGGTCTTCACGCCGTCGTAGTTGTCTTCTGAACTCATTGTTTTCAATCCTTGTTGTACCTCGCTCTTAACAAAAGGTCAACATTTATCAACAGCTTATAGCACTTTGCGCTGCTGGTTTGAATTGGAATGTCCGTGGCGCTTATCCGATTGCACAGCTCTTGCCGAACATCATACAGATGCCATCAGGATGGCTGGCTTTCGGCAGCACGGGCAGCGCATGTGTGTTCTGCTTTTTTCTATGAAAGCCTCAGGACCTTCGACCCACAGTTCTTCCCCGCAGCATGATACCTTCATAAACCACTGGCACTCTGCGTCCCATTTGTCTGGCATACATCGCTCCAGCGCTTCCGCTATCAGCTTTCCATCCGACTCGTCTTCTTGATTATGGGCAACAAACATTGTCATGCCGCAGAGTTCGACCCAGGCTTGCGCATGGCGGGAAAAATCTTTGCCGGCGCGAAGCACTTTCGGAGCCTCCATGGGAAATTTCCAGGTTGGCCGTTCAAGCAGAAGGACCGGTCCCTCGTCTGGCGCGTCTTTGGAGCCGATCGGCCAGTACATGACATTTGGAAAAAGGGGATTGTTCTCTCTGGACAGCAGTCGGGTGTTCAGGACTTTCATCTTTCACTCTCTGTGAAACTTGCGGAACAGCCTGTCATACTCGCCCGGGCTGTCGCAGTAGGTCAGCCCTTGGCAGACAGCTATTCCGGTGTTTCCGCAGTTTTTACATATCCATTCATACCGGTACTGGTACGATGCGACCACAAACTTTTCGGTCGTCCTGTAGACCGGAACAAAGGATCTGGGCGATTCCAGGCGATACACCGGCTCGCAGACGCTTAGGCAGCGATGCACAGGCAATTTTCGAAACCGCATTCCGGACAGACAGGTCGCATGCGTGCTTTTTTGACGGAGCAGCCCATCGACACGCTTTCGATCGTTCCGGCCTTCAGGGCAGCCACGAGGTTATCGACATTGAAATCGATCTTTTTAGTGGTGAGGTTGCCGGAACATCTCCCGCCGGCAAAGGGCATTTCATTGGTCCCCATGGAATCAAGCGAAAAAATGTCACCGTTGGCATTGGGACCGCATGGCACATATTCCACACCCAGTATCAAGGTGAATGTGCTGCCGTCAGGCGTTTTTGCGGCAGCAACAGTTCTTTTCTTCTCCTGCTCCGCCGCAGCATTCTTTCTCTTCCTCACATGAACAAATTTCATCCCAGTGTCTCCTTATGGTCTCGTCAAGCATCTTGGCACCGTATGTGCCAACGCCGTAGGTCTCCTCCAGCCATCGTCGGATGGAGACCAGTTCTTTTCGCAAGCTCATACCGTCCATCTCATCTCTCCGTTGGCAGGCAAAGCCTGCCCATAACCGGTTCCATAACCGTTGATGTGGAGGTGAAGGTGCCCGCCGCCGCTGTGCGGCCTGCAGTTCGGGCAGACGCCCATGTACGGGGAGACGCCGGCTCCGCAGCACGGGCACCTCCATCCTACCGGGGCGAATGGCGGAGCTTTTTCCAGCTGCTGCTGCAAACTGCCCCAGAAGCTCTCCTTATGGCAGTCGCACCCGGCAGTCGTCATTTCTTTTCCGCAGTTTGAACAAATATTCATCGTGGCTCCTTCGTTCTTTTATATTGTACAAATATGCTCTTGTTGGCAAATCAGTGCCTGAGGCTATAAACTACCGTTTTGGCAATTGTTTCTGCCACCTGCTCAATAATAATCTTGATCTGCCTGTCCCTTGTGAGCATTTTGGCATACAGATCTCCGGGAAGGTTTTCCAAATTGAAATCAAGCAAATATGGAGGCTCATACTCCATGATTGCAAAATCCGGGGGTTCGTATTTTCCGGTGGATTCGACTATTCCAAGACCGGCGTCCGCCAGCATCGACCTTGTCGGACGCCATTCTTCGATTTCGTAGAAATCGGCTGTTCTGCCGACATATTCCACATGCGATTCATCTATATGCTTAAGGTCAACGCTTATCGGGGTATCGCCGTCTATTTCTATGTTGCTGATAGTTCCGGAATTCTGTAGCAACCGCCCTACCGACATATAGAGTTCCGTGGAAATGGCATCCTCTATGATTCCTTCATGCGCGCGCTCAAGCCTGCTGTCAACGAATTCGGCCTTGACCTCTACCGCGGCAGAGTTTGCTTTTTCCTTGCTTTCATAGAACCCTAGCACATCCGTGCCGAAGTGAAGCATATGCCACCTGCGAAACGACAGGAGCTTTCCCTTCTCGACCGGATCGCCGCTGTGCGGCTTCTCCACTTGCGGCAGGCGCTCTTTCCTGGGAAACTGTACGACTTCCCCAGAGCGCTTATATAGCGGCTTCATTATTCTCGGCCTCCGGCCGCCGCCAGTTCCACAAGCTCCACAAGCAGCCTGCTTGTCTCCTGCCCAACTTTTGCGAACCGACCCTGCGGAATCCCGCCCGATTTCATAACACTGTAATAATCCATTCCCTTGGGAATGGGAACAACAGCCACGGCGTCGCGGGCTATGCTGTCCCGCCTTTCCGACATGTTCTCGCTCCTGTTCTTCAGAAACGACTCCTCAAGAAAACTAAGAATGTCCCAAGGATCGTACAGGTCGACATACTCGTCCATGGCCGCCTCGGTCGCCCCGAAATCCTCCAGGCACTCCCAAACTTCGGAATTCCCGCGACCGTAGGCAAAATCGCTCACCAGCTTTTCGGCATGCCTTTCGGCATCCTCCTGCGTTCCGAACTCCTCCAGGAGGCGTCCTAGGCAGCATACGGCGAAGCGCGTGCCTGAAAAGTCAACTTCCATGATATCTGCGGGACGGTCTTTCTTTTCAGTCGGCATGACTTTTTCGCTCGGAAACCTCACTACATCGCCAGCCCTTCTTGAAAGAGGAAGCCATGCGCGCCTGAAAAGCGGCATGTCTGCCGAAGCAACGGCGGTTCCGGTCGGCTCTTTTTTCTTGCGGACATAAGGCTGACTTTTCAGATGCCTCAGTCTCTCCTTTTCGCTTTTTGGGAGGTATTCCCTATATTCTCCTCCGCGCTCCTCCACCCATTTTCTGAGAGCCTTTTTTTCGGCATCCGTCCAATCTTTCCCAGGCACATTGTATAGGACCGGCCGCACATACTCGTCATACTGGTATGCAACCTTTCTAGCCATGTCAGACAGTCCTGGGTATTTAGCATCGAGCCTTTCAAGTTCTACCATGAGATGGTCTACCTGTTCAGGAGCCAACCTTGACATGTATGTGGGGAAACCCGTCCATGCGCCCCACGCTTTCCTGGGTATCCCCCATCGGGACCACAGTTTCCAAGCTCTTTTGAACCCATGCCATGATGCCACAGCTTCGTTGATGATGGTGGGGTAGTGCTTGACTTTCCCGCGTTCCGGATGCCTGAAAGAAAGCTCCGGGTTCCTGAAGCCGGTTTCGGCATGCCCCATTTCATGTAGGAGTATGCCTGCGGTCGGGTTGCTTTCAATAAAGTGTTTCCACGCCTTTCTCATTTTGGCAAGGAGCATGTCATAAGCCCGGTTCGCCTCTTTTGGCGAAATGTCCGGAAACATTTTCGGCATAAACACTGCCCTGTGCCTTTCAAATATTGGAAGCGGAAGAGTCGCATTCCTGCCTGATCCTATCAAAAACCATTTGCGTGATGCGGGCGGAAGCCCAAGGCGCTTCGCATCAGCATTCCATGATGAAATGGCCAAGGGAATAAACTCGCTGATGAACAGCCGCCTGAACTTCTTTTCTGCCAGAGACTGCTGGCGCACTGCCTGTTCCGCGCTAACGGCACCGCGCTCCCACGGATAAGACATGCGGATTTCTTCCGGTTCGAATTTAGGCGTTCCGCCCTTACTTTTGAGACCTGCCATCACCGTCCTCCGAAAAAAGCTCATGAAATAATGACAGATTATTAGAAGGCGAATGGCTTTTTTCTGCGCGGGAGCCGCTTTATCCTGTATTCTTCACGCAAAGCGGCGGATTTGGAGGGCAATTTCTTTGAAGCCACCAAGAAGACTGGTAGCCTGCCGCGAGTGTACTTTGAAGCCGACCCAGTCAGGTGCCGGCTTAGTCTTTTATCAATATTGTTAGTAATTCCAGTGTAGTAGGTTCCGTCCGAGCACCTAAGCAAATAAACCGACCACTCTTCGCTCATTTGGAAGGATCCAGCTTCTTGATTTTCTGCTCAACAACCTCGCCGTTTCCCATGTCTATGGACACAGTGTCTTTGTTGAGCATAATAACCTCAATGCTCATTTTGGGCATCATGCTTTTGGCGTCGATTGAAAAATCGAGCTTTTGAACTCCTCCCACAATTTTGCCGTTGTGAAATAGCCTCAAACACACCGGACCGTTTCCTTGCAGCTTTCGTATGTGCCATCCCTCCTTCGGGATTTCCACATCGTCCCAGGCATCCGGGCTAGTGCTGGGAATCTGCCTTGGCCATGATGAGCAAGCCACTTCCATCATCTTTTGAAAGCCCTCATCCTTATCGAGTTCATTTGCCAGCTGGTCTGCTGGATTCCTTTTTTCCATCACAATACTCCTTTACAGTTCTTTTGCGAACCGTCCATATGTGGTCTATTTTCGCAAAGCGCATCATGTCGCGCCTGTTCACAACGCCGCTGCGGGGATCAAGAAACTGCTTTCTTCTGCTGTCCCACACTACATAATGACCTGGCAACCTATGGTCATTCCATTGAAGGGCGACAAGGGCCGTCCCGCGTGCGGGCAGCTTGGAGGACTCTTCGCACTCCATCTCCAGGTCCTCCAGCATTTCTATCATGCTTTCGGGATGTGCCAGGCTGCGCACGTTTCCAACAACGGAGCGCACGCTTTCATACAGCAAGCCGGCAAGCATCGCGACGCACGCAATGCCGCAGTCGGCTTTGGATCTTTGCTGTATGAATTCGATTTGGCGCGGTCTGTGCGGAGGAAACTTGCGCACTATCCGTATCCGTCTTTCAAAGGCAGTTTCATTGCCGGATGGGCCATAAGATTTGCCAGCCTCTTGGACAGGGCTTGTGCGGCAGCTTTCCTTTTCGCATCGCCCGTACAGTCGCAAAGCCTGTCCAGGGCCTTGGCAAGCCTGTCAAGCGCTTTCGGGATGCCGGAGGCGTCGCGTTCGCCCTTCGGACTCATCTCCTGCGCCTCCGCCTCTTTTTCTCCGGCTTGGGGGGCGGGCGCTTATCGATGAGCTTCAGCTCCAGCTTGACGCCGTCCATGTCGCCTGCTCCCCATAGGTCCATTACCCTGTACGCCAGCTCCAAATCCGGATCCCCCGGCAGGTTCATCTTGCTTATGGACTGGCGCATGATTTCCTGCCCGTCAAGGCTGAGAACAATGGCATCGTCCTTCAAACGCACGGAAAAATGGCGAAGGGGACCTGGAGCCTCGTCGTTTTCAAAAGAAAACTCCGCCTCGGAGGCGTCTTCCTCCAGGATTCTTCTAAGATCCATGGTATTGACCAATTTCATGTCTCGCCTTCTAGTCTGCGTCGTCGACGACGAACTTGTCGTAGCATTTGCTGCAAAGATTCCATTCAAGCGAGTCCCCTTCGACAGTCTGTGTGCCTATCACCAGCAAAGCGCGCCTTTCGCACCCCTCGCACTTTCCGAAAAACCTCTTCTTGAGATTCTTATCTATGTACCGCCGATGTCCGCGATTCATTAGGGTGGTAAAATCAGCCATTGCTACTTGACCTTCACATGGCGGTGGCGTGCTTTCCACGCTTCGTAGGCTTCCTTGTTCTTTGCGGTTCCTGACGATGCGGTTTGCGGGCTGATAGCCACTTCATTTGGAACGGCCAGGACTCCGACGCTGTCGCTTTCGCCTTCGCTTCCCGGAACCATCACATGCGGCTTCTGGTCGGCTCCCATTACCACGATTTTTCCTCCCGTCGTTGTCGACGACTTGTCGGCATCCTGTACCACGGTTCTGACGGGAAGGTCAGTTCCGTCATGGGAAAAAACCAATTCGTCCTCCAAAGGCGTAGACAGGGTAATTTTGACAAAGCATTCGCCCTCGTCCTCTCCCAGCTCCGCATCGACAAATCCGGGCACAGTGCGCGTCAGGTCGAACTTCTTTGTCTGTAAAAACTTCAAAATCGATTGCTTGACATTTTTGCTCATTTCATCTCCTCATCTTGCAAAACACTGCGGGCTGCAACAACGCCAGACGCCACTGCGCCGATCAGCGTCCTCACCCGAGATGTACAATGCCCGGCTCCGTAAAAACCCGGGCACTCAGTTCTCATTGATTCGTCTACTGTAAGCGCCCCTCCGATCATGATTGCCGGAACATGCGCGACCGCCGTATCCATTATGCGCGGAGACAGTTCGGAAAGCCGCATTGACGCCTCAACAAGATCGAGCGCTTTTTCAAAATGCCTGAGCGAACTTCTGTGCCCTCCGACATCCTGCAGCCTCTCTCTCTTGACCTTGTCTCCGGACAAGACATTTGTTATGCGTGCGAGCCTGAATGCTTCCTCTCCGCTTTCAACCTCCACGCTCACCGCAAGGCTGGCGCGCGACGACCTCTTGTCAGGCAGACAGTGGGCGAAAGCGGAAGCGACTCCAAAGTCGTCCCACTCTCCGACAAATCCGTTCATGCGCGCATCGTCTATCAGAACGCCGCCGCATTCCATGCCTATGTCTCCGCGACCGCGCATCAATGGAGCAAGCATCCTGGACGGAATTTCTATGCGCACTCCCATGCGCGCCGAAGAATCCCGCCATGCCACTCCGAGATTGCCTGCTATGCCCGACACCCATTCGTAAGACATACGTCCGGACGACACCAGGCATTTGCGCGCATTGAACCTGCCCCTTGAAGAATGTATCATAAATCCGTTCACTGATGCGAATATTCCATCCACCTTGGTTTCGAAAAGCATGTCGGCGCGCGTTTTGCGGTATGTGTCTTCGGCCATCGTCCGTCCAGACGCCATGCCTGTCAAAAAATACATGCCGCCAGACATGGACATGCTTCCGATCATTTCCGGCACGCTGCGCCTGACTTCCAAACGCCCGCCGGACGCTATGTGAAACATATCCTCAGCCTGACTGAATGCCTCCCGGTCGTCGAACGAATCCTCATAGGCATCCAGGCGGTCCATTGAATACAGACCATGGCCGAACCATCCGCATGCCAGGTCTTTGCGGTCTTTCAGGCTGCGCCCCTTCTCAAATACAAGGACCGACATACCTGCTGAGCTTGCGAGCATGGCAGCGACCGACCCGGCGGGTCCCGCCCCCACAACAGCCAGATCGTACATTTTCATGGGCGGAAGTGTTTTTCAACCACCTTTTCGGCGACTTTGAGGCAGCCTTTGCGGACGCTCCCCCTGAACCACGACCACAGGTAGGCTGGTCCCGACAGGTTTTTCGCAAGACGCTCCGCATTTCTGTACACATACTCTTCATCCGCCATGCCGTTCTCAAGCAGATAGTCCCACGACCTGCGCTCGGCATCAAGTTCCAGCCTGTAACGGAAATACGCCAGCCCCACCGGAAAAAAAAGGATTCCGTACACCAGCAACATCAGGGGAAGTCCGGCCCAAGGTCCCAGCCCTAGACCGAACTTGCGCGCTTGCGCCGTATGCTGGCTTTCATGGACGATAATTCCGTCCCACAGCCACAGCCACCCGCGCGGATATGCCTGTAGCGGTCCCAAAGTGGTTGCATACCTTGTAAGAAATGTCGCGCGCTTGAACTGCCCGAATGAAAAGAGAAACAGAAGCCAGGCAATAGCCCGCCATATCCATCCGTCCTTGGTAGTGAGCCGCACAGACGGGTCTATCTGCCGGGCCACCGCTTCATACTTTTCTTTCTGGTCAACCCAGCTCATTGCTCGCCACCTCTTTCAAAAGGGCATTGGAAAGCCATTCGGTCATCTCCTTGGCGCGGCTGGCGTCCATTAGGACGCTGAGCGACGAGACTTTGAACCCATCGCCCGGATGAAGGGCCTGCAGCTGCAGGCGGAGTTTTCCATCGTCGTCCAC
>Ga0180434_10002750_pt1 | contig 22958 bp, 22 predicted proteins | sample SS_ome_7_FD_132453 | JGI IMG/M metagenome (GOLD analysis project Ga0180434, IMG submission 132453) | Hypersaline lake sediment archaeal communities from the Salton Sea, California, USA - SS_1_D_2 metaG | ecosystem: Environmental > Aquatic > Non-marine Saline and Alkaline > Hypersaline >...
AAATACAGCCGCGAGAACGGCAGACGGGTTACGGACGTTTCGCCGGAAGCGACGCAGATGCTCCTGGAGCACCAATGGCCGGGAAACGTGCGCGAGCTCGAGAACTGCGTTGAACGGGCGGTCGTGCTCAGCGACGGTGGGGTGCTCCGTCGGGAGCATTTCTCCTTCGGTCCCGTGCCTGTGAAAAACGTTCACGCGGATGGCGTGGTGATACCGCATGGGAGCACAGTGGATGAGGCGGCAAGGATGCTGATCGAGAACACGCTCGCACGTTGTAACAACAACCGGACGCGCGCCGCGAGATCGCTCGGCATAAGCGTGAGAACGCTCCGAAACAAGCTCCACGAGTATGCAGAACAGGAAAACGTGTCGCGGTCGCAGGTGCGTGTCGCAACGTAGGGGCACGGCGTGCCGTGCCCCCACGTCGACCTGGCATGGGAAATAGTTGCACGATAGCGGGAAAAGATTGCTGCTCGGCAGCGTGTCGGTCGGGAGAAGCGCCGGCTTCGTAAAACGCTGTTTTAGAACAGCTTACGGCGTTGGCGGACCGCAGGAACGTGGTTGGCATGCGACTTGCGGTAAGGTGAAGCGAAGGGAGCGTGTCCCTGCTCGGCCGTGGTGAGCGACGACGAAAGGAGCAAAGCGGATGTTGGCGGCGGTACGCGGGATGTCAACGGTTGACCTCCTGGCGGTGAGCTTGAGGTTGCTGGAACGGAATAACAGGCTGCTCGCCAATAACATAGCTAACGTAGACACCCCGAACTTCACACCGAGCCATCTCGATTTTCATGCGTCGTTGAGGAAGGCGCTGCGGCATACGACGTCCACGTCCGGCGGGGTGCGCAGACCATTGCCGATGGTGCTGGAGGATGACGGTTGTGAAGCGAGGAATGATGGAAACTCCGTAGATATAGAGACCGAAATGATGAAACTGGCTGAAAATACCGCCAAGTACGAGCTGTATGCGGGACTGCTGAAGAAGAAGTTCGAGATAACCAAGGGTATGCTGACGCGGTTGAGATAACGGCCGGAGGACGGAGAAGGTGGACGCAGCATTTGCAGCATTCGCGATAAGCCATTCGGGGTTGCGGGCGCAGCGGATCCGTATGGACCTGATCGCGAACAACGTTGCGAACATAAACACGACGCGGACGCCGCAGGGCGGGCCGTTCAGGAGGCAGATGGCGATATTCGCCGCGAATCCGATAGAGCCGGGCGCGGTGACGGCCGGCCGGGGTGTCGAGGTGGCGGAGATTGTGCCTGATATGACGCCGTTCACAACCGTGTACGATCCGGGCCATCCGGATGCCGATGAGAACGGGTACGTGTTGTTGCCGAACGTCAACGTTGCGGCGGAGATGGTCGACCTGGTGTCGGCGAGCAGGTCGTACGAGGCGAACATAGCCTCGATAAATGCGACGAAACGATTGCTGCAGAGGGCCTTGGAGATAATCCAAGCGTGATGTCGCCGCGCTGCGGGCTTGGTGATTTTTTTAGGGAAAAAGTTTGCCTATAGTGGTATAATTATAATGGGTGGTGGTACAGAAGGAGGCAGAGCGTGTCAGGCGACAACCTCAGTGTGTCCGGAATAGGACCGAAACATATTGGGCCGACGCCGCCGATCCCTCCGTCCGCGCGTGCGGGGCAAAAACCTTCGTTCAAGGACCTGTTGCTGAATTCCATCTCTGAGGTCCAGCGGTTACAGACGGAGGCCGACCAGACGATCCGCGAGCTGGTCTCCGGCGAGGTAACCGATGTGAGCGAGGCGCTGGTCGCCTTGGAAAAGGCTGACATAGCGTTCAACACGATGATGCAGATACGTAACAAGATCATCGAGGCCTACCAGGAGGTTATCAGAATGCCGGTCTAGATGCCGCAGGACGCGCGCATCGAACGAAGCGATCACGGAGGGCGAAAAAGGATGTAGGACAAAAGCCAAGGTGGGCGCCTGGAGCTAAGGTGGTGCGATGGAATTCTTCAGGCAATTGATCCAGGGGATAGCCGCGGCCTGGGGCAAGCTGAATACGAGCGCTCGCGTGAACATAGCGATTGCGGGCGCGGTCGTGATTGCAGCAATCGTCATCCTGGTAGCGTGGGGAAGCAGACCGAACTACGTGGTCCTGTTCAGCAACCTTTCCGGCGACGATGTCGCCAAGATCGTATCCGAGCTAAGGGACCGAGACGTTCCCTACCAGATCACGAGCGGCGGTACCGCCGTTCGGGTACCGTCAGCGACCGTGTATGAGTTGCGCAACGAGCTCGCGGGCAAAGGGCTGCCGCGCGGAGGAGGCGTTGGGTTCGAGGTATTCGACCGGACGACCATCGGCGTGACCGACTTTGTCCAGCGGATAAATTACGAGAGAGCGCTGACCACGGAACTGGCGCGGACAATTTCGGCGCTTGACGCGGTGCGAAACGCGCGGGTGCATCTCACGCTTCCTGAGGAGGCGCTGTTTGCGGAAGAACAAGAAGAGCCGAGCGCGTCGGTGGTGGTTGCGCTGACGAGGCCGGGTGCGCTGAGCGGACCGCAGATAAACGGGGTGTTGCACCTTCTGGCGACGGCGGTCGAAGGGCTCAGGGCAAGTAACATTACGGTTGTTGACACCCAGGGCAACGTGCTTGCGCGACCGAGCGATGCGCCGGAGTCGGTTGCGGGGCATACGAGCAAGCAGCTCGACGCGCTTACAGAATACGAGAAATACCTCGAGAGCAAAGCAACGGATGCACTGCGGAAAGTGCTTGGACCGCGGCGGTACGTTGTGACTGTGAGCGCGACGCTTGATTTTGATGAGGTGAAGACGGAAGCGATTGATTACGAGGATGGGATTCTAAAGGACGAGGAAACCAGCCAAGAACAGATGACGACGAGGCAGGCTCTCCCTGTGGGTCCGCCAGGGATGACTTCGGGTTTACCGAGGGTTGGCGGCGCGACGAGCGGTACTCTGACTGAGAAGACCAGTGAGACGATGAGCACTACGTTCGTGACGCCTGAGACCTACACGTCCACGAAGAAAGCTCCCGGAACCGTCAAGAAGCTCAATGTAGCCGCGCTTATTGAAGGCAAATACGAGACGGACGAAGAGAGCGGTGAGCGAACGTATCTGGCTATGGAATCGGGCGAGATCGAGAAGTTACGCGGGGTCGTCGCTGCTGCGGTCAATCTGGACGAGACCCGCGGCGACGTGATCACGGTGAACGACATGCCGTTTGAGGAAGCTGCAATCGAGCTGGAGGTACCGGGTGTGCCGTGGTACGCCGGATTGCCTGTGGCGCAGATAGTACTTGGGGTGGCGGCCGTAGTCGCTTTTGTGCTGCTGCGGTCGGTGCTCTCGAAAATGGCTGCCGCGCCACCGGCTCCCGTGCCGGAGTTTGCGCCGGTGGAGGAGTACCCGGTTACCGAAGAGGCGGCGCTGAAGGAGAAGGTGAAAGAGGAGATTTCGCGTTTGTCGCGTGAGCAGCCGGAGACCGTGGCGAGCGTGCTGCGGACGTGGCTTGCCGAAGAGTAGGCGGACATATCGTGCAGCGTGAAAGGGCATAGAACGTATGGCTGACCTGACGAGCAGAAAAAAGGCCGCAATATTGGTGGCCAGTCTTGGACCGGAAGCGTCGTCACGTGTGCTCGGGTCGCTCACGGACGAGGATATCGAAACGCTCACTCTGGAGATCGCGACGCTCGGAAAGATCGATGCGGACGTCCGGCGCAAGGTCATGGAAGAGTTCTACCAGATGCTCCGAGCGAAAGAGTACATCACGACCGGCGGGATGGAGTACGCTCAGCAAATCCTGGAAGGTGCGCTCGGCTCGGACAAAGCCGTCCAGATTCTCACCCGGCTGCAGAGTTCGCTCCAGGACATTCCGTTCGAATTCATCAAGAAAGCAGATCCGAACCAGATCATCAACTTTATCCAGGACGAACACCCACAGACCATCGCGTTGATACTGGCCCATCTTGATCCGGACGTCTCGGCGACGATCGTGAGCGCGCTGCCCCAGCCGGTGCAGGCGGAGGTGATCATGCGCATAGCGACGATGGACAGAACCCCGCCGGAGATCGTCAAGGAGATCGAGTCGATACTGGAGAGAAAGGCCGCAACGGTGCTGAGCCACGGGTTCACGTTCGCGGGCGGCGTGAAGGATGTTGCGGAAGTGCTGAACAGGGTCGATCGTGCTACCGAGAAATCTATCCTGGCGGTGCTCGAGGAAAAGGATGCCGAGCTTGCCGACGAGATCAAGAACCATATGTTCGTGTTCGACGATCTGGTGCTGGTGGATGATACCGGAATACAGAAGACGCTGCGCGAGATTGACAACAAAGATCTGGCGCTGGCCATGAAAGCGGCGAGCGATGACGTGAAGCAGAAGATATTCAAGAACATGTCCGAACGCGCCCGGCAGCTTATCGAGGAGGAGATCGAGTTTATGGGACCCGTCCGGCTGAGAAACGTCGAGGAGGCGCAGCAAAAGATCGTGACGGTGATCAGGCGGCTGGAGGAAGCCGGTGAGGTGATCATAGCCGGTCGCGGCGGCGGGGAGGACGAGCTCGTTGTCTAAAGTGATAAAGCCACAGGGTCTCCGACCGGGAGGCGAGGTGGCAGAGGTATCGCAGCGAGAAGCTCACCCGGGTCAATGATGGCGACGCGGGCGACGGCGGGTCGACCGTGCCCTTGGAAGATCCCGCCGAGATCGTCGCAGCGGCTCGTGCTGAGGCGGAACGGATCCGGCGCGAGGCGTTTGAGTCGGGGTATGCTGAGGGACGTGAAGAGGGAGTGAGACAAGGGGGCTCGGAGATAGAAACGGCGTTATCGTTTCTGAAACGGCTTGCCGCCGATCTTGCGGAGCAGGAACAACAGGCGCTGAAGCAGCTCGAGCCTGAGCTGATCAAGCTTGCTGTTGCAGTGGCGAAAAAGATCATCGGCAAGGAGATGAGCGTCGACCGCGAGATTGTGAAGCGGTGCATTGCGCGAGCGATCGAGAAGATCGTGGAGCGTGAGAAGTTGGTCGTGTACGTCCATCCGGCTGATATGCCCGTAGTGCTCGAGTACAAAGAGAATCTGATCGAGATGTTCGACGGCATTAAGACCATCGAGGTGGTGGCAAGTGAAAACGGGATATCGCCCGGCGGATGCACGGTGGAGACGGAGCTGGTGCGGGCGAATGGGCAGATAGAGGCCCAGCTTGACGAGGTGTTGCAAGGGCTTCTCGAATAGGAACGCGGTGCGGAAATCCGGCACGGAGCTATGATGACCTCTATGGACGAAGAAGCGGCGGCACGTGAACCGGAAATAGCGGGTGGCAGCGTTGACCTGCCCGATCTGACCGGGGCGATAACGAAGCTCGATGAGATAGACCCGATCCCGATCTACGGCAAGGTGACGCAAGTTGTCGGGCTGGTGATCGAGGCGACCGGCCCGGCGGTGAGCGTCGGCGACGTCTGCTATGTTCATCCGCGCGACGGCGAGGGACCCATCTGTGCGGAAGTTATGGGATTCAGAGGAAACCGGGCGCTGCTGATGCCGCTCGGCGACATGCGCGGGATCGGGCCGCAGAGTATCGTCGTGCCGAGCTTCAAGCCGCTCACCGTCAAGGTGGGGCAGGACCTGCTTGGTCGCGTGATAGACAGCGTCGGCGGTCCGATTGACGGCAAAGGACCGCTGAAATGCCGACAGGACTACCCGCTTATCACGAGGCCGATGAACCCGCTTGATCGCAAGCGGATAGTCGAGCCGCTCGCTACCGGTGTCAAGACGATAGACGCGTGTCTCACCTGCGGCAAAGGCCAGCGCATAGGAATATTCTCGGGCAGCGGTATCGGCAAGAGCGTGCTTCTCGGCATGATCGCGCGCCACACCGAGGCCGACGTGAACGTTATCGCGCTGGTGGGCGAGCGCGGCAGGGAGGTCAAAGACTTTATCGAGGAAGATCTCGGTACGGAAGGGTTGGCTCGGTCGGTGGTAGTGGCGGTCACCTCAGATCAGCCTGCGCTTCTGAGGTTGCAGGGTGCCTTTGTCGCGACGACCGTAGCGGAATATTTCCGCGATATGGGCATGGACGTGCTGCTGATGATGGACTCGGTGACGCGCTTTGCGATGGCGCAGCGCCAGATAGGCCTTGCCATCGGCGAGCCGCCGACCACGCGGGGGTATCCGCCGTCGGTTTTCGCGCTGTTGCCGCAACTGCTGGAACGGGCCGGTACATCTCCGGCCGGAAGCATTACCGGCATTTACACGGTGCTTGTCGAAGCGGACGATATGAACGAGCCGATATCGGACTCGGTGAGAAGTATACTCGATGGGCACATTGTTCTGTCGCGTGACCTTGCGAGCCGCAACCACTATCCGGCAATAGACGTGCTGCAGAGCGTGAGCAGGGTGATGGTGGACGTTGTCTCGAAGCGCCATACCGAGATGGCAAATGTGGTAAGAAGGGTTCTTGCAACGTACAGGGAAGCGGAAGACCTGATCAATATCGGCGCGTATATCGACGGCAGCAATCCGGACATAGATTATGCGCGCCAGAAGATACGCGGGTTGAACGATTTCCTGACGCAGACCGTGGAGGACCATTTCGATTTTGACAACAACATACCGGAACTGGAGCGGATTTTTGCCGACCGCGTGAAGGAACCGACGGAATCGGTTCCCGTGCAGGCGTGAGGACAAGGAGGTAAACTATGCCGCCGCCGACGTTCAAGTTCAGGTTCGCAGCGTTGCTGAGGTACAGGAAACGGGTGTTCGACAGATTGGCGCTGGAGCTTGCGGAACTGCAGCGCGACTTGCTGGAGCGCCAGGCGGAACTCAGCGAGCTCGAGAGACGCCATTCGGCGTGCACCGGCGACCTCGCAACGCGCGTCAAGGATAAGGTGGACGCCGAGGTGGTCATCATGTACCACCGGTACCTCGACCTTCTCGCCGGACGTATGAGTGCGGTAAGGCAGGAGGTGATATCTCTTGACGGTAAGGTCCGCGACAAGACCGAACAGGTTATCGCCGCGTCGAAGGAGAAGAAGATCGTCGAGAAAATACGCGAACGTGACAAGTTCGGTTTTCTGAAGCTTGTGGCAGAGACGGAGCGCAAGATCCTGGACGAGGTGGGTGCGAACAGGGCGTCGGCCGGTGGGCGCGATCTGTCGAGTGTGGACGCGTCCCGGATTGCCTGACGGCACGACAACAATCGGCGACTCCGAGGAGGTCTATGAAGATACTGCTGTACGTTGCGATAGCGCTCGTGGTCTTCTGCGGCATGGTTGTGCTCACGCTCCATTTTAAGGGTGCGTTGAACAAAGAGGCGTTGACGAGCTTGAAGAGTTCATTCTTGACGCAGGATGAGGGCGCTGAACAGGACGTCGGCAGCGAGAGGCAGGTGGAGGGACCGGTGCTCCCGTTGGCGACCGCGCTTGCGGAAAAGGAGGAGCAGCTCGCCCAGTGGGAAACGGAAATTGCTCAAGAACGAAAGCGCCTCGAGCAGGAGGAGGCCCGGTTCGAGGAGATCAGAAAAGAGGTCGAGACGTTACTGAAACAGATGCAGCAACAGGTAGATTCGCTCGATGCGGAAGAGGAGGAGCGCCTTACCGACCTGGCCAAAACCTATGCTGGAATGCGACCGGAGGGTGCTGCGCAGATACTGCAGAAGTTGCCGGTGGACGACGCGGTGCGGATACTGATGCGGACGCCCACGCGTAACCGGGCGCGTATCGTGGAGAAGATGGAAAACGCCTCTGATATTTCTGAAGCGATCATCGCAGCGGTGGGACAATAAGAATTGGTGGTAGGTGAGGAGTCATCGATTTTTCTCTGGAAGCAGGAAAGTCAATCACGAGGAGGGATTCGGAGGACAGCAAGGAGGTGACCGGTAAGGGTAACGGGTCAGGATCCTATTTCGAGAAGAAAGGAGGTGAAAAGCGCGTATGATGAATGTTAGCGAGGTGGTCTGTACGGAAGTTCAGAACGGACCGCTGGCGGAGATCGATCAAGGAGGCGACAAGGGCGGCGCGGGTACGGATGAGCTGTTCGCCCTGTTGCTTGCAGCGCTGAGCGGCGGTCTCTTTCTGCCGCAAGGCGACGCGACCGCCGTGCTGCCGGCTGGTGAGGAGGCGGCACAGAGCGGTGTGTGTATAGAGAACGACGTTGCTGTGCAATCCGATGTCAGCGCACAAAGCGGCGGTGCCGCACACTGCAACGTACCGGCGGGGGTAGTCACTGCGGCTGATGATGCTGCGGCGCTGGCGAAACCTGTGGGAGCATCTGTGGTGGAGGCCTCCGGCGGTGAGAAAGCGGTGCACGTGCCGGAAAGTGAAGCACGTGCTTCCCCGACGCATGTCTGGTACGCGGCAAACGTGCAGCAGGGCACTGACGAGGCTGCACCTGTGCTCCCTGTACTCGCCGTCGATGAGTCTGCAGGCGAGCAGACGCTGGTGTCAGCAGGTGCGCCAGCCAAGACCGTGCCAACATCCTCGCAGGCAACTGCCGTTGGTGACGCGACCGCAGACGAACAGATCGTGCTGCTGGCGCAGGCGGCCAAGAGCGCCTCAGCGAACGGAGGGATCCTTCGCTCAGCGGCGAAGATCACGACCGGCGAATCCGGAGCGTCGGCGCCCGCGATGGCTGCGGCGGAAACTGAACCTGGCGCAGAACAGCCTGTCCTGCCCAACGGGTCAAGCCCCGTACAATCCGGATTTGCCCCCGCTCGTGCTGGGTTGGAGCCCGGTGGTGAAGAGAACGCGGCAACGGGAATGCACCACGAAGCCGAATCGGGGGCGAGCCAACCGGGACGCGGTTCAGCCGACCGGCTGTTTATGGAGGCGCTCGCCCACGCGCAGAGTGGTCGCGCGCGGAGCGCTGTGAACGTTGCCAAGACCGATGCGCCTCCGGTAAGCAACGCGGAACAGGCGCGGCTTACGGAGTCAATCGTCGAACAGACGGTTCGTAGCGTCATTCTGTCGGCGCGTGGTGGCTCGTCCGAGCTTCGCGTTCGGATGTGGCCTGAGCATCTTGGCGAGCTGCATCTGCGGTTGGTGTTCAAGGACAACGTGCTGACATTGGACGTGAACACGCAGAGCGCCGTGGTAAAGAGCGCTATCGAGACCAATCTCGGCCAGTTGCGCAACGCGCTGCAGCACAACGGCGTGGATGTGGGCAAAGTGTCGGTTATGGTTGACCCGGACCTGGCGTCGGGCGGACGCTTCAGCCGACAGACGCCGGTGTTCCATCCGTTCGAGGATCGGTGGCACCGATCGTTCAGCGGGCAGCAGCCGGAACAGGATTCGTCGCCGGCACAATGGTTCCGTGGCGCACGGAGGCGTCACCTGCTGTGCCGCATAGATCTGGTAGCGTAAGACAAGGAGGTGAACACGTTGGAAGTTGGATCGATTATGGCAGCACACAGCGCAGCAACAGCGACGGACTCGGTGCAACAGCAACAGCAGATGCTGGGCAAGGATGCATTCCTGCAGCTGCTGGTGACGGAGCTGTCGAACCAGGACCCGCTGAACCCGATGCAGGACCGGGAGTTTATCGCTCAGTTGGCGCAGCTGAGCACGCTTGAACAGATGACGAGCCTGAACGCTGGGATGGAAGTGCTTCGCCTGATTCAGGCGACCGGTTTTGTGGGAAAGAGCATCGACGCGATAGCGCCGGACGGGACTTTGTTAAGCGGTGTTGTGACGGAGGTTGTGTTCACGGAGTCGGAGCCGGTGCTCGTAGTGGACGATACGTGGGTCACGCTCGACAACGTGATCAGGGTGTACGCTCAACAGGCGGAGACGACGTGATGGTGGAGAAAGTTCAGTTTGTTCCAGGACCGAGGCCGCCGGAGCAGGTGCACGCCGACGTATCGACCCGTCACGCTCCGGCAGGGGCAGATTTTGAAGCGGTTCTGCGCGAGAAGCTCGCTGACGGCGGCGAGGTGCGGTTTTCGGCGCACGCGTTGCGGCGGCTCGAGAGTCGCGGGATTCGGGTGACCGCGGAGGAGAAGCGGCTCATTGAGGACGGGGTGCGAAGTGCCGCGGACAAAGGAGCCCGCGAATCGCTTCTCGTCACGGACAGGTTTGCGCTGGTGGTGAGCGTGACGAATCGCACGGTGATAACCGCCAAGCATAACGATGACCTTGAGGACGGTGTGTTCACCAATATAGACAGTGCGGTGATATGCCGTGGTGTGCAGGCCGCGCCTCAGCTTGTCGGCGATACACGGCGGACCGGCGTGAACCAAGCAGGATAGGCTGGACCTCGCTTGAGAGGAGGCCTTGGGTTGCCGAGTGACAGAGGCAACCACGACAAGGAGGTCGGAGATTCATGGGTACAGCGATATTTGCAGGAGTGAGCGCGTTACAGAGCCAACAGACGAGGCTCAACGTGATCGGCAACAACATTGCCAACATGACCACGACCGGGTTCAAGAGTGCCCGGGTGATCTTTCAGGACCTGCTGAACCAGACCCAGTCGAGCGGTGGACCGCCGCAAGCGGGACGCGGTGGCACCAACCCGCGTCAGGTTGGTCTGGGTGTTGGCGTGGGCAGTATTGACACGAACTTCAACCAGGGCTCGATCTTCACCACAAACGGCGTGGCGGATTTTGCGATCCAGGGTGACGGGTTCTTCATCCTCGCCTCGGGCGAAGCGGAGTTCTACACCCGCGACGGGTCGTTTGGTGTGGATTCGGACGGGACGCTGGTTGACCCGGCAACGGGTTTCAGGGTGCAGGGCTACACGGCGGTGGACGGTGCTATTGACACGTCGCAGCCGGTCGGTGATATTGTGATTCCGGTGGGCGGCGCAGGCCGGACGAGGGTGACCACCGTAGCAACGTTGATGGGCAACCTCGACTCAGAAGCCGCCGTCGGCGATACGGTGCAGCGGGTGATCCGCGTCTACGACACCTTAGGGACCGTGCATGAGGTGACCGTGACCTTCACGCGGGTCGGTCTGATAACCGACAATACGTGGGACTGGGTCGCGACGCACCCGACTGCCGGCGCGGCGGGTACCGGCACGGTCACGTTTGACGCCAACGGGCAGTTCTCGAGCATCACGAACGATGTTGTGAGCATCGACCCGGCAGGGACAGGTGCGGTCACCCCGTTCGACTTCACGCTGGACCTGACCGGTGCGACGCAGCTCGCGTCCGAGCATACGATAGCGTTGACGAACCAGGACGGGTTGCCGCCCGGCGTGCTCGAATCGTTCAGCATCGGCGAGGGCGGGATCATCAACGGCGTTTTCTCGAACGGGCTGACGGAGGTGCTCGGCCAGGTGGCGCTGGCGGTGTTCAATAACCCGGGCGGGTTGCTGCGCGAAGGGGCGAACATATTCACCCCGACGCCGAACTCGGGAATTGCTCGTGTAGGATTGGCGTCAACCGGCGGACGCGGCATGGTGAACGGCGGTGTGCTGGAAGGTTCGAACGTTGATATTGCCACCGAGTTCAGCAATCTGATCATTGCTCAGCGGGCGTTTCAGGCGGGTGCTCGTTCGATAACAACTGCCGACCTGCTACTGAACGAAGCGGTCAATCTGTTGCGGTAGCGACGGCCGGAGAGCGGACGATTGAGCCAGGTGCTGCGAGGTACTTGAACCTCGCAGCACCTACCGGCGGAATCACGCCATGATGGAGGTGGACGGATGATTAAGCTCACACGGTTAAACGGAGCGGAGATCGTGGTGAACGCCGATCAGATCAAGTACGTGGAGTCCACCCCCGATACGATAGTGACGCTGATGAACAACGAGAAAGTGCTCGTTTCCGACAGCGTGGACGACGTTATTGAGAAGGTTGTAGCGTTCAAACGCAGGTCATATCCTGCTGTACAGAATGAGCAAGGCACGTCCTGACCGGATTTGGGGCTGCACGGACGTGCACCGGTGGTGCGAGTTTGGAAACGGTGGTGTGAGGAAGGTACGCATCGGTTCCTGATGGGAGCACGAAGAAGCAGCATGAATCGTTGACCGTCGCAGGGGAGTTGTGTCTCTCCTGACCGCCCTGTGAGGGCTGGACGACGGTCGCGATCGGCGCTGCCTTGAACCAGACCAAGGACGGGGATGTACTATGGACATCGCGACGATTGTTGGCATTTTCGCCGGTATCATATTGGTCATGTCCGCGATATTCCAGGGCGGCAACTTCGGGATGTTTATCAACATACCGTCCATCTTCATCGTCATGGGCGGTACGGTAGCGGCGACGCTTATAAACTTTCCGTTACAGGACGTGGTGGGCGTGATCAAAACGGTGAAAAACGCCTTTCTGCACAAGGCGGCGGCGCCGACGAAGGTGATCCAGACGATTGTCGCTTTTGCCACCACGGCGCGTCGGGACGGGATTCTAGCCCTGGAGTCGAAGGCGAGCGAGGCGGGCGACGAGTTTCTCGAGAAGAGCATCCAGCTTGCTGTTGACGGGACGGCGCCGGAGCTTATCAAAGACATCCTGACGACGGAGCTTGCGTTTCTCGAGGAACGGCATAGCCTGGGTCAGGGCGTGTTCACCTCGATGGGTACGTTCGCGCCGGCGTTCGGCATGATCGGGACGCTTATCGGATTGATCAATATGCTTGCCACGCTCGAGGATCCGTCGATGATCGGTGCGGGCATGGCGGTGGCGCTGATCACAACGTTTTACGGCGCGTTCATGGCCAACCTGATCTTCCTGCCGATAGCGGGCAAGCTGAAAGTACGGACACGTACCGAGATATTGACAAAAGAGGTCATCATCGAGGGGATACTCTCGATACAATCGGGAGACAATCCGCGCGTTATCGAACAGAAATTGAAGGCGTTCATAGCCCCGAACCTGCGTGAGATGGTGGAGAGCGGTCGCAGATGACCTGTACGGGGTAGCGAAAGGGTTGAGAGCTCACAATGGCTCGCGGAAGACGATCCAGAGACGACGAGACCGGCGGCGGCGCGCCTGGCTGGATGGTGACGTACGGCGACATGATGAGCCTGCTGCTGACGTTCTTCGTGCTGCTGATCTCGTTCTCAACAGTTCACGAAGAGGAGTTCCAGAAGGCGATCGCGTCGCTTCAAGGCGCTTTGGGTGTGCTGCCGAGAGAGCTGTCGATGATCCAGTTTCAGCAGAAGGAGTCCGAGACGCAGACGCAACGGTTTATGGACGTTGCGGCGAAGCTCGCGCAATACATAAAGGTACACGGCAGGCAGCGGGAGATCGGGCTGCAGTATACCGAGCGAGGGTTGAAACTGACGATGCAGAACCCGATACTGTTCGATACGGGCGAGGATACGCTGAAATCCGCGGCGATTCCCATCCTCCAGGATATTGCGAATTTGCTGGGAGAGCTGTCGGGGAATTTCATAAGCGTGGAAGGGCACACCGATGACGTTCCGATACACACCGAGCAGTTTCCGTCGAACCTCGAGCTTTCGGTGGCGCGTGCGATAAGCGTAGCGCGGTTCTTGATAGATAGAGGCGGCATTCATCCGACGAACGTCTCGGTGGTGGGCTACAGCGAGAATCTGCCGGTGGCACCGAACGATTCGGCGGAGAACCGGATGAAAAACCGAAGAGTGGAGATTGATGTGTTGAAGGTGCGGCCGAGAGCGCGAGCTCCCCGGTCGTACTGACAGCGGATGAGGGAATAGACGATGGCTCCTGAAGAAGCTGCACCAGAAGAACCGAAGAAGAAACAGCGTTCGGGCGCTCTCAAGACCGTGTTCACCTTGCTGATCATATTCGTTTTGTGTGCGGCCGCTGCGGTGCCGTTCACGCTGTTCATCCTCTTTCCGCGGTTTGGTTCCGGCGACATCGGAGTCCGTAAGGAGCAGGATACGGTTGCTGACAAGACGGAAAAACCGACCGGTGCGCCGATCTACTATGATCCGATAAAGTTGATAGTCAATATAGAGGACAAAGCGATCGGGATGGATAGGTTCCTGGTAGTGGAAATATCGCTGCAGATGGACAGCGAGGAAGTGCGTGAAGAGATCGCCGCGATCGAGCCGCAGGTGAGAGACCTCTTTATAGGGGTGCTCCGCTCGAAGACACACGAGGAGCTCAAGGGGGCGAGCGGTCAGGACCGGCTCGGTCGTGAGCTCGTGGAAAAGGCGAACACGCTGCTGGAACGTGGGCGCGTGGTGGCCGCGCTGTTCACGGAATTCCAGATACAGTAAAGGATCGGCTGCATGGCTAAAGAGAAAGATCCGCACCCTCCTACGGAGCAGCAAAAACGCCCGGAACCGAAGCCTGCGACGTTCCCTCCCGTCGAGGATAAATCGCCCGGCGGTGCCCCGCGCAGTATCGGCTCGCTGGGCGATGTGACCGTGAGGTTGGCCATGCAACTGGGCAAATCGGAACTGTTCGTGCGCGATGTTATGCGATTGCGTAACGGATCAATAGTGGAGCTTGACAAACTTGCGGGCGAACAGATAGATATCTACCTTAATGACGTTTTCTTTGCGAAGGGGGAGGTCGTCGTTATTGGCGATGCGCTCGCTGTGCGGATCACGGATATCGCTGGACAGGAAAAGGGGGATGAGCAGCGCAGTGAGTAATCAGCGAAGATGGTCGGCTGTGTGGCTGCGCTCGGTGTGGCTGGTGACCGCGCTGTGGCTGCTCGTGTCGTACGGCGGTGCGGCACAAGATCCCGAGGACGCATTGAGCGGGGGTCTGGGCGAGCTGGCTCCGACAGGGCAAGTCCGGGCGTCGTCTGCCGAGCTTTCGCCGCCGCTCGCCGTCACGCGCGCTGAGCCACAAACACCGTTTTTCCCGCCGGGAGGCGGGCTGGAAGATCTGACGCAGCCTTCCGACGGGTTCGACGCCGAGGAAAGCCTGAGACGAATGCTGGTCGCGCTCCTCATCGTTGTTGCGCTGATCTGCATTGTGGTTTTCGTGCTCAAGCGCTTCATGGGAGGAGCACCGATGTTGGTGGACCAGAAGCTCGGCCGCGTTATCGGGAGAATATACCTGACGCCAAAAGCGGTGCTCTATCTTGTCAAAGTTGGCAGCAAAGTCCTTCTGATCGGCACCACCCCTACCGCAATTAACCTCATAGCGGAGATGACCGGCGAGGAGCTGGTGGCAGAGCTCGACCGAACACGGACTGAGTCGGTAACGCCGAAAGTCCCGTTTGCCAGCCAGATAAGCCAGTTCCTCTCAAAGTTCGGTGGGGCTCAGAGAACCGACGATGAGGAGGCCAAGCTCGAGGAGTACCTTCGCGATATCAAGGGCCAGATGGCGAAGCTCAACGCTCTGATCGGGGGCTCAGAGAATGAGGAAAGGGAGTAGGCCGGTCCGTACGGTGCTGTTCGTCTCGATCCTTGCTGTCGCCATCGCCGCCTCACCGAACGGTGCTGTCGCCCAGGAGGAAGCGCCGTTTCCCATCCCGCGCGTATCGGTCCAGGTAGGCACGGCCGAGACGCCGCAAGAGGTCAGCACGACCCTTCAGATATTCTTCCTGATCACCATTCTGGCGATAGCGCCGGCGCTGCTCGTTCTGCTGACCTGCTTTACGCGCATCGTGATCGTGCTGGGGTTTCTCCGTCAGGCGCTCGCGACACAGCAGATGCCGCCAAACCAAGTGCTGGTGGGGCTGGCGTTGTTTCTCACCTTTTTCATCATGGCACCGGTCGGCCGACAGGTGAACGACACCGCGTTGCAGCCGTATCTGAGCGGCGAGATAGACCAACGTGTTGCGGTGAACAGCGCGCTCGCGCCGGTTCGCGACTTCATGTTCAGACAGACCAGGGAGAAGGAGCTGCAACTGTTTGCGCGGATAGCGCAGATCGAACGGCCGAGAAACCGGGACGACATACCGACATACGTGCTCATCCCGGCGTTCGTCGTCAACGAGCTCAGGATAGCCTTCCAGATAGGGTTCATCCTCTACATACCGTTCCTGATCATCGATATGGTGGTTGCGAGCGTCCTGATGTCCATGGGGATGCTCATGCTCCCACCGATATTCATCTCGCTCCCGTTCAAGGTGATACTGTTCGTCCTCGCGGACGGATGGTACCTCCTCGCCAACTCACTCGTGACAAGCTTCCGGTGATGGCGGGACTCAAGCCCTCAAGAGCAAGCGCACATGGTCTAGAGTGGAGCAAGGAAACGCTCTCTAAGCCGGGGGACATCTGAGCATCATCTGCACTTGGTAAAGGCGCTCGGCCGGGGATAAGGGCAGGGCGTTTTCAAAGCATTCGGAGTCGCGAGCTTCAGACGTTATATCCTTTTCGTCATAGTCTCTGTATGTGCTCCCCGCCTTATTTCGCGCACCATTCTTCCAGAGCGATCAAACGAAGTCACGTCCCATGAGACCTGGCCGCCGTTATTATATAGTATGATCAATTTGCCATCCTCGACTGCGAACCTTCCCTTGCTAACAGAGGGTCTCGGGTTACCCTCCACAAAGAGCTTTTGTTCCCACGAGCCATCGTCCCGGAAATATTCGATATGTCGCACTTTCCGGCCAGAGCTGGCGGTGGTATGCCGCACCCACGTGCCGACCAAGTGCTCCTGCATCGAGATATCTTCAGGTGTTGCGCTGCTCGGATCGAAGACCGGCTTGTCCCAGTCCAACGTGTACATCTCCCCGGGCGAGATCGTAGCCCTGTGATGCCTGCCGAAGCTGCCGCCATCATCCTGTTGTAGCACCCAGTACGTCCCGGCAGGCAGGTCGGCAAAAGAGAACCGACCGTCCTCGTCCGTTTTTACTGAACCAAATGTTATATGCTCTTGAAGTGCATTCGTCGCTCTCACGTCCACACCTGCCAGGGGTCTGCCCGCTTCATTGGTTGCCGTCCCGCAAATGGTCGCTCCGCGTTCCAGCGCTACGTTCAATGGAACCCTGAAGTCGACATCCAGGATCATGGTTCGGGCAAAGCCCGGTTTCACAATCAGTAGCGTGCCCTGCCGGATGCGAACGGTGTCGAATCGGAATCTCCCATCGCCATCGGTTTTCACGGAAACCGGCCGGTATGGAGAGGGGTTGTTTTTCCAGGAGAAGAAATCGAGCGTTTGCGAATCGAGCTCGAGCATAGTGACCTGGACGCCTTCGATACCCTCACCCGTCTCCTTGTCGGCGACGATGCCCTCGAAGGTGTACGCGGTATGTGTGCGGTTCACGTAGAAGATGTTCTCGCTGTACTCGATCCTCGTCACGGGCTGGGCGATAACGCGATCTTTTTCCACGCGCCGTAACCCCGGAACTTCTACCATGACACGGTTTACTGAACCGGACTTCAAAGCAGACACCGTGAAGGTGCCATCAGGCGAGTTGAAGGTCGTACCGAAGTGTTGGGCGGCCTGGTAACCCGTATTTCGCAGATCGTCGGGTTTCCGATTCTTGGGCCAGGTGACCAGCACCTTAAAACGGCGAACCGGTTCACCCGTATCCGCCCACAGTACCGCGCCGGAAACGTGGCCGTCCGGCTCAAGTGTTATCACGTGGTCCCACCTGTCAACGTCCAGCGCCGCAGCGGTTGCTTGTGCGTGCCCCTTGAGGACGCGGACGGATACTGCGCCGCCGGGCAGATTCTCGAGTCGGAAGCGTCCGTCAGCGTCCGTCGTTCGGCGCACGTTACCCGCGATAAGCAGTGCACCCGCGATAGGGGCGCCGTCAGGCGCCACCACCCGTCCTTCCATCCAGTGGTGACCTGTCGCTGCGGTCGGGCGGCTCGGAGGCGGCGGCTGAAGCGCTCGCGCGGCCCCAAAACCGCCCCTAGTCCTGGGTTCTGCGGTCGCGGTGAGCTGGATGTCAAACCTGGCCTCAGGCTCACCTGGCGGAAAGGCGATGTCCTTTCTGTAGAATATTTTGTATCCGTCGGTTTCGACTCTGACCGTCGCTCCTTTTTCGAGATCTTGACCGGATAACGAGTACTCGCCCTCCGAGTTGGTCTTCGTTTTTCGGAGCGCGCAGTGCCAGACGGAGCCTGAAAAACCATGGTCCACGTAGATCCCCGCCATCGGCAGCCCTCTCTCGTTCGTGACCTTTCCGCTGACGGTGCCGCCTCGTTCCATCTCCACCAGGACTTCGACTGAATCGCGACCGGCTGTGTCGAAATAAACACTCGGCCAGTGCCACCCTCTTTTCAGAGCGAAAATCGCGTTATCTGTCGTATAGACGCCCGCTGTCCGGAACCTTCCTTCCGCATCCGTCACGGTCCGCCATCCTTCATACGTGACGATCAACACCCCGGGAACCGGTGCACCCGTCGCCTTATCAACGACTCTGCCGTGCACCTCGCACCCCTTTAAGAGACGTATCTCCTCATGCGCGGAGCCGCCAGCGCGAACTACCAGCATTGCGTCGCAGTAACCGTTGGCTCCGGCGTAATTGCCGAGCCTCGCCTGGAACCAGCAGGTGCCGACGGGAAGAGACATTTGGAAACGTCCCGCTGCGTCTGCCTTCGTCGTAGCGAATGGCATCGTGTGGTCGCGGTGGGAACACGCGGAAACCGTCGCACCGGCAGCGGGAGAATTGTCCGGCATCAATACCCGTCCGACCACAGTGCCGTGCGGTTCTCCTTCAATCGAGTCTGCTGTAACCGTCTCCCAGTTCACGATCTGAGCGAGCGCCTCTTCGACTGTCCTGGGGTAGTCCTGCTCGGCGAGATGAGTCGCGCGGGAGACTGGCTCCCCGGTGCTGTTGTCGCGGAGGCTGCCCTGTGTATTCTCCGCGGGTAGGAGTCCGAACGTCATGCCCTCGACGATCTCGCCAGGCTTCACCCTGAGCGGGGTGGAGGTCGATTCCATGTAAGTTTCAACCACTGCCGTGATGGTCAGCGTTCCTCGCGGAATTACCTCAATATCGAATTCTCCGTTGGTAAAGACCTTCTCTAAGGACCAGGGATCGCGGTACGGGACGAAATCGCTCTTCGCGATGATCGTGAAGACCGAGAGCGGTTCGCCGGTCGCTTTTTCCGCGACCCTGCCCCTGACGTGAGCGTACCTGTCCACGAATAGTTCCACGTCATCTCTGTCCACATCTCCGGTCTGGTGCATATCGCGGGCCATACCCGTCTTGGACTGCCAGTAGAGGCTCGCGTAAGTGTCCATCAATCCTTCAAACCCGAACTTTCCGGCGCTGTCGGTCACCGCTTCCTCATACACGTGACCGCCATCGAGAGCCTGCTGCGAGAGTTGCACCTCTGCCCCGGGCACGGGCTCTCCGAGGTCGTTTTTCACCGTGCCCGCAATGTAGTGGGTGTCCTCAGGTATGAGCGTGAATATCAGCAGTTCCCCGTCCGGTTTAAGGTCAACAGCAACATGCGACTGAGGGTAGAATCCGTCAGCCCTGATATATACGCTGTTATCCCGGTCGGGCGCCAGCTCGGCCGTGAAGGTGCCGTCCTCCCGCGTCACGGCTCCCCACCAGTCCAGCCGGGCTCCGGGGATACCTCTCCCGCCCGGGTCGACTACCCTGCCCGTGACGGTGCGTTTCTTGTTGAGCGTTACCGCCACCTCGGGCGAGTCTTGTCCCGAGGTCACCTCGAATATGACACGATCTTTCAGAAATGAGCTATCTGTTCCTGCTTCGACGAGAAACCGACCAACGGGAAGACCCCTGAGCCTGTATCGCCCATCACTCTGCTCGATACCGGAAGGCAGGTCGCCGTGCCGATATACAGACGTGTCTCTGTCGAGCAGAACCGCTCCTACTGTCGCGCCGGTTATCGCCTCGCCGGACTCGTTCCGGACTGTCACGGTCGCCGTTGCGCCGCGCTTGAGTCGGTACTGCACCGCGGTCTCTCTGCCTTCTTGCACGGTCAACTCTTTCACATCGTCAGCGAAGAGACGTACGTAATCGCCCGCGTCCTCCGGCGTAACCTTGTACACGCCCGGCTGGAGCGGCGCGACCCGAAAACGCCCATGGCTGTCGGAGCATACCTCGTCCCTCTCAATTCCCAGGAACATCTCTCCCAACCGGCTGCCGACGTCCTCTTTACGTCGCAGCCGGAACGAGATACCGCTCACAGGATCACCAGTGCGGGCATCCGTCACTTTACCGATCAGGACGCCCGTTCTGGCAACGGCAAAATCAATTCCTGTCAGGTCTCGGCCTGCTCCCAGGTTGACGTCCTCTTTGGTCGGCGCCGTGAACTGTTCGTCATCTATGCTGATGAAGTATGTCCCCCTGTCAAGACCGGACAGCGTATAGCTACCTTGCTGGTCCGTCCGCGCCTTGAATGGTTTGAAGAAACGATGGAACCATGTCGTGGCGATAATAGTTATCTCCGGTTCAGGCTTACCCGCGAACGTGACCGTACCGCTGATGCTTTTTCCCGCGGTGAGCGTGATGTGCAAGTCGCGCGCTCCGAGCGCAACGTTTTCAACGACCTTTGGTGCAAATCCGTCCGCGAACAACGCAAGGGCATACTCGCCCCCATGTTCGTCTTCCTCAACGTCGGTTATCTCGAACCTCCCATCCGGACCCGTCGTAACCGTCGAGACCATCAAGGGGGGAATCGGGCCTTTCCTGACCAGGAGGGGGATGATCGTCACGTCTTTGATGGCCGCGCCGCCCGGGTCGGTGACCTGTCCGGCAATGCTCCGCGCAGGTTTCAGTATGATCCTTATGTTGTCCGACGGAACTGTCTTGCTTCCGGGATAGGCCGGCACGTGGCCGGCAAGACCACCGGCCGCAGCAACGAGCGAGTACCGACCAACAGGGACATCGCCGAACGCGAAAGAACCCTCGTCTCCGGTGCGCGTTTCTTCCACGCGCAGACTTCTGGCGGGCTCACACTTTTCGTAAAACGCGGCCCAGCGGACTGCCTTCACGAGGGCACCTGCGGCAGGGGAACCGTCCGGCATCAATACGCGCCCGCTCACCGTGCCGTTGCCTCTCAGGTTCTCAGAGCCCTCGATTGCGCTCTGTGAGGGTACTGTCTTTTGCTGAGCCGGGCGTGCCGGCAATACCACTGCGCCAATGAATACGACAGATGCCAGCGAGAGAATCGTAAGACGCGACGATATTCTCCTCTTGGCATCCATGATCCGCTTCAACCGGAGCTTCAGCGAGTCTCCCGGCTCGGCCACTCCTACCATGCCCAATGACAGGACCGCGCGTCGTGGGGTCAGCGCCGCGATCTTGAGCAGGCTCGATCCGTACTCCTTCCGCCTATACCCGGTTGCAACAAGCACCCTGTCGTCACATGCCAACTCGCGTTCACGGCGTATCTCGCGGTTGGCCAGCCAAACGAGCGGGTTGTACCAGTGAAGTAGTTGCAGAACCACCTGGATCCAGTTGACGAGGATGTCCCAGCGTCGGACATGCACCAGTTCGTGCAGGATCAGCGGCTCGAGCTCCGCTTCTGAGCTGGAATCGATGAGACCGTGTGGCATCACGATTCGCGGACGCACGATACCGGCTACAAAGGGACTCGAGAGGCTCGCCGACAAGTAAAGACCGGGCGACAGAGCGTGCAGCATTGGAATATGTTCACAACACCGCGAGAACAATCGGTGAACTGCCCCGGAAACTATCGGTTCTGCCGAGCGGAGGCACCGGCGAAGAGCTCGGAAACGCCACAGGATAACAACGGAAAAGAGCAGCACTCCTGTAACCCATACAAGGAACAGCGCGGGGACCAAGGAGAGTCTCCTCCCGTTGACGGCGGGGGGCAGAGCTTTGGTATCACGTGCCACCGGCACCGGCCACCGCTCTCCATCCTCGGCGAGCGGCACTGCCATACCAATCTCTGGTGTACCGACCTCCTCGATCATTGTGGCGGGGGGCTGGACCGTTTCAAGTACCGGTGGTTGCTGGACGGAAACCTCCTCACGAGCTGTGGATAGCTGATCGGCAGGAACGAAACGCGTCATCAAGCGCGCGCCAAACGTTCCAACGCTTACCGGTGAGGATAGACCTGTCGGCAGAACCAGCCGCACGAGCACGAGCATCCAGAGCGCGTACCTGAACGTAGCCGAGCGTTTTCGGGCGAGCCGCGCAACAATCCAGACGACCCCGATCACCAGCGCCGATCGCCACAAAACGGCAACCGTATACTTCAGCCACATCTCCGCCCAATGGGACACGAGGTTAGCCATCGTCCGCCGTTCCCTTTTCGAGAAGCTCCCTTAATTTCTCAATCTCCTCATCCGACAGGTTCCTTCGTTTCGCAGCATACGCCACGAGGGGATCGAATCCATCATCCAGGATTCTGTCCAAGGCTTCGGCCAGTGTCCGTCTCACGACGCGCCTCCGGGACACGGCGGGACTGTAGGCATGTGCCCTCTGGGAATCGTCGCAGAGAAGGTAGCCTTTCCTAACCAACCGCTGCATCATCGTCTTGACGGTGTTATAGCTCCACCCGCGTTCTTTGAGAAAATGGCCGTGGACATCGGCTACCGTCACGGATCTGCTGCGCCATATCCGGTTCATCAAATCCCATTCCACCTTGGTAAGGTCTCGAAGTTTTCCTCGGTTCATGCTATTGCTCCTTAGGTTTCTACTACACGTGTCGTATACTGTACCACATCTGTCTCATTTTGTCAAGCGTTTTTTGTCGAGCATGGCGGTATGGATGAGCATCACAAGTTGCCCTTTAGGGCAGCGTCTCTTGACACTGATTATGGCCGCTGATAGAATGGAATAGCACCATAGCTGTTCCTAGTTCTCGTTGGGTAGTGCAGCAATCAGAATCGTCGTCGGAGACGCACAAAATGGCTGAGAATGACCGCGAAACGGCAGAAGCATCAATTGGTAACCTCATTTCGACTTTAAAAAAGGGACAGGTGTGGACTGAACGGCGGGACGTTGCGCAATGTCTTGCAAGCGTTTCGCAGCAGATCGTGAAAGCGCTCGAAGACGTCATCAAGTCGGAGGACGACGTTGACGTTCGTGTCGCGTGCGAACAGGCGCTGAACGCGGTACGGGGCCATCTCAAGCTGGCGCCGGTACAGGTTCAAGCGCCGCCGGCACCGGCACCCGCGCCGGAGGCTGCACCGACCCAGGCGCAAGCTCCTGAAGCAGAGACCGCACCGGCGGAGCCGGTCTCGCTCGCCGAAATAGT
>Ga0180434_10002751_pt1 | contig 22954 bp, 44 predicted proteins | sample SS_ome_7_FD_132453 | JGI IMG/M metagenome (GOLD analysis project Ga0180434, IMG submission 132453) | Hypersaline lake sediment archaeal communities from the Salton Sea, California, USA - SS_1_D_2 metaG | ecosystem: Environmental > Aquatic > Non-marine Saline and Alkaline > Hypersaline >...
GGATACAAAAGATACAGTGATAAGAGGTGATGAGAAATGCCAGTTAAATTAACATCACAAGACATCTATGATTTAAAAAGACAAGGATATTCCGAAGCTGAAATCTCAAAAGCAATAAGTGAATTGGAGAAAGAAGAATTGAGTGGTTTATCTTCTTCAAATATTTCTACTCCAACACAAGCATCATCTTTTTCTGTGAGAAATAATGATGATGTTGCAAAACTTCAATTGGAATTAAATGATATTTTAGAGCAGACAGAACATATTTTGAGTGGAGATGTTGTTGTTTGGAAAAATGGAAAAAGAGAATGGCAATCAAATCCAAAACCTGAGGAGAACACTTTAAGCAAAGAGGGAGTGAGAAAAATAATGCTGGAACTTCAAAATTATGTCAATCGTCATATTATCATGGGTGACTATGATATTCAAGATATTAAGATCATCATGAAAGATTATGGAAAGAAATTAAACAATCTTATTTTTATGAAATATGAAGAATTGGGAATGGATAATGAAGCCAAAAGACAAGAATATGCATCTCTCTGTATGAACATTGTTAATTTAGTTTATGGATCTTATTCAAGGGCAAAAGATGGTCAAGAGAGAGATTCATTAAGGAAGATGATGAACATACAAGGAAGTTATCAGGCACAAGGAATGGGTGTTGGAGGAATGGGAGGAGGAATAACATTAAATACACAAGGCCAAAAGTCAAGAGGTGTTTTAAATCCAATGAGGTATATTGCAGGAAAATATGTATAATCCAAAATGTATAATAAAAAATACACTTTATTAATATGCACAATTTTTCTATTTATAATCACAATAAATTTTGCCTGTTCTCAGCCTCCATTCCAACAATCAGAAAAAAATGTTGGATTCTTAATTGAAACTGGTTATACTTCAACTCATTCTCTAAACAATGATTATTATTTGCATACCCATGTTTATAATGCAAGCAATGGACTTTTAATTGATTCAAATATAAATTGTTATTATCATTTTTATGATCATCAAAAAAATGGTGATGAACACATAGCTATTGGAGAAATGGATAATTATGGTGCAGGATATAATGCATCTATTGATGGTGAGTTGATTAATAATACAGGAGAATATTCTGCTTTAATATGGTGTAATAATTCAGAAGAGGGAGGATTTTTTCAATATACTTTTTTAGTTACAGAAAGTGGAATTGAGATAACAGAGGGAAGATCAATTTTTGCAATTGGATCTGTTGCGATTTTATGTATTCTATTATTCATAAGTCTTTATTCTTTGTTCTCAATTGATTCTTATATTGGAAAGTTTATCTTTTACTGGATTAGTCATTTATTCATAGTCCTTATATTTTTCATTTGTTGGCAGATGGGAGTTGAGGGTTTATTGGGTGGAATCGGTGTTACTGGAATTTTTAGAATTTTATTTTATATTTCTGTTGTAGCTGTCTTTCCAATGGTAATATTGAGTTTAGCATGGATATTTTATATTCATGTTTATAATGAACATTTCCAAAATTTAGTTGAGAAAGGCATGGATACTGAGAGAGCTTTCCAATTAACAAATAGAAAATTCAAGGGAGGATGGTTTTATGGGAGATCCCGATAAAGTAAGAGTTCCTTTTGCAATAAGAAAAAAAACAAAAAAACAATTGGAAGAATTAAGGAGAGAGATAAGAAAGAAAACAGGTGAGGATATTAATTTCCCTGATCTTACTCATGAAATTGTTTTGAAAGCAAACATCAATGACATCCTTAAAGGTGATATTGATATTAGATTAAATCTTGATAGGAGAAAAAGATGAGGCAATTGATTAAAAACAAAAGAGCAGGATTCACAGATCTGTTTCTATTTATGATATTTGCAATGGTGATTCTTTTTGTTGCTGGGATTTGGATTTATATTGGATTGCAGGCAGAGGATCAATTTCAAGATTCTTTGGGAGAAATGGATTTGCATGATACTGTTGGAAATAATGCATCAGAAGTTATTGATAACACAATCGGACAAACGAACACAACATTTTCTGCATTGAGATGGATCACTGTTTTATTAATTGGAGGAATGATTTTAAGCATATTTATTGGATCTTATCTTGTAACAACAAAACCAATATTTTTTATTCCTTATATCTTTATTGTCATAATTGCAATTGTTGTTTCAGTTCCAATTTCAAACACTTATGAAACACTTATGAATGATGCAACATTGGGTGCGACTTATCAGAGTTTCACTGGTGCGAGTTGGATTATGTTAAATCTGCCAATATGGATAACTATTATTGGAATTGGTGGAGGGATAATTATGTTTGTCAGGATGGGAAGTAAAAGGGAGGATAATTTCAGCTACTATGGATATTAATTTGAAAAAAACAGGTATATTTGCTGGGATAATTATATGTCTTTTTATTATTAACTTAGCTCAGCTTAGTGCATGGGAGTTTGATAATGTTAAAACTTATGATTCAATAGAAAGAAAAGTTGTTGTTGAAAATAGTTTGGGTTTAGGAAGTGATGTTGCAGAGTTGAGATTGATTACTCCTCTTAATGTTAGAGTTGGTGCAGGTTATCAAAAAGTTGCAGAGTTTGATTTTGTTTATTATTTGGATGATAATGGTGGATTGGATAAAATTGATTTATATGAGATTAATAAAGAAACAAAAGATTTAACTCTTGAAAAGGAAGTTAGAAGAATTGATTATAAAATTAAAACTTATGAAAAGATTGAAGTTGATGATTATGAAACGAAATGTGAAAATAAAATTTTGAAGAATGGAACAAAGACACAGGATTGTGAAGAAATTTTAATTGGAAGTCATTTTGAAAAGAGAGTTGTTTGGAAGAATATTAATGAAGTTGAAATAAAGAAAGGAGAAAGATATGTTGTTGGTTTATTTACAGATGTTAAAAAGGATGATTATGTTGAGTGGATACCTACTTTTTATGGAGTTGAAATTCCAGAGTGGGCGAGTTGGGAGGAAAGTTTAAACACAGATATAGAACTTTATTTTGGTTTAAATGAAACTTCTTCTCCATCTGAAAGTGAAGTTGGCGACTATAATTTAACATGGAGTGCTGGTGTTTCATCAGGAGAGGGAATTATTGGTAATGGTATTTATAAAACATCAGGAGTGGGAAATTTATCATCAAAAACATCTCCATCAATCACAGGAGATTTCACTTTAAGTTTATGGGCGAATAGGACAGATGACCCTTCAGAAGTTAATGCTGTTTTATTTGATATAGGTAACTGGCAGAGTAATAGTGGTTTTGGTCTTTGGATAGGAAAAAATTCATCAAGGTATGATTTAATTTCTTGGAGAATTAATAATAATTATAATAATTATATGGAGAATGTTTCTCTTAATATAGGTGATGGTTATACTAATCTTATCTTTACTTGGGATGGAAGTGATGTTAAAATTTATAAAAATGGAGTTTTATATTATCAAGAGGATGCAACAGGAAATAATCCAGCAGAAAATACAGCTTATATGCAGTCATTCAGAAGAGAATCATCTTTTGGGAGTGATTTTTATGGAGGAATTGATGAGATAATTGTTTGGAGTAGAGCATTAACAGATAGTGAAATAACAGATTATTATAATGGAGGTGACCCACCTTATATTAATGAATCAGATACTCCATCTCCTGATAATCCTCCAGTAGTAATTTTAAATTCTCCATCATCAGCAAACTACACAACTATCCAAAATATAACAATAAACTGCACAGCTTCTGATGATATTAATTTAACTTCTGTTAAGTTATATCAAAATGATGATTTAAATACAACAAATTCAAGTGGTATTAATAACACAGATTATTTATTTCCTTTGGGAAATGTAACTGATGGAGATTATAGATGGTTTTGCAGAGCAGAGGATAATTCAAGCCAAACAACAGATAGTTCAGAAGTGAGAATTGTTATTGACACAACACCTCAAATAAATTTCACTGCACCAACTCTTGCAAATAATACAAATTTAACAAGTAACTCAATTCCTGTTAATGTTAGTTTAACAGAAACTTATTTTAAGAATTTGACTTATTATTTTTATAAAGGAGGAGTTCTCAATGAAACAAAAGTATTTGAAAACTCCACAAGGTTCTATAATAAAACAGGATGTGTTTGTGATTATTGGGAAGTTAATGCAACAGTATGCACTACAACAAATCAGTGTAATTCAACAGAAACAAGGATTTATACTATTGATATAACCAAACCAATAATATCAACGACGACAAACTTAACAAATTTAACAGTTCATTCACTTCCGACAAATTCCAGTTGGTCTTATAATGCCTCAGACACTCACCTTGATAGTTGTTATTATAATGCAACAAATCATGCAACAGAAGTTATCACATGCAATTCAACAATTTATACAAATTGGTCATCAGGCCAGTGGAAATCATTGACTTATTGTGCGAATGATACTTTTGGAAATGAAGAATGTAACACTTCTTCAATTTATATTAATTATGTGAATGTTACTCAAAAAGAAGAAAAAGATCCGGTTGGAGAGGGTATGCAAGTAACATTTGAATTGCTGGTAAGATTAATCAATGCACCAACAATTGATGCCAGTTTTAATTTTAATGGAACTTATCTTGATCCAAATTCAACAACTACAAGACAAAACTATACAAGATTTTATTATTATCTTGATATTAAAGATGGATGGGGAAACTCAACAGGAATCACTTATGATTGGTTTTGGAATTATTCAATAGATGGTCTTATTTCAAATAAAAATACAACCTCTGAAACAATAACTGTTTATGATTTAACCATTGATGACTGCACAGATTACTCAGATGTTATTTTGAATATAAGTTTATTGGATGAAGAAACAGGGAATTTTGTTAATGCAACAGCTGGTACAACAATTGAATTAGATGTGGATGTTACAGGAATAGATGATCCAACTGTGACTCTTCAATATTTCAATAAATGGACTAATAATAATTCAATTCAAATTTGCATGCCATCAGGACTTTTGAATGAATCTCAATATGAAATTGACTTTACAATCGGTGCAGATTCAACAGATAGAGTTTGGGAATTTTTCTATTTAGATGATGGAATTTTAAACAGCAGTAAGAGATTTGATACTCAAACAACCTCACAAATAAATTTCTATGATCTTGCAACAGCAGACAGCACATCTTTTTTATTCAATTATTATGATCAGGATGGATTGCCTGTTGATGATGCAATTATTCATGTTTTCAGGAGATATATCGGAGAGGGAGAATTTAAAGAAGTTGAAAGGGCGAGATCAGATGAAAATGGTGACACCACTGTTCATCTTGTTGAGGAGGATGTGATTTATTATTTCATGATCACCCAATATGGAATCCAGCTTTATAATTCTTCTACTTACACTGCTTTATGTCAGACAACACCTTGCACAATTTCACTTGAAAAATCAGGAGAAAGTGCAGTTTTTGATACAGATTGGGATTTGGTTGATGGTGGTGCTTATTCTGTTAATTCTTATCCAGCAACAAGGACTGTTAATTTAACTTATTCAACAAACTCCACAAGAACATTTAATCTCACTGTTTATCAATATGAAAGTGATGGATCCTACACAGCATTAAACACAAGTTCAGATACTGGAACATCAGGAACAATCTTAATGACTATTCCACAGAGTGCAGGAAATGTTTCATTTTTTGCAACAGTGCATGAAGATGAAGAATTTATTGAATCAAGATGGGTTGATTTTGAATGGAAAGCACAAGATAGATTTGGAATAACAATCTCTTTATTAATAAGTGCATTGATTATTCTTACATTGGGATTAATGGCAGTAACAGAGGGAATTGGAACATTAGTAATGGTTATCTTTGGAGTTGCTTTGTCAGGATTTTTGGGATTAATGACCACTGCATTAAGCACAGGAGTTAATGTTGTTGTTTATCTTGTTTTGGCAGGTGCAATTCTCATATATAAATTAACAAGAGGGAGGAAATAATGGCAGAAGATTCATTTAAAACAACAATAATTGCATTGGTTCTCTTTGTTTTATTTTCTTTCCTTATCTTGACAGTCACAATTGATTTTGGTGCAGAGTATGGCAGAGATTCGGAAGAAATTGGAGATGGTTCATTGTCAGTAGTTGATTTTGAAGAGTCGGCAGATTCTGTTGAAAGTTCTGCACAAACTTATAGAGAAAGATTTGAAAGTGGAGATGTGGATGATGTGGATGATCCATCAGGAATTTTTTCAGTGGCAACAGATATTCTTGACATGATCACAACTCCTTTTAAATTATTAGGACAAATTTTATCTAATATACTTCATGTTCCGGCAATAGTAATAAATGTTACTCTTGGGCTTATTGTAATTTCAGGAATTATATTTGGCCTTTGGAGAGTGTTGAGGGCAGGATCATAAGATGGCTTGGAAATCACCAACAGAAATAAATGCAACAGCAGGTATGGATAGTTTTCTTCCTTACTTGTCAGAGGTGACAAATTTTTGGTTTGGGAGAATGTTGATGGTTGCGATTTTTTTGATATTCTTATTTGGATATTTATGGGCGAGGAAAGATGATTTTATTGGAGGGTTTGCAATTGCATCTTATGTTTCTTTTGTCTTGGGATTATTGTTTTGGGTTATTGGAATTGTTTCAGGTTTGGACTTTTCAATTATTATTGGAATAACTGTTGTTTCTTCAATAGCATTGCTTTTGCAGAAGAAAGATTATTGATTTTTGTTTGAATACACTGTATCTTATAATTTATAAATAAAAAGTGTGTGTGGATAGTATGAAAAAAGGGAATTATTCTCTTTCATGTATAGAGAGGCAAAGGAGGATTCTTTTTGGAAAAAGTTGATCATGAAATTCGGAAAACAAGATCAGGGTGTGGCCGGCTTAACAATTTTGTTAAGTGTGATCACAATGTTGTTTGTTATCGGTCTTTTGGTCATGATTTTCTCTCTTATGAGTGGTGAGTTGCAGGATGCAACTGACGATAACACTTCTATTGGAGTAATTAATGACACAGGAGTTGCGATTGCAGATGTGACTGATTGGTTCCCACTGTTCATTGTTATAACTGCTATGGTTGTCTTGATTCTATTGACAGTGATAATTATTACTGCAATAAGAGGATCAGGCCTCATGACTGGTAGTGCTTAAAGGCCGAATTTTTTGATTTCTTTTTAGATTATTGAAATAACTCTAAAAATGAAAACAAAATTAAAAACAGATAGTGGTGTTGCTGGCTTAACAATCTTGTTGAGTGTAGTTGCAATGCTGTTTGTTATTGGTCTTTTAGTCATGATTTTCTCTCTTATGGGGGGAGAATTGAGAGATGCCACTTTTGATGCGACAACTGTGACAGTTTCAAATGAAACAGGTGCATGGCTTAATGAAACAACTTATACTGTGGATAATTCAGGTGCGAATGGATTTAGAAGTTTGACGATAACTTCGGCTATCAACACAACTGACAATAGTTCAATTGCAACTGGAAATTTCACAGTTTCAGGTGCAGGATTTACAAATGCTTCTGCTACAAATTGGGAGAGTATTTGGGTTTCTTACACCTATGTCTATGATGCAGAGAATGATGCTACAAGATCTATGAATGATACAGTCACTGGCTTATCAGAAACAACAGATTGGTTCCCATTATTCATTGTAATCACAGCAATGGTTGTTTTGATCTTATTGACTGTTATAATAATAACAGCAATAAGAGGATCAGGCCTTATGTCTGGTGGAACTGGTTAAAATTTTTTTATTTTTCTTTCTTTATTTTTTTCTTATTTAATGTATGCAAACATTTATATACTGCTTATGCATTAGTTATGCATGGCAAGAACAACTATTAATATTGATAAGGAATTGAGGGAGATTCTCAAGAGCAGGAGAAAATATAAAAGAGAAACTTATGATGAAATTTTGAAAAGGTTAATTAAAGATAAGCAGAGGTTGAGAAAATGAAAAGCAAAACAAATCAGCAACTTAAAGATTGGATTTTGAAACAAAATTTAGATAATTATGGCTATGATCAAAGATGGTTTCAAAAAATGGTGCAACATAAAGCACGATTAAAAAGAAAAGTTAAAACAATGAGTGATGCAGAAATTAGGAGATCATTGGCAAAGGCCGGAATCTTAGGTCAAGACAGGAGATTAGAAAAAACCCAACAGATGAAAGTTATTAAAACTAAAGAGGGAAAAACAAAATTAGTTCCTACTGGAAAAAGAGTTTGGAAATATACTACTGGTCAATCTTTCAATGAAGAATTAATAAATATACTCCAAATTCCAGCAACAAAAGGAAAGAAATCTTTTTGGGAAACTCAGGAGGAATGGGTTAATAGAGGGTATTTAGGATAAAATGCTTTCAGAGAAAAGAAAAAATACTGCATGGGATCAATATTTAGGATATTGTGAGAAATGTGGAAAATTTGGTGCTTTAGATGGTGAGGAGGGTTTATGTGGAGAGTGTAGAATTAAAAAACATTTAAGAGATTAAAAAAATTTTTATGCGAGTTGGAGAAAGGATAAAATGAAATGGAGAGAAGATTTTTTATCGCAAAGAAAGGATTGGTGCATTGAAGATCTTAGAAAAGAAACTGAAATGAAAATTACTCAGGCACAACTTTCAAGAGAATTGAGGTTGCAATCACTTAGGAATAAACATAAAAGAATCAAAAAGGAGGTGCAGGATTTTCTGAAAAAAAATGTATAGAGCAGGTAAAAAAAATCATACTTCAAGAGGATTGAAGCAGGATCTTAAAAGACGATCAAAAGAGAATTGGGAGAGAGGCAGAGGTGCAAAGAGAAAGGGAAACCCAAGATATAAGCCAGTTAGAGTTAAGGGAAAGGATGATGTTATAAGAAAGATCTATAAGCTGAGAGCAAGAAAATAATTGTTATTTTTTAATATGACAAAAGAAAAAACTATTAAAGAGTTGGAGAAAGAGTTGGAACAACTCAAAAAAAAGAGAGAGGAGGAAACCAAAAGAGAGAGATTATTAAGGCAGATTAAACAAGAAAAGTTTGCACAATCAAAAAAAGGTAAGGTTTTTAATAAAATTGCTGATGTTGGAAATGCTGGAATCAACAAAACAAAGAAATTATTATCTGAAAAACCTCAGAAAAATAAAGGATCTAAGAAAAAACCTAAGAAAAAACCTAAGAAAAAACAAAAAGAGTTTGATCTTATGAAAGAAATCTCTCATCTTCCATCTTAATTCTGTTAAAAATATATAAATAAATATATTCATAAATATTCATGATTATATACTATATCTTTTATTATTAAAATGTATTACATTTTTTTTAAAATTTAAATGTAATATGTAATACATTTCGATTATAATAATTATTATTCTAATTCATGGATATTTATTAGTATAAATATATATACTTCATCACCACAATATTTATAAAATAGTGTGTGTATAATAAATTATGATTGATCACAAAACAACACCAACTTCAAAAGAGTCAATAAGTTTTAAGGATACTCAGAGAGAATCTAAACAAACAACTGTGGATCTTCCAATTGAAATTTGGGTATGTGCAAAACAAAATTTGATTTTATTTAAAGATGCAATGATGTTTGGAATAAGATTTTTGCTGGCCGAGAAAGATGAGGGCTTAACTTATGAATATCCTGATTGCATGCTTTTAAGAAAAAAAGAAATACTGGCAAGAAATTTTGCTGAAAAATGTGAAGAGTGCAATAGATTAAAAGATCAATTAGAGGGAAAAGATCCTGATTCTGATGATCAAAAAACAAAAGAGGATATTAAAGCAGAAGCTGATGAAATTCTCTCTCAAAACATTGAGTAAAAAGGTTAATTTCAAATGCTAAGTAAAGAAACTAAAGAAAAAAATCGGATTAGAAATAAAGAATTGTATCATATAAATCCTGCTTATAGAAAAAGGCAAAAGAAAAATGCAAATCAAAGAAATAGAGCAATTGCAATTTTAATTAATAAACATAAAAAGGATTATCTTAAAATTTTAGAGGGAATAAAACAAGATGACCAGTGAAGAAGAAAATAAAAGAGGTGGAGAAACAAGAGTTAGTTCTGTGAGTATTTCCAAATTATTTTATGATTATATTAATGACTATAATCTTTCTCCGACTGAATGTTTTAGGAGAGGTATTGCAGTAACTTTATGCGATTTAGGAGTTAAGCAATACCAATCAGAGAGAAATGAAGAAAGGCTGAAATATGTTAAGGAATTTTTGAAAAGAGTTGATGAAGATGAAAAACTGAAAAAGCAATTTGAAAAGATCCAATTGATTGATGATTTGCAAAAAAATATTCAAAATGATTTCAAAAAACTTAAAGAATTGATGGAGGAAGTTAAGAATGAATAAATCTGAAAAAGGGAAAAAATCATCAAAGAAAAACAAGAAAGAAGATATATTCATATATTTTATGATGATTATTATTGTTTTTGGTTGTTTTTATTTATCTTTCACAGTTGTTAGTTCTTTTCATCAGAGTGGTTTTAATGATAATTTTGAAATTAATGAATATAATAGATTAGAAATTTATAATTTTATGATAGAAGATATACAAGAAAATTGTGGTTCAACTTTTTTAACAAAAAAATATGGTGAGGATAGATGGTCAGTTCATAAAAAAATATGTAAGGGTGAATATTGTAAATTTGATTATGTTCCTTTGGAGGAGTGTTTGAAATGAAACTAGAATCAATAATACAAAGAATCAGGAAAATTAAATCAAAAGTCCAAGACTACTGGAAAGCAGACTATGATAAAATTGCTTTGAATGGTTATGGATATTATATGAGAAGATGACAAAACAAAAAGAAACAAAAGATAAACAATATGAAAAGATAAAGAAGCAGTGTTATTTAGAGGATATAAATTTTGAAGTAAATGAATATATCAATCGTTTAACTTATCATTTGCAGAGATGTTCACAACAATTTGCAAATGAAGTTTATAAAATAAATGCAAAGTATTTTGAGATGAAGGAGATTGAAAAATGAAACACACAAAAGAATGTAAGGAAGCTGAGAAGAAATATTATGAAGCTAGGAAGAAATATGATGAAGCTTGGAAGAAATATTATGAAGCTAGGAAGAAAGTGGATGAAGCTATGAAGAAACTGTATGAAGCTGAGAAAAAATGTGGGTGTTTAGAATTAGTGAATTAAAGACTTTGAAGGATTTAGGAGGATTTGAAAGATGAGTGAATATCCAAACAAACAACAAAGAGAAGAATGGATTGAGATTGGAAGAAAGAGAGAAAGAAAGGAAGGATTTATTTACGAATATATTGAGACAATGGAAGAATTAAGAAATATTATAAAAGAGGAAGAAGGAAGTTGTGTTCAACAAGTAGCTTTTTCCACATTCCATAATGCCTTAACCCAAATAAATTTTACTAAGAGGATTATAAGGAGTAATATAAAAATATCAGGGAGTGAAGATGAATGAAATTAAAAAACTAAGATTAACAAGAGGAGGAATTGTTTATATTTCGGTAGATGAAATAGAAGAATTTTTGGAGAAGATTGAAATAAGAATGTTAAAGAGATTTGGAGTTGCAGGTTATTCAGTTGTAAAGGACATTAAAGAAATTAAAAAAGAGGTTTTTGGAAGTGAAGATGATTAAAGCAAAAGATTGTAAATGTATTAAATGTGGAAAACAAGCAGTTGCTTTTTATCCATGTATTGATCCAGATATTCCAGAAGAACCTTATTGCAGGGAATGTTTAGATGAGATTAAAAATAAAGTTTTAATGGAAATTCTTGGAATGGAAAAAAGATTGAGAAAAATGTCAGGGAGTGAAGATGAATAATAAAAATTTTTTCATAATTTCAGTTATTTTAATTGGAATAATAATAAGTTTATGTGTTATAATTATTTTAGATAAACTGAACCCATCAGACGAAGTTGTTGATTGCTTAAATTGTAATCCTGATGTTCTTGCACAATTTTCTCCGACTTGGTTTAGTATTTTAGTTAGTGTGGTTATCTTAGTTAGTGGAGTTTTGAGTATAATTTTAATTTCAATTTCAGGAGGAAAGTTCGTTTAACCCATATTAAACAAACCCTAATAAAATGAACCAATTAGAAAAACTTAAACAAGAAATGATAGCAGAATCAAATAATGGAATGAAACAGATAGCAAGAGATTGGAGTTTTATTAAATTAGATTATTGTGGTTATAGATATGGATTAAAATTAACAACAGAAGAAGCATTTTATTGTGCTTTAATGGATAATGGCTATTTAACTTTGGAGGATTTGAGAAAAAAGGAGGATGGAAAAAAATGAGAAGAGCAATTAGGGATATTTTCAAATCATGGTGTATGAAAGAAAAATTAATTATTGATCCAAATTCTGAAAATGAGTTGATTAATTCTTTAGTTGAATTGTTTAATTTGGAGGTTATAAGGCAGAATGATTGAATACCTTATTTGGATAATTTTTGGAGTTTTGGGAATAGCTAGTTATCTTGATTTGAAATATAGAGCAGTTCCATCTGTCTTTTTGACAGGTGCAATTTTAGTTGTTTTGATTCTTAGGCCTGAAAATTTCATGTTTGGATTAATTGCTTTTGTCTTTGCTATTGCAATAAAAGATCTTCTTCATGATGTTGCTGGAATGAGATTTGGAATTGCTGATGTTAAAATTCTTGCATTAATTGGTTTGACGATTTCCTCTTTAGATGGAATTTTTTTAATGTTTCTTGCTTTTATAATCCTGCAATTTGGTTATACTTTTATTTGGATAAAATTTGTTGAAAAGGATGGAGAGAGTGATGGAGAAATGCCTTTTATTCCTTGTTTGTTTGCACTTTATATTGTTTTATGGATTGGAGGTGTGATCTAATGGGAAAAAGACCAATAAAGAAAGCACCATCTCAGAGAGAGTTAATCAAGAAACATAACATGGGTGAAGTTAGATATAGATATTTGAATGTTCAATTGCACTTTCCTGATGATTGCAAAATTACTAATGAATTAAGAAAATTATCTAATGAATGGGGATTAAAAATAACTGAAATTGTTAAACAGGCCATTGTTTATTATATTCAATTTTTGAAAGATAAAAAGGAGAATGAGTATATTGAAAATGCCAGTATGTCATAGATGTGGAAAATTTTTTAAGAAAACAGGAAAGGGAAGATGCACTGAAAAATTATGCCCTAGATGTTGGTTAAAAAGAGGAACTCCTAAGAAAAAAAATGAAAACCTTAAATGAATTTAATAAGAAAGATTTTGGAGAAAAAATTGGAGAATATCTCAGAGAATCATGGTATTTTGAAAAATGGTATGAGAAATTGATCCTTGTGGGATTATGTTTGTTAGGCCTGATCAAGATAATTCAATTTTTGTTTGGTTATTTAATTTAATTAATTAACAAAACATTTATAAATAGTGTGTGTATTAAGAAAATATGGTTGCAGAAAAATCAAAAAATAAGAGGAATGGAAAAACCAAATATTTCTATTGTTATCACTGTTCAAAAAGGATCGGTGAGAAAGACAAAAAAACAACTTTAATCACTAATGTTGGAAATAAAAATGTTGAAGAGATCTATTTTCATTTTGATTGCTGGAAAGATTATTTTAATCAAAAAGTGAGAGAAAAAGCTGAAAAAATAGATACTGCTGGTGGAGTTTTAGATGATTTTTTTGGAGGAATGAATAAAAAAAGTATAAATCCAATGTCTGCAATTTCTCAATTATTTCCTATGATTCCAAGATCCATGAAAGTTTTGATTGCTGGTGATGGAAAAGTATCTAATAAGGATCAGGAAAAGGCCTTAAAGAATATTGCAGGATTAGTTAATGATATTTTTCCAAATGATCCAAAAGCAAAAAAGCAATTCGGAGAAATTATTGATAAAGAAAAATCCAAATTAAGAAATTCTAAAAATGGAAGAAAAAAAGCAGGAAATAAAGCCGGAAGAAAAGCAGGAAGAAAAAGAAACACAAAAAGTGAAACCTCGCAAAACAAAAATTAAAGGAAATAGATGCTCTAAGTGTGGAAGCAAATTTACTTATGTTAGGATAAAAGAGGGATCTCTAATTTGTCGTAATTGTGGAAATATTGATCCATTGGAGAAAGAATAATGCCATCAATTGATTTTTCTGAACTCAATTTTTTAAGTAATTTTGGGATTGGATCAATTGGCCTTGCAATTTTAATCTTTGTTTTGGCTTTGATGGTTGTTGGAATTATTGGTGCTGGAATTTGGTGGTGGATCACAAGAAAACAACTCAAATATACTATTCCTCTGACAAAAAAAGTTGGTGATCAAACAATTAGGGTTGCAAAATATAAAGCAAAAGATTTCAAGGTTGGATTTGCCGGAGATAAATTGTGGTATGTTCCAAAAGCAAAAAAATTCATAACTCCTGCAACATTGCAGACAGCAAAAAATGAATACACCCATCATGAAAGAGAAGATGGCGAGTGGATTAATGTTTCTTATCCTGATGTTGATGAAAAGATGAAATCATTGGGAGTTAAATTTGTTCATCAAGACATGAAAGCAACGAGAATTGCTATTGGTGAGATTTTGGAAAGCAGGTTTAAGGATAAACAAACATGGTGGGGAAAATATGGCCATCTTGTGACTCATCTTATTTTTTATATGATTGTTGTGATTTGCATGATTATTATTTTCTATCAATGGGGAACAATTATTGATAAAACAGGCCAGCTTTTTGATAAGGTTGTTGCTTATGAAAATATGAAATGCCCTGCAACACAAGGAGTTGTCCCAGTAGAATCATTCATGCCATTATTGTATTTTTGGAGGTTTAGAAAATGGAAGAATTAAAAGGTTTAGGATTTTATAATCTTGGTCAGTCATGTTTAATTTTGTCTTTATTAATTGCTATGATGGGATTTACTTTTCCTGCAATAATTCTGCTTATTTTTGCAATGATTGATATAATTATTGGATTCTTATATTGGTATGGAATAATAAAAAAAATTGAATTAAAATTAGGTAAGAAAAATGCAATTTCCTGATCCTTTGACTTTCTTTAAGGCCTTAGGAATAACAATTGGCTTGTTAGTTATAATTATTGCAATAATTGGTTGGCTTGTTTTTATTGGGCTAAAATCTTATTATCCAATTAAGTTTTTTGTTAAATACAAAATATTGAGGAAAGGTTATAAGGCAAAGGATGTTGAAGATTTGCTTTATTTTTTGCAGAAAAGTGAAACTCCAACAAATTTACATTTGAAATTACTCTTAGATGGTTTTAGGCCTGCTCGTGCAAGAGAATTAATTTATATTTATAAGAAAATGATAGAAATTGAGAATCCTAAGATAGTTGAAAGGAGGATAAAAAAACATGGCAGATCCAAGTTTAACAAAACTAATGAATAAACTCAAAGATAAGGAAGTTAAAAATCCCAGTTCAAATAAGGTATTCAAAAAGAAAAAACCTGTTGAAGAGGAGGAAGAAGAGATTGAGGAAGATGAAGAAGAAATGGAATCAGAAGAAGATGAGGAGGAAGATGAAGAAGATAATGAAGAAGTAGATCCTGAGGAAGAAGATGAAGAAGAAGAGGAACCTCCAAGACCTGTAAAAAAGAAAAAATCTCTAAAATCTAAGAAAAAACCATTAAAATCCTCTGAGGATGAAAAGAAAGAAGATGAGGGAGATGAAGAAGATAATGAAGAAGTAGATCCTGAGGAAATTGTGAAAGATGAGATTGCACTATTGCAAAATAATGGGATTTTTAGGAGAGAATTGCTATTGACTCTTAAAAGCATAGATAATTCCTTAAAAAAACTAACTCAAAGTGAGTAAGGCAAGCAAATCAAAATGAATAAAAAAGAAATTTTTCAATTATTGTATATTGTTTTGATTTTAGGCCTGCTTATTTTTATGGGGTGGATGATGGTTTGGCTTAGTGGAGAGGGAGGAAATTGTGTTGCTCATCCACTTAAATATTATGAAGATAAAACCAATTTAACATGCAGATGTGAGAGATTTTCAGGTTTGAATCCATCAAATCTTAACTTTTCAGATTATCTCACAAATTATGCTCAAAAATCAGATAAATCAGATTAATAGAGATGTAAGGAGGCAAAAAAACATGGCATTTAAAGAAATAAATCCTACACAATGGATGTATGAAAAGGATGGAGATTTTATTGAGGGAATCCTTGTAAAAACCAGTTCAGAAGTTGGAACAAATAAATCAATGTTGTATAGTATAGAAACTTCTGAGGGTGTGAAAAATGTTTGGGGATCAACAATTCTTGATGAAAGAATGTCTTTTGTTAAGGTTGGATCTAAGATAAGGATAACTTATAAGGGATTAGGAGAAGCAAAAGCTGGCCACAATCCTCCAAAAATTTTCAAGGTTGAAGTTGATACTGAACAATAAAATTAATCTCTTAACCGAATAACTTTTTTATTTTTATTTTTAATTACTAATTTGACATAAATTAGTAGAAATTAGTATTAAATCCAATTTTGATTTTGGGCTTGTTAGCGAGGTTCAACTATGAAAAGAAATGTATCCAAACAAACATTAAGTTTTAGCACAAGTAAAAGTATGAAATATCTCAGAACCCCTGTTGATATTTGGAAAAATCTAAAACAAGAATTTAACTTTACTTTAGATGCTTGTGCTTCTCATAAAAATCATTTAGTTGATAAATATTATACTATTGATGAAGATTGTTTGAAGCAGGATTGGACTGGAGAAGTTGTTTATTGTCACCCTTTATTTGATATGCACATAGGAAAGTTCGTTGAGAAGTGTGCTACTGAAAAGTGCATATCAGTTATGCTACTTCCTGCTTCAACCCATACGAGATACTTTCATCAATTTATTTGGGATAAGGAAAAACATCAACCAAAACCAAATGTAGAAGTAAGATTTTTAGAGAAGCAAAATAAAGGTTTTAGATTTTTAAATGATGATGGTTCTGAAGATGATCCTTTAAAGATTGGATACATTAAACCTCTTATGATAGTTATATTTAGGAACGGCTAATATTTATCACACCTCTATTTCCAGTGGAAAAACACAACTCTCACTTTTTGAGTTTTGAAGTTTTTTAATATCCATTTGAAACTTCTTTGATTCTTTCAAGAGATTTTCCTGCATCTGAGTGCAGATAGATTTCTGTGACTACAAGAGAAGAATGACCGAGATACCTCTGAATATCTCTTATTGTTGCACCACTTTCTTCAAGTTCTGTTGCTCTTGCATGCCGAATCTCATGGGTTCTTATATCCCTCTGTAAAGCCATGACACTATATTTCTTAACAATCCTCCAAACACTCCACTCACTAATTTTAGGAAACAAGAGATCATCCATTGTTGAGAGTTTAGCCACTACATCATCAGGCGACATAACAGGAGTCAGCAAACCTTTTTTATAATAAATATCTAAGATGTTCATTACTGCTTTTGGATGCACCAACACAGTTCTTTCCTTGTTTCTCTTTCCAATAACATTAAACTCACAATATTTATCCGGATCATAAAACCATCTCTGCCAGTTGAAAGAATTTGTTTTGATTGTCTTAATCTCTGCTCTTCTCAATGCACCAAAATAAAGCAGATCAAAAATAATTCCATCCCTAAGTTTGCAGGAATAAGCATAATCTCTTATCTTATTTATCTCAGTTTTTGAAACTCCTCTTATTAATCTCTTTTTGGATGATCCACTCTTTTTTATTGGAAGTGAAAACTCTCTGTCTTTTTGCAGATATTCCAAATACACTTTCATGTAAGCCCTACACACACTATTATTCTTTTTGGATTGAATGAATTTGTTTATGTTTTCCTGATTCAATTCCATCATGCAGAAATGTTTATGATAAGTGAAGTAATGATAAATTGTTCTGTCTGAAAGGCCTTTGATTTCTTTCAAATAATCGTGGAACTCTTGGATTTTATCAGTCATTTTTGTTTCTCCAAAATATTTAAATAGTTTAACGAGTTAAAATTCTAATAGCACTCTAATAGGTATTAGCTTGTCTTTTGACTTCTGGTTAAAAATTTGAATTTTCCTTAATGAACTAAGATTACATTCCAAAATTCTGTCATTAACTTGGAGTAATGACAAATTCTTGCTGGGTTGTGCGAACTTTTTGCTGGGTTGTGCGAACTTTTCCACTGGAAATAGAGGTGTCATAATGCACCACTCTCCTTTTTTACTGCTTTCTTTTCCCAGTAGTAACTGCTGATTCGGTGATCCATCAATTTTTCCTTTAATTTATTGCTTAGGTTAGTTTTGAAAGTGGATGGTTTGAAATTATTTGCAATTGCGAACCCATCAACAAAAGTTCCATTGCGAATTTTTCCCTCTTTTAACATCTCAATCATTATGTTGTAAGGATCTTTTTTTTCCTCTTCCTCGTCGGTGATTCCCATTTCCTCCTTTGCAACAAGATTTCTTTTTCTATCCTTAACTTCCTTATATTTACTCTTTGCAGATGGTGACAAATCCGGAAATTTCAACATTCCTCTAAAAGTTGTTAATCTCGTATATTGTGGATTTTTGATTCCTTTCTTCACCCACTCCCTTTCAATTTTTTCATTAGTGGCCTGATCCCATTTGTCTTTAACATAGATTGTTCGGTTTGGAGTTTGAATAACAGCAATTCCTCGTCGGACAACTGTGATTCTCACCTTACATAAATTTTTTATCTGTGAATCAAGAGTTTGAAACTGAGGAACACATGCAACAAAAAAATTGCAGTGATCTCTATTCATGTTAATCATTTTGACAATGTCTTTTTGCTCTTCATTATAGAAGTCACGATTGAAAGTAACATTAATCATCTCATCTGCAAGTCCTGATGATTTCCATTTATGCCAAAATCTTTTTGTTTCTTTCTTAGTATAGATTAAAGAATTATTCCAGTGAAACTTATAATTTTTAGATCCAATTTTCTTAAACTCCCTCGCTATTCCTCTCAATAAATGGATTCCAAGAGTTGATTTTCCAAGACCACGATTTCCCTCAATAATAATAAAACAATCAAATTCATTTCCAAGAATTTTAACAATCATCCAAACGAGTTTTTTCATACTCCATCTTAAAACTACTCTTCCCAATTTATCCTCCCTCTATTATTTCATTCATGATTTTATCAAGATCAACTTCTTCTGATGCTCTAAAGATTAAACTGGCATTGTTAAGTGCAATATTCACATTTTCTTTTATGTCTTGTAATATATCTAAAATTCCTCTAAACAAATCTTCATGAATATCAAATATTTCCTCCTGTGCAACATTATCCATTTCTGACCTATATGCCTTTGGCAGAAATTCTCTTAAAGAATCTAATCTTGTAACATAACCTCTGACCTTTGGTATATCATCTTTTTTCAATGCAAACCAAACATTCTGAATTAATTGTTTAAGAGTTGAGTGAAATCTCTGCAAGGCCTCCACTCGTCGCTGATTTATTTGAATGTGAGTAAAATTTCTATCTTCTTCAAGTTCCTCAGTTCCAAATTGTGCAATGGTATCCCAACGATCAAGCATGACCAATTGACGAAGAATTTTTAATTTTGTATAACCATCTGCAACATTCCAATTATCAGTTCCAAGAGAAATTTCTCCAGTCACTTCTTTAGTTTTTGCCATATTAAATTCTTCTTATTTTTAGATTTACAAAACGACCTATATTTTTTTTCTTATACTCAACAAAACGAGTTGCACTGGATTTCAACCTGAATTTCTCAACCACTTTTCCAATGTCCTCATCAATCACCTCGTATCTGTATAGATCCCCCTTTTTCAATCTCTTTTGTTTTGCCATATTCTATATTATTACACACTATTTTTAAACTTTCCTTTTTCAATTAAATTTATATACTGCTTATACATTAATTATACATGGTTAAACTTTCTGAACAACTGCAACAAGAACCAACAAGATTAACAAGAACTGAGAGAGTTATGCAACAGCAAGAAGAGATTAGATCTGAACAAAAAGCAAGAGAGAAAAAGAGATTAAATAAAGAATTGGAAACTTTTGAGAAAGAAGCAACTTTTGAAAATTATGAACAAAAATATAAATCACTGTCGCCGACTGCAAAAAAATATGTTTTATCTCCATCTGAATTATCACAAACTCCTGATTATCAAAATTATATTGTGCAAAAAAGAGAATATGAACAGGCAGTTGCAAAACAAAAAGAAGCAGAGGCCTATAATCGTGATCTTGAAATAGCAACAAAATTTGCAAACAAAGGAATCTCTTCATTTGCACTGGCAAATCCAAGACAAAAAAGAATGTGGAGAGAGATCATGGAGGGCAGACAACTCTATAAACAAAAAGTTTTGCAACCTGAAAAATTCACAACTGACATTGACATTTATAAAAAGGATCCACAACTGAGGCAAGCTGTTATTGAGGGAAAAATCAAACCTGAGTTTAGTGAAGAGGGAACAACAGATATAAGAGATGATAAACTTATCTTCAAAGAAATAAAAGAAATAGAAACAAAAAAACCAAAAGAAAAAACTGAAATTGAAGTTGTTGAAGCAAAAGAAAAAGATATTTTTGCAAAAGCTGTTGGATTCTTAAAAGAGAAAGGATCACAAGCAGTTGAAAGTTTTCCATATAGATTAAGCATTACTGGAACATCCATTCCAAAATTAACAATTGAAAAAAAAGATGAAAGTAGTGCAGGACAAAAGGCAGTTAAAGTTTTAACAAAAGAAGCAATTCCTCAAAGTGCAATGGCTTTTTATGAATCAATTCCAACTAAAGAGATTTATGTTCCATCATTTCTGAGTGTTAGGGAGGGAAAGATCTCTCCATCACAAGTAAAAGAAGAGGCATTATTAACATTAACAGAATATCAGGAAAAGCAACAGAAAGAATTAATGAAAAAAATTGATGCAGATAAAATTGAAAAAGATGCACAAGAAAGTTATCAAAAAATATTTGAAGAAAAATATGGAGAAGATATTGTTGAAGAAAAAATCTCTTTTGAAAAAGCAAGAGAAGAATTTGCAGGAAGTGATGAAGCAAAACTTATCCAAAAAAATTATGAAACAACAGTGCAAAATGAACTGGCAGATTTAGGATTTGAAAAAGAGGGTTATAAAATTGCTGGTGCAGAATTTCTTAAAACAGGTGTTAAATATATTCCAACAACATTCAAGGGTGCAGGTGTTGGAGTTTTAGGTGTTTATGGAGGATATAAAGTTTTAACAGCGATTCCTTATAAAGCATCCTTAGGAATAACTGCTGGATTTGGAACTTATGGAACTTATAAAGCATTATCACCAACCTCAACTCCAACAGAGAGAGCATCAGGATCAATTATTGCCGGAACTTCTGCATTGACATTAGGTTATGCTGGATATAAATATCTGAAAACTCCTGTTATTAAAACTGCACCAGTTAAATTAAAAAAACCAAATTTAAGAACAGGTGATATAATTGGAAAAGATATTAATATTGCAACAAAAAAAGGAGCTCTTAATCGTGTTATTTTTCCATCTCAAAAATTATCTCAACAAGTTGTATCAGGGAGGAGAACAATAGTAACAACAAAAGGGAGAGAATTATTGAGAAGAGGATGGATTAAATTAGGAGTGAAGCCATCTATTGCAGAGAATTATATTTATCGTGGAATACCAACTGCACAAAAAACAACCACTACTGTTAAGGGATTGGGAACAACATTTACTTATCAAAAAAGTGCTTATAAGGATGCATTGAATCTTCTTAAAAAATATGGTTATACTGAAACACAGGCAAGAGCAACATTGAGATTTTATTCTCCAAAAATAACTGAACAATATTTGAAAAGTGGGATCATAAGAATTAAAGGAGGAAAAGCAATTGGTGATTTTGAATATCTCACAAAGCAACCAGCAATAACTGTTGATAAAACATTGGGAATAAAAACAAGAGGTGCAAAAACGATAAAAGATCTTTATAGAGTTGAAAGGAAAATTGTTAATCTAAAATCAAAAAGTGGAGTTGCATCAGTGTTGGAAGATAAAACAAGATTTACATTTACAGTTGATAAGGCAGGCAGGTTTGCAGATGCAAAAAGTGTTGGATTCACAAGAGGATGGACTGTTGCAAAAGGATCAGAATTAAGAAAAGGATTTGAGGCAACAAAGATTAAAGGTGTTTATAGTTTTGAAGAAACTCCAATAAGAGATATTAAAGGAATTTCTACAAGCAGAGATTTATTTCCTCCAAGAAATATTATAAGAATTGATCAGTTGAAAACTCAGTTAATACAAAAGCAAGTTGATTTAACAAGACAGGGAATTGCAAGAACAACTGGATCAAAGAAAACTCCCTTTTCAAAGACATTTCCAAAGACACAAACAGATGTTCAAAAAGTTGTTAATAAATTAGAGCAATCTCAATTTAGTGCAACTCCAACAAAAGAAATCCAGCAACTTCAATCAGGATTAAAAAATGTTGCAACTCCAACAAGAATTTCTGCAACACCAGTTAATTTAAAAGACATTATCCAAATCTCACAAACTTCAAATTTAGCATTAGGGCAAGCAACAACATTAGCATCACTATCTTCATTAAAAGAGGATCAAAGATTCAAATTAGATCTAAAACTTCAAAATAGATTTAAGGATATTGAAAAAGAGGCAGAGGGTGAAGCTGTTGATGAAACTGCTGGATTAAAAACTTCAAGTGGATTAAAAACTGGCCAATCATTGAAAGCACAATTAAAGAATATCTTAGATACTGATATCACAACTACACAACAGATTTTAAGACCTCCAAAACCTCCTGAAATACCAAGAATTTCTCAACCTCCAACAAGGCCAATTCCATTTGGATTTTTAGAATCAAGAAGATCAAAACAAAAAACACAGGATCTTTCAAAGTTGATTTATTCAAGGGCTTATCTTCCTGATTTCACTTCACGAGCATTGGGATTAAAACCTGAAACAATCTCTGAAAAGCAAGCAAAGAAAAAATTAAAGCAA
>Ga0180434_10002755_pt1 | contig 22951 bp, 20 predicted proteins | sample SS_ome_7_FD_132453 | JGI IMG/M metagenome (GOLD analysis project Ga0180434, IMG submission 132453) | Hypersaline lake sediment archaeal communities from the Salton Sea, California, USA - SS_1_D_2 metaG | ecosystem: Environmental > Aquatic > Non-marine Saline and Alkaline > Hypersaline >...
GCTCAGGTCGTTTACGGTTCTCGCTACATGGGCGGGACCAACGAGTTGCCCAAGACGAAATTCCGCCTTGCGGTTCACTTGCTCAATTGGATGGTCCGGCTGCTCTATGGCGCCAAGATCACCGATGAAGCCACCTGCTACAAGGCCTTCGACACGCAGCTACTCAAATCGCTCAGTTTACGGTGCGAACGATTCGAGTTTTGCCCTGAAGTGACAGCTAAGCTGTTAAAGCGTGGCCAACGTATCATCGAAGTCCCCGTTCGTTTCAAGCATCGAACCGTAGCAGAAGGCAAGAAAATCGGTTGGGCCGACGGATTTGAGGCCATATGGGCCCTTTTGAAGTATCGTATGATCGATTAAAGCTCAATAACGTATCGGTGCTGCTTGCGTCTCATGCACCGGACAAATTTGTCAGCAAAAACGAACGGCACGAATACCCAGGAATCGCAACCGTGTCATTTAAGATGACATGTGGGAATAGTGATACTGGCCACACGGCACATTAGTAACCTGTTAAATACGCCACTCAAAGTGCCAAATCATGTGCACCCCAACACTTAAACGGCCACAACACAAAGAATGGATCTCTGCTGCATATTTAGTGCCCTTTTGAAAAAGAGGTCGCCAATTTCTGGCACAAACCTCCATCTCTAGGCATGAAATACATCAATTCAACCCTACGCTCGCTCCTTACGTAGGGACAACAGCGCGTCACGATTCACCGTCCACTGCCATAAATATCGTATACTTCGACCAGAGATCCGCTTGCCAAGGTATGGCAGAAAGATCAGAATAGTGGCTTCATCATTTGGCACCCGGTGGTTTTTCGTGGATGCCGCAGAGTGTGCACCGTGCCCTGTGATCGAATGAGGAACCGTCGATCGTGAAACAGCTTGACCCAACAGATGTCGCTGGCATCAGCGCTCAGATCCGTGCCTGGGCTGAAACCGATGACAGACTCACACCCATCACGGTTCAGGATATCGTCATCGCGGAGGAGGCCATTGAAGCTTTTGTTCATCTGACGCGGTCGCTTTCGCGTGGAGGCAAAACGCTGGTGGCACTCGATGAGACCCCTGTGCGCCGTGGTGGCGAAGACTTGAAACCGCTTCTCCAATCCGCATTGAATCAGGCGACACCAATAACCATACGCCGATTGCCTCACGATTTGGCCACCGTATTTCACGCTGACCTCACAAGTACCGAAGAGCTTGCCATTGAATTGAATGATTATGCGGCTCTCGTCGCCATTGGGTCAGGAAGTATTACCGACGTTGCCAAATACGCACGCCATCTGGCCGTGCGGAAAGCCTCACGACAAATACCGCTCATTTGCTTTCCCACTGCCGCCAGCGTAACCGGTTACGCATCGCCAGTGGCGGTATTACTGCGCGATGGCTACACGCGAAATTACAAAGCCGCGCCCCCGGATGCGATTGTCTGCGATCTAACGACGCTTGCTTGCGCGCCACCTGCCATGACACAAGCGGGATTTGCCGAAGTCCTTGCCCGAAGTGTGGCATATGGGGATTGGTTTCTTGCAGCACAACTCGGCATGGACAACCTATTTAGCGGGGTGCCGGCTCAATTGATCGAATATGCAGAACAACGAATGATCGACATGGCCGATCAAATTGCTGCTTCAGGACTCGAAGGGATCCGTGCACTTATTGAGGCGCTGCTCCTGGCGGGTATGTCCATGTCGGTCTTGAGTCATACAGCACCGATGTCAGGCTGGGAACATCTGATGGGTTACTACCTCGACATGACCGCGCAACGTGATGGCCGACCGATCGCGTTACATGGTGCACAGGTCGGCGTAGGAACACTCGCATCCGCCCGCGCTTACGACAAAGCGTGGTCCAATCTCGATCTTGATCGGATGACGGCCGACGTTACCGCCGAAGACATGTCAACGGCCCGGAAGACCATCGAAAAAGTATTCGGCCCGCACGGGCCTTCGGGACACTTGTGGCAAGAAGTTTTCCGCGAATATGAGCAGAAAATGAAACAATGGCGAGCTGTTCGTGACACCCGACGACGATTCGCAGATCGCAAAAAGGCGGGGGAATACGATGAACCGCTGCGACAGATGACTCATTCGATCGCCACGATCGAGGAAGCACTTTCGCGGGTTGGTGCCCCGAGACGGTTTGCTGATCTGAATGAACCTGTGAGCCCATCCAGCAGTCACGCCGCGGTTCGTTACAGCCATCTCGTACGACCACGCTTCACGCTGGGCGATCTACTCACACACACAGCGTGGCTGACGGACGAATCAGCTACTTCACTACTCGACGAACCCACATGACGTTGCCCAAACAAGCGTCCGTTTGCCGCTGGTGAAATGGACGTTGGCGACCTCCCAAGCAGGACGTCGTGGGCTCGAAGCCCATCGCCCGCTTCGCGTGGAAGCTGTGGGGTTCATGTGATCAATATCCATATTTCAAAATCAGACGGGTTGAGCCAGGTTCCGAAACGAGACCCAGGTGGAGATCCGTTCAAGCGGGCTACGATGTTCATACCGGACGAATCACGACACGAGCAGGACTCGCTTCGCAGCCAGCAATTTTCAACGGCAACGCAACCATCTCATACCGACCAGGCACAATGGCTGAAAGGTCAAGTCCCTCAATAATAACCACGCCATTACCCAACAGAGCCTGGTGAGCTGGATATCCTGCTGCTTGGTATCCATCAACCGATAAATAGTCAACGCCTACAACCTGAACACCTTGGGCTACCAGCCACAGCGCCGCTTCATCGCTGATCCCCCCAAAGTGCTCATCAAATGTTGCCTTCTCCCATAATTTCCGATTGACCGTCCGGAACAAGACGCGATCGTCCTTACAGAGATCCACTTCCTTCAAGTCTTCGACGACAATGTCACGATCGGCGGCCACATCAACTACAACCGCAGGTCCGCACAGCTGCGACAAGGGCACGTCAGCAATATCCCGCCCGTCAGGTACGAAATGAAGCGGTGCCTCGATGTGTGTGCCGACGTGCACGCATGTACTGATCTCACTGACGTTACTCGTATCAGGCCCCGTCCGATGGGCGAATCGTCGACAACGAAAGAGGGGATCGCCCGGCCACTGAATCATCCCGGTGGTCAACGAACGCGTGATATCGATCCAATCTCCCATTCCCAACCTCTCCAACCAATCCCCCCCCTTCACACCTCATACGACAACGCGGGAGAATCGTATACCCGGAAAACGGGAACGATATTGTGATTCCCTTCATCTTGCGCTAACCAACCAGAACTCACATTCGCTTTAACGGGATATGAATATTGAATGAATGTTCGCGCGTAAGATCCGCCGCACAGAAAAGGACAGCGGGTTTCCCATTCTCCAACCAAAGCTGAGGACGTTCCAGATGCATGAACTCCTGAATGGACTTGTCCGCCCAACACACTTGGCGCGTCGCGACCAGCGGGTGTTTCGCTAACTCCCAACGGTGACCATCCAACGAATGGAACAACGCCAACGAGCGTTTGACACCCGCATAAGAACCTTTGAGGTCCTTCAGGATCCCATAGAAGCGATCGTCCTGATACCAAATAAACGGGTCCTCAGCCGGAAAATCACTTTGGGCATGCGTAAAAATGGGCTTCGGATCTTTCTTGAACGGACCCAGCGGATGTTTCGCAACCGCGACACCGTGGAAAACCTTTCGATCGGTTCCCATGCACTTGTAAACCATGAGAAAGGATCCATCGGGGCACTGCGTCACGGTAGGATTGGTCGTGAAATAGTGATCATGCATTCCCGGCGTGACATCGATCAGGGGTTTATCGATCCGCCGCCAAGGGCCCGCGGGATGATCCGCAACCGCAACACCAATCCGCTGCGTCATTCGGGTCGGTTGCCAATAGGATGAATTGGTCTTGACAGGCCCGTCTGGAAGTTGTCCGACAATTCGCGCGCCCGTGAAATAAAGATAATACTTCCCATGGGCACGCAGAATGGTTGGATTGTGGGTCATATCCGTAACCCACTTGTCCGTGTGTTTGCCGGGCAATGCCACCGCTTTGTGGGTATAGGGACCGGTCGGATGCTTCGCGGTTGCATACCCGATCTCCGAATGGGTCAACCAACCCCAATGCCTTTTCGCCCGAGGCCACCGCGCATAAAGCAAATGACACACACCATCACTCGTGCGCGTCATACTGCCGCCCCAAACGTACCAATCTTTCAATATGAAACGTGCGTGCGTAGGCACCGGCTGAAGCAATCGTTGAAAATCGATTTCCTGATCCGCTGGCTTGCTGTCGCCCGCTACACACTTCGATCCAAGTACTCCCAAGCCTGCAGACGCAACACCCGATTTGACCAAAAACTCGCGCCGCGACCACGAATTCATCCGCTAACACCTTTCCTTTGACGCGCCGCGTTCACAAGGACACGCACCACACCGATTCCAACTCTTCATGTTTCGTCGGAACGAACCAAACGGGCCAAGTACTAGTCGGTAGTTGCATCGGTGTTTCCAGCGGTCAGGGCCTCCACATCCAGGGGCCGACGCCGGGTCTCAAAATGCCGAACGTGATAATCATCCCGTCGGGCTCGTAGCCGACCGATGATTCGACTGCCGTCCTCACAGGTGAGGTTGAGCTGCAAATCACGTTTGGCGTTCTTCGCCTGCGACGTCCCGCTGACAACCACCGTCCCTCCCGCCACCGTGGCTAAGCCGGCAAACTCCCCGTGCGTCTGAATCAGAAATCCCTGCACACGCGGCAACGCTTCTTGTTCTGGCTGCGTGGCGGCCGCAGGATGCGAAGCCGGTTGCGAGCTGAGGGTCGCCCGAGCGGCCGCTTTTTTCTTACCCGCCGGCACGCGCAGATAGAGTAAGTACATAGGCCGCCCCGTCCGAGCCATCGGCAATGGAAACTCCGCTAAAACGCGATCCTGCCCCTCTTTCGTTTCGCTGGCAGCCCAACACACCTGCTCGGTGGTCAGATGGATTTCTTTCTGACGACCCACCAACTGCGGTTGAAACAGACGCACCTCCGCGGGCACAGCACATCCTGCCGCCACCCACAACGGCAACCATGCTGCGCCAACCAGGTAGACCCGCAGCCCTTTCCAGCGATAGAAACCGATACTTCGAATCACGGCCAGATTATACTGGCAACAGTAGCTTTCCCGCCAGATCGAATGTCCCCAACCCCCTCTTGATCTGTATGAAACCGCCGGGTTCCAACAATTGGGTTCGGAAACCTTGCCGACTTCGGCGTCTTTACCTGTAGAACGACACAACACAGGCAAACATGGCAGCGATCGACGCGACACAACTGAGCCGGTGGTTTGAGGCGTACGGCCCAGCGATACCACCCGTTACGAACTCACCATCACACGCTAAAGAGGCCCGCGATGCCACGGATCGACGTGTCAATCCGTGGCATCGCAAACAACGAAAAAGATTTGCCTGAGCAGCTCTGTTAATCGTATGTTTCCGTCAGGGCACGCGGTGCAGCTCGCGATGGCTGTTATCGGATCTCGGACGGGTCGTAACCGTGACAGAGAACGTATTGTGCCTCTTGAATTCATCCCATTCTACAAGCCGACGAGCGTACCGAGACACGCTTCCCATCATCGGACCTCATATGGAGGATCAAGGCGTGTTGAACAAACACCTCTTCAGTAGGAGTGCCGGTTGCATCATTGAGTTGGCCAAAGCGGCAGCCCAGGAGTACGGACAAGGGCACGTGGGAACGGAACATCTGCTACTGGGTATCATCCGCGAAGGCACAAGTACTGCCGCCAAAATGTTGTGTGACCGGGGCGTCACGGAGCAGAAGGTCAAGCAGGTCGTGGACGCATTGACGAAGGAACGTCTCCACGACACCTGGATCCTGGGACGCTTGCCAGGCACGCCGCACTGGCGGGATGTGCTCACCAAGGCGGCCGAGAAGGCCCAGGGCGTGGGCAACTGGCAAATCGGCTCGGTCCATTTGCTGTATGCGTTATTGTCGGAGCGAAACTCCACCGGTTTGAAGGCGTTGCGGACGCTTGGCATCTCGGTCGAATCGCTGTGCAAAGGCCTATCCTCCGGTCGCCCCTTCGTGTAAGTCCGTCGACGCGGAGACGGATCATCATCGGGGCGGCGGGTCCAAATGGGTCCAGGCACCGGCGCCTTCACCTCTGAAGCCAGTCGCCCCCTTGGCGGGTGGGTTCGCTTCGGGCTAAAAGCCTCCGCCGTTGGGTTCGTTTCAGTTACAGGGTCTGGGCTTCGCGACTTGTTGCCGGGCGAGAAATCCGCGTTTTTGGAACAGAAATGACGATTTTGGCGGGCTTCGTGTCCAGGGGCCGTGGCTTCGTTTCGTCAGGGCGTTTTTTTGAAGCGGCGTGCTTCAACGACGTTAGGGGCTCGGCAGGTCGCATGGTGCTATCGCTCGGCAACGAGAACGTGTGCTGATAGCGACGCCGGGATATCAAAGAACCATTGATTGATAACACGGGCGGTGTTCCGTTTCGATGGCAAGAAGTGGAACGGGAAGCCCAATCGGACATTCGCGCGCTAGTGGTTAGTGCATACTCTACTGATCGATTGGCCGCCCAAAAAATCGAGTCCCCAAGTCCAAGGACGTGGGCCACCCAGACGTTATTTCTTTTCATAGCCGTTGCGTTCGAGTCTTTCTATCTCAAACGGCGGGATGATTTGTGATAGGGGTTTTTTGAGGGTTGCGATAACCATTTTCTCTTGGCGGTCGTTTTGTTGCGTGCGGGCGATCACTTGGCCTAAAGGATCGATGACGAGGGCACCGCTCGTAAACCGGTTGAGGCCGTTAGACCGAGGGGTGTCGCCGGCGGAATTATTGATGAGGATATAGGCGCGGGAAAAGGTTGCGCGGGGAACGAAGTAGACCGTTTTGCCTCGGGTCCATTCTTCGGCATTTTTGCCGAACCCCATGCCCTCGCCATCTGGGTCATAAAAATTGCCATGCGGGTGATGAATGACGTCCACGCCCTTGCGTTTCAGAGCTTCGATCGTGTCGTGGTGTCTTCCGTCGGCACAGATGTTGATACCCAGTTTGAATCCTTCGACGTCAAAAACGGGGAACTCTTTCCCGGCGGAGATGCCACTGGCCCGTTCCGGACGGGTCGGGTGGTGCTTGCGGTACTTTCCCATGTAGCCTTGAGGGCCTACGAGGGCCTGGGCGATGTAATACTGCTGGCCGTCTTTTTCGGCCATGCCTACGGAGAGATACGCCTTGTGGCGACGGGCGATGTCGGCCAGTTTTTGGGTTGACGGGCCTGGGATTTCCTCCGCGACCTGTAGCGCTTCTTTCAAATGGCAATCATAAGAAATCAAAGCGAGTTCGGGGAAACAGACCAGTCGGGCTCCCTTGCTGACTGCCTCTTGGACAAGCTGCTCGAAATGTTGGATATTCGCATCGGGATCCGCAAAGGTGCTATTGGATGATACGACAGCGACGGTCAGCGTCTTGCGCTCAGCGGTTGGAGCGGCTGGGTCTTCTTCGGCACTTTGGCTGGTGGCTGCAATGGCTGATAGCGAACCAAGCAAGATGAGTGATAAACCTAGGATCGCTTTTCTTTGCCCATCCATATGCGGATCTCCTCATTCGGCCTTATTGTACAGACTTCTGCGGCTGCGAGACACGACGCCGATATCCGGTACTCCAACGAGGTCATTTTGGCTTACGACGCTTCCATGAGCAAGCTGAATGACAGATCTCTTCGCAACGTGTTACGAACACCGGGGCGAGCCCAAGTGAAGACGGCGACAGGAATTCATGTTCCTGCCGCCGTCTGCTGTCGTGTCACTTCAGCTTGTCGCATGCCGGCATGGGCCGACACGATTGACTATGGCGTCCTGCTAAGGCGGACCGCCTTTTTGTAGTCCGCAAGCCAAGCGTTTTACCGGTCGAAAAGATGCGCGCAAAACGCATAGAAGTTCCGGTGTAAGGGCCTAATCCTCTGCTGCCAGACTTTCGAACCCTTCGATCAGCAACTGCAACGGATCCCCGACCGGAGCGATGAACACGTATGCCGGCACAAGTTCCTCGTGGGCGGGGAAGGGGCCGGCGGGGCCATCGAAATCGACGACGGCTTCCACGTTGTGCAAGCTGTCCATCACCAGATTGACGACCGCCATCACCATGAAGGGGTTGAGTTCGGTGTCTTCGTTGAGTGCGTGTGTGCCGTTGAAAAACGCCGGCGGGCTGAACGCCAGCAAGAGATCGAGACTCACACCTGGCCGGCCAAACAGGTAACCATTCAGGCGCGGCAGCAGGTTGCGCGGAACCAATTGTGTCCCGTCCCGCAACGCAGGTGTATTCGACTCCCAATCGATCTCGAACGGATCGGGGAAGCCGTTGTTGTCGGCTCGCCGATAGAACTTCTCGACGAATGTGGATCGCCAATCGTTGGGATCGAAGAGGAAGTGGCGTTCGGAGAACGTCGGCTCCCCTTCGTCTTCGACACCGTTGCCGTTGAGATCGTCGTAGAACGGCGCCCCGGCCGGGTTGTAGGCTGGATTGGGAACGCTCATGCCATAGACATGCGTAAACGTCTGGGGGGCAAGATCGATCCCCTGGATATCTGCCGGGGCCACCAACACGCGCGTTTGGGGATCACCCGGCGTGGTCTCAAGAACTCGGCCCTGCTCCGTAATCAACTCAAACAGGCCGGTTTGCCACGTATCGGGACCAAAGGCGACGTAATAGGTGCCGTTCTCGTTGTGGGTCACCGTTCCCTGGCCATCCCGATCGACGAGAACCGGATCGCCGCCGAATTCATCCGCCAACACATACGCCTCGAAATCCTTTGGATTCGTGTGGGGGTCTTCCGGTTGCTCGGGATCGAAGTGGAGGTTCGGAATCGTCACCGGGTTGCCCGGATAATCGGTTACCGTTTCCGAAAAAGTGTCGTAAAACCGTTCACTGTTGACCGGCTGGAAGATGTCATCGTCGCCCATTTCCAGGAACAACGGCTCGCCCTGGTAGTTGTGGAGCATCCGTCCACTGCGACGATTGACCAACCTGACTTCCATTCCCTGTTCCGTCTCCGGTCCAAATCCAATCAGGAAAGAACCTTCACCGTTGCCGTTGTAGGTCACCTTTGTGACATCACCGGTGCGGTCCGTCTCGATATCCACCGTGACGGCTTGTGCGTCTTCATTTCGGAACGGATCGTCATCGGCCACGACAAACTCTTCACTTGGGCCCGTGGTGCTGAAGGGCACGTGTGCCCTCATTTCGCGGATGCGTCGTGCGAATGCTTCAGCGCTGCGAATCGGGTCGATCGGGATGATGCTCAGCAGCTGCGGGAGCGAGGGTGCTTCGGTGCCCTCGAGAAACTCCGCCAGGATTTGCCGGATGGACACCGTCTGCCCCATGGGCGGCCCCATGAACTCGTCCTCAAACGCACCGGCTTGGGCGAGCCGCTCAAACAGGTCATTGAGGTTCTTCTCGACCCCCGTCCCATTAGGCGACACGAAGACATCGACCGGCGTCCGCCCATCCGAGCCGCCAAAGTTGAAATAGGTCAAGCGGGCGCCCAGGCCGATCTCCACATCGGTGAGCAATGTGTGGAGCTGTTGCAGGGTGATGGTCTCGCCCGCTAGATAGGCCTCGGCCATAATCTGCAAGCCCGACAAGCTGAAAGCCGGTCCATGTGGGATCGCCTCTTCCTGGCGAGGGCCTTCGATTGCGTTAAGGAAGTTGCGATCGGGCTCGTTCTTCGGGCAGAAGAAAACGGTCGGCATTTCAGTCGGGGGGGTCTGTCCCTGAGGATTCCCACCGCTCGGTCCGCCTGTCCCGTCGTTCGGGCCGCCGAATTCATTGGCAATCTGGTTGAAAAACTGCTCCATGGTCACGCTCCGCACACCAGGCAGTGCCAGGAGCAAGGCGGAGTCAAACTCGTCCGGCAAATCGTTGATAATAACGAAGCCGCCACGCAGGAGCATCGGCACGACGGCCCGGAGGACGCCGGCGATGTCGCTGGCGCTGGCGAGGGCAACATTGTTGCCGGCCATCTCCACGCTACTTCGTGCAGTCGAGGGCACGAGTGTCTCGAAAAGAGCGGCTAGTTCCTCGGGGCGGGCTCCACTGAGGTCCGCCAACGCAATCGCGGCTTGGATGCCTGTGTCTTGGAACAGGCTCTCGTAAGTGGCCCGGGTCTGCGCAATGAGTGCGGCAAGGCTGATCCCCAGGTCGTCCAAATCGACGTCCTCGCCGCCAACAAGGTCGGCAAGAGCCGCAAACGCCAAGGTGCTCAAGGGGTCGATTTTCACGCCCTCGAGTGAGCCTGTTTGGGTTTGTGCGCCTTCGTCCTTGGGAATATTGATAATCGTCTTGAGATCGGGCTCCGTCTGCTCCCCGCCGGTCAGGAAGATGTGTAACACGATATCGACACCCACCGGCAAACCTTGGAGCGCGAACGTACCGTCCGAATTCAAAGGTAAGTCCGTATAAGGCTCGCCGTTGGCATCCAGAAGCGGTGCACCATTTAAGTCTGTCAAGCGGACAAATGCTCCCTCGCCTATACTTTGGCCAGCCGGGTGCCCGCTTGACTCGCTGCTTGTGGCCTCCGTGGAACTGGTCGTTGAAATGGTGCCCCGGGCGACACCTTCGTAGCTCAATGCCGCATCGGAAACATCGCCGGCAGGCGTGTTGTCAGTCGGCGTCGTCGTGTCACCGCTGTCTATCGGGAGCCCTGTGGGCGCAGACGGACAACCCACCATAAAAGCTACCAGAGAAACCACGAGCAGAGTTTTTGACAAACGGACCATTATCGGGCTCCTTGCGAAATGGGTTATCCAACAACCAATCCTGTCACGGTCCCCGACCTGAACTGCTGTCCCCGGTTTCTCGACCAGCATGGAAAGGAACTTGAGGCTTCAAAAATGGAGAATGTTCGTTTCCCGCGTTGACAGACAGAAGTGCGCCTTCCCGCTTGGATGACAACAGAAACGCAACGTCGTGGTTACCGCTCGTTCCTAAAAGCTGGCATGGGGCAATTACCCCAAAAGAACGATCAAACGTGTCATGAACACCGTATCGGACACGCGACTTTGGGCAGCAGTGAAGGGGAGCACGAGACCGTGTGCAGTTATGGCTGGGCGATAATGCCTTGCCGTATGCAACCCAAGAACGCAAGGGCAAAGGCGACCGTAAAAATGGACTTAATCACCTGGAACAAAGCGAAAGATGAGCCCTCAATGAACCGACACTGAATTCGATGGGCTTCACGACGTTATTGTGTTCAAAATCGACCGATTCTCTTGTTCAAAACGCATTAAGGAGTGGTGATGGAAGAGTTTGGAAATCGCTGTGCCCACGGCCGCAAGTCAAACCAACCTACCCAAATTACCTACGACACATCTCCCGACGACCTATTAGACTCATTTCACTCCCCGATCCATGTAACCGGTGTACCGGCGACTTTCGCTGGAATTTCTTTTCCCGTCGGATGATAGGAACCTCCCCGGTACTGCCATAAACTCCGACGAAGAACCGGGTTCTGGGCAATAAAAAATTTGTGCCGATATCTTTTGGTAGATTTGAGCACCGGTGACGTGAACTTTGAGATCCCGTAGCATATAATGAGTTGAGTGAATACGAAGAGGAGGCGAAAATGACAGCAGCTAGTGCTCAGCCGCAAGCAAACGAAGTTCTTTTGAGCCGTAAGTCTACGGGCACCGTACCATTGGCGGCCTTCGATTTGCTTCGCGCCAAATTTCCGGACTACCGTCACAAGCATGTGTGGAGTAGCGGCGAGAGTCACCATTTCCGTATCAATCGTTACACTGAGCGCACGCCCGAAGAGGGTGGGCTGTCGGAAGTTTATATCGCCGATTCCCGGCACATTGTCGTCAAAGTATTCGGCGATCAAATCGAATACAGGGACATCACCCGCAATTAGGGACATCACCCGCAATAATCTCGCCGACTTGAGCGGCCATTTTGCATGATTCGTTGAATCGTTGACGATTGCAACGCATTTTTGACACGACACATCTACCCTTGGAACCCCTATCGCATCGTGTTACGAAACAGTACCCAACCGCCTGAGTCACACAACGAGGCCGGTTGCCTGCACTTGCCGTCCCATCCTGCCGCTCAATGAGCACTTCCCGACTGGGCCGTTCAGCCCGCACTTGCGGATCAGGGGCCATCGGCGTTTGTTGGAAAAACCGAACAAGCAGGAGTAGCATGACCAGGAGAGGTACGCTGGACTGCAACGCGAGGGACGTTTGTTGTGCAAATTCAACGCGCATTCCTTTGGGGTAAGCCGGGGTAAGTTTATGGATTTAGCCCCTGGCAGGAAGGACTGAGATGATGACGTATGCCATCGAAGCTCTGACACAAAAAAAAGATGTCTGCGGCGAAGCCCCCACGTGGGACGCTGCCAACGAGCGGACCATCTGGACGGATGAATGCAGCGACACGCTGTACCAGATTTCTATGGCCAGTGGCGAGAAATCCGTCTTATGCAAGGGCTTGACCGTGTGCGGGATCGCATTGAACCGCACCGGCGATTTCGTCTTCGGGGGTCAAGGTCTGCATTTGTGGCGGACCCAGGACGATTGCCGTACGCTCGTCACCGAACACGAAGGCGAACCGTGGTTCATCAACGACATGATCGCCGACGTGAAGGGGCGCCTGTATGTCGGCACGCTCTACTGGGGCCCGGGTGGCATGGAAAAGCACGGCAAGCTTTACCTCGTCAGCCCCGACGGCTGCGTACGTATCGTGGAGGAAGGACTCGAAATATCGAACGGATTGGGCTTCAGCCCGGACAATCGGACGATGTACTATGTCGATTCCAAGCCACGTAAGATCTATGCGTACGACGTCGATCCGGTAACGGGTGATCTGTCGAACAAACGGGTGTTTGTACAAGTCGCCAGTAACGAGGGCATCCCTGACGGCTTAACCGTCGACCAAGAAGGGTACGTCTGGAGTGCACAATGGTACGGCGGCCAAATTATCCGTTACGATCCCGACGGCAAGGTTGAGCGGAGCATTCGCATGCCGGCCAAGCTCATCTCGAGTCTGACGTTTGGCGGTAAGGATCTGACCGATCTGTACGTCACCACCGGTAGTGCCGCTCAACCGACGGATTTCGCTCCGCCCGGTTTTGACTTCAACGACCCTTACCTGGGTGGGTCATTCTACCGCATTCGACTGGACATCCAGGGTAAGCCCGAGCATCAGGCGGACTTCGCTTGGGCATGACACGTTAGAAGGTATCAACGATGAATCTTGACAAACGTAACTTGATCCGGCTCAGCTTGCCGGGCAACGTGGTGGCCCTGCTTGTCAGCGCATTGTTTGCGACCGTGCTGCAAGCTGGACCCCTTCGTCCCGACGAGCTTCTGCTGATTTACAACCGCGACGACACAGACTCCCGCAAGCTGGCGGCCTACTATGCGGAGGTACGAGGTGTCCCCCTCGACCACATTGTCGGCGTTCGAGCCAATGCACAGCAAGAAGAGATCGCCCGCAACGATTTTGAACGGTTGATCCACAAACCCGTTCGGCAATACATGGAGAAGCAGCAACTGCGGGACAAGGTTCGATGTTTGGTGACGTTCTATGGGTTACCGATCCGGGTTGGGCCCACGGCGATTTCCGCGTCACAGCGACGACTGCTCCAGCAGTGGCAGCGAGAATATCGCGCTGGCTTGGCTGAACTGAATCGGGCCAATGCACAACTGCAAGCGATCGCTGTGCCGACTGCGCCGTACCCCGTAACGGAATCGTTCACGGAAAACGATCATCTCCGACTGCTGCAACTTTATTTCCAACTCAAAGCGGTGGGCCTTCAACGTGTGATGCAACCCAATGCGACCGCTGCAGACGCGGGCAACATGCAACGCATTCTGGCCGTCATGAAAAAAGTCGAAGGCACTGCGAACCTGCTGGAGCTTATGCGCGTCAACACAGCCACACAGCCGGACGTGGCTGAGCAGCAACTCCAGGAAGCGCGCGACACCGTTGAAGCAGCACGTGCCAAGGCACGTGAGCTCTTGGCGGGTGGTCGGGAAGACCCGCAACGTGATGAAGCGCGAAAGATCGTCCTCGAATACGAAGGGTTGTTGGCTACGTTGGCAAGCCTCAAAGACGACATCGATCACTTCAATCCCGAGGAAAGCCACGCGGCACTCGACAGTGAGTTGGCACTGCTGTGGTGGCCTGATTACCCCAAGAATCGATGGATTTGGAACACGCTCAACCAGCGGGTGTCGGTCGATCCGGTGTTGCGTTACCTCATCCCGCCCCACCACTGGCAGATGCCTACACTGATGGTGAGCCGAATCGATGCCTCGGGGCCTCAAGTCGCTCGCCGAATGATCGATCAGGCCATCGCGGCGGAACGTACGGGGCTGACGGGGAAAATTTACTTGGACGCCCGTGGGCTCACTCAGAATGAACCCGGCTTGGGCATTTATGATCAGGACCTTCGTAATCTTGCTGATTTGATCAAAAGCAATACCCGCCTTGCGGTTCAACTTGATAACCGCCTCCATGTGTTCGGAGTTGACCGTTGCCCGAATACGATGCTTTATTGCGGGTGGTACAGTTTGCGGCGATATGTGGATGCGTTTGATTTCGTCCCCGGCGCTGTCGGATATCATCTGGCAAGCTTTGAGGCCATCAGCCTGAAGCAACCCGATGAGCGCGGTTGGTGTAAACGCATGCTTGATGATGGCATCACCGCCACCCTGGGCGCGGTGGCTGAACCTTATCTCCAATCCTTTCCGCGCCCCAAGGATTTCTTCGGACTGCTGCTCACAGGGCAGTTTACGCTCGTTGAGTGTTACGCCAAGACCGCGTCGTTCAATTCCTGGATGGTGATGCTACTGGGGGACCCACTCTATCGACCGTTTGCGAAAAACCCGCACCTAAAGGTCGAACAAGTTTTCCAGTTTGCGACGACTCCACCTCGCGCCGGTCCCGTTGTACCCCCATCTCCTTAGAGCAACTCAAGCTTGAGAGGCCCTAAAATGACCGGAACAGGAATGACGCTATCCCGTTCAAAATGAGAACAGATGATTCTGCGTGATTCGTTCGGCAAGCCGCACGTCGATATTCTTGCCTCGTTTACGTCAATCGGATATATGTGTCATCTGTCAGCGGCCAAAGGCGGATACGATACAACACAACCAATCGATCGACCCACGAGGCAAGAACCATGAAACAGGCACAAACATCCCGCAAACGAACAGTCATGAGTCGTCGCGTCCTGTTGCAAACCTGCGGGGCCGGCGCCGCGATGATGCTATGGCCGCAGAGCGGTTGCGTAGCAACGACACCTTCCTATCTTGCCGATTACCCGAGTCTCTATCGTAAAAACCCGCGTCATGCCGCCATCGAGTGGTTCAAGCAAGCACGTTTTGGCTTGTTCATGCACTATGGTCTCTACAGTCAGCTCGGACGTGGTGAATGGGTGATGTTGCACGAGCGAATACCGGTGGCTGAGTACGTCAAACTCAAGGACACGTTCACCGCAGAGAAATTCGATGCAGACGCCATCACGGATCTGGCTCTGGAAGCCGGTATGAAGTACGTCAACATCACAAGCCGACATCACGACGGTTTTTGCCTATTCCGCACTGATCAGACCGATTACAACAGTGTGGATTCGCCCGCTCATCGCGATCTCATCGCTGAACTGGCTGGTGCGTGCCGACGCAAGAAACTGGGCCTTTTTCTGTACTACTCCTATTCGGCCGATTGGCGGCACCCGTACTTCTATTCGCGTGAGGTTGGGTGGGAGCACGCTCGTCCCGCGTACGACAAGCCGGAACCTTCTTACAAGTTCAGTAAGGACGAGGACTTCAAACATTACATCCGATATGCCCACGCGCAACTCCGTGAGCTCTTGACGCAATATGGGCCGATTGCCGGCATTTGGCTTGACCCGATTCGGGGTTACTATGCACGACCTGATCTGTTTCCTATCGAAGAGACCTACGCGCTGATTCGTTCCTTGCAACCCAACTGTCTCATTTCGTTCAAGCAAGGCGCCAACGGTGATGAGGATTTTGTCGCGCCCGAACGTAAGTCGACCATCCACAAACGTGGAGGAAAAGTGGGCCAGCAGGCCTGGGAAAAGAACCGCGGCAAGCGCGCCGAGATCTGCAACACGCTACAAAAACGAAAATGGGGCTACAACCAAAGCGAGGATGGCAAACACAAGACCGCCGACGACGTCATGAAAATGCTCGCCGACGCCAAAGCCCAAAACGCTAACTTGCTTCTCAACACCGGTCCCTTGCCGGACGGCTCCATTTCGCCGGAAGATGTGGCTACATTGAGGGAAGTGGGTCGTCGACTGCGTCAACAGGCCTCCATGAAAGCGACGGCTTAACCGCTACGTCAAAAACATGAGCCGGATCATTCATCGCAAGCCGGTTCGATTAGGGCTGACATCGAGCCTTTGGAGCCCGCCAGTCGCCAATCCGCGCCGTAGGTGTGGACCTGGTCTCGTTTCAGCTCGGCCCGCTCCAGCGTCGTGGTGTCCACGATAACACGTCCTGTGGTGTCAACTTCCTGGGCCATCCTGAATGCTTTGACGTGGTTGTGGCTGAACACCTTGCCGAGCATCTCGATGACATACTCGTAGGTGTGGTCATTATCGTCGAGGAGAATGACGTTGTAGGGCGGCTGTTGGCGTGGCTTGGGCTTGCTGGCGGCGGGCTTCTTCGTCGTTTTCGTCTCGGATTCAGCCACGGCGGGGCCATTCGCGTTGGTTGGTTCGGATTCCGTCATGGAAACTCACCCTCTTTAGAATGACCATTGGGTCCTGATTGGACAAGAAACTCCCAGGTTCAACCCAAAGACCGGCATCAAGACTCCCTCTTCATATTGTAGTAAACTAGTGCCGTTTCCAAAAAGGTAATCTGAATTTTCTCGGATGGTCGTACCAAGGTTTTGCCCCAGACTCGAAGGAGAGACGCGCGGATGACTGCTACTTCGCCTGAGACAACACTACGAGAAACCGTACACGCGATCGTCAATGAAACCCCTGTGTTGGATATTCACACGCATCTGTTCGGGCCGCGCTTCGGCACGTTGTGTTTATGGGGCATCGACGAAATGCTGACGTATCACTATGTCCTTGCTGAACTTTTCCGGGTGGCTCCGATACCTTATGACCAGTTCTGGGCGATGAGTCAACAGCAACAAGCGGATTACGCGTGGCGCCATTTGTTCGTCGAGCGATCGCCGATTTCGGAATCGTGTCGGGGCGTGTTGACCGTACTGAACGGGCTGGGGATCGACGTGAAGCAACCCCATCTCGACGAAGCGAGGAAATACTTTGCCTCGGTCGCGATTGACACCTATATCGATAAGGTATTCACGTTAGCCAACGTGAAACGTCTCATTATGACCAATGATCCGTTCGACGCGAACGAACGGCCCGCATGGGAGAGCGGTCGGGAAACGGACGGACGATTCCAATCGGCACTGCGAATTGACTTCCTGTTCGATCGCTGGGATGACGCGATGCGCCGTCTGAATGAATGGGGTTACGCGGTGACCGGTGACCTCGGACCGGCTGACCTGGATGCGGTGAAACGCTTTCTGTCGGATTGGGTCGAACGGATCGAACCGCGTTATCTGGCGGCTTCGATGCCGGCGACGTTCAACTTTCCTGAAGATACCGTCCGTGCCAAGCTTCTCGAGCACTGCATGTTGCCGGTGGCCCGACAAGCGGGGATTCCGCTGGGCCTCATGATCGGCGTACAACGGCAAACGAACCCCGAACTCCGACTCGCCGGCGATAGCGTAGGCAAAGGTCACGCGGAAGCGGTGGTGAACCTGTGTCGACAATTTCCCGACAACCGTTTCCTCGTCACGATGCTTTCGCGTGAAAACCAACATGAGCTGTGCGTTGCGGCTCGTAAATTCTCCAATTTACTCGTCTTTGGCTGCTGGTGGTTCTTGAATTGCCCGAGCATCATCGAGGAGATGACGCGCGAACGGTTTGAGCTGCTGGGGTTGTCCGTCGTCCCGCAACATTCCGACGCGCGCGTCCTCGATCAACTGATCTACAAGTGGGCACACTCGCGCCGCATCATCGCGGACGTTCTGGCCGACAAGTATACTGATCTCGTGCGAGCCGGCTGGACCCCAACAGAACAGGAAATCCGCCGCGACGTCGCCGATCTGTTTGGCAACGTGTTTGAACGGTTTTGCGGCGACGCGTAAACCGGGAGATGATGGGTGGTACCCTCTTGCTGCGCAAGCTCAGACCCAAATGATTCGGCACCGACCGACTTAAAAGCCGACCGGTGCCGATAGCGATTCATCCCATTCCTAACGCGACAAACGTTGTTTACACACCTAATAGGTGTTCGATAACGAGGCGTTCGAGGCCTTCGTAGTCGCGGTTCTTGATGAATTCGGCTTCCTTGCGGGTATTGAAGGTGCGCGCCTTCTTGACGAGCAACTCGAAGAATCGCTTGCTATTCGCTAAGTGGGCGGTGCATTGGGCCTGTTTCTGGGTTCGGAAGGTCTTGACGTCCAGGCCGATGTACTCGCCGTTGTGGCCATAGCCCGCTTCTTCCAGCACGCGAACCTGGTTGAAAGCTTGACGCAGGTTAGCGGAGCCGAAGTTCTTGTCCTCATCGAATTTCAGGCCGCTCTGGTCGTTCAGGTGAACGCTCCACAGCTTGTTGTGAAAAAGTGCGTAGGCCATTTCATCCGAAGGGTCGAGGCCGGCAAGCAAGGCATGCGCGGTTTCGATCAAGCCTCCTACACGGTCCGGGGCGTCGGACAAATAGGCCATTCCGATGGCATGACCAATCGTCGGCACATACGTATGATCCATCGGCTCGTTCGGCTTGGGCTCGATCATGATACGGATCTCGGGATGGTGGCCCAGCATCTTATTGATGGCGGTCAGAATTTGCTCCTGAGCGAGCCGGGCGTTCTTCGACTCGCGAATATAGGTCCCTTCGCGTGCCAACCAGAGGACGATATTGTTTGTGCCGAGCGCCGCGGCGATATCAACCGTCAACAACGACCGCTCGATCGCATATTTGCGGCAAGAGGCACTGTTCGATGTGTAACCGCCGTCGATCGTTCGTGAATCTTCCCACAATCGCGGGGCGACGAACTCAGGCTCGAGCCCGTGGTCCTTGAGAACCTTGCCGAGCTTGGTGGCTTGCTTGATCGTCGTTGCGGCAGACTGCTTGTTGAGATTGGGGACCGCGTCGTCGTCATGAAACTGCACGCCGGAGAAGCCAAGCGTCTTGTACATTTTGAGCTTCTTGGCGAAAGCGATCGTCTGACGCACGGGCGGGCCGAACGGGTCCGCTCCCTCGTGGATGTTCCACGGGCCAAACGAAAAACGATATTTCCCTTGCTTCGTCGTCTTTGCTTTTGCCATCCTCTTGTTCCTTTCCTCGCTATGACAACCACTCGCTCTTTAACAATCGATCAACACCGTAGCCGCAACATTCACGTTGCCCCAACGGCTTCGTGTTGTAGCGGCCCACTCAGACGACGAACAGGTTAAACGCTTAACGGAATTCAGACAAGACCGTGATAAACCGGTGCAAGCAAATGGCGATCCTTGGCCCGGCACTCAACCACTCCACGCCACCCACAACACGAACCTGCTGATGGTCAATGGCTCTTAGTGACCCCACCTGCGACCAGCTCTGGTAGAGCTCAGCCCAGTTCACGGGCGATTGGGGATCCAAGGAAAACTGGAGAATCACCTCGGGGTCAACCGCACGTAACTTTTCGAGTGGAATCTCGCCATAGGATACTTTCAGGACGTCTGAAGCGGCGTTTTGATGCCCAGCAAACCTGACCATGGCATCGAGAAACGAATCGGGGCCCGCGACAAAGATGGCCCGGGGCGGTACCGGCAACTCCCCCAATGCCACCAGGACGCGCCGTTGCGGCATGCCGCGCGAACATGCGAAAACATGAAGCGAATCCATGTCCGCGCGAATCGCATCAATCAGCATCTGGGCGGTTTGGGGTCGACCACACAATCGCCCCACTTTCTCAATCGCGATATAGACCTCGTCCAAGGAGTCGTGTGGGACGGTTTCACATGGCAACCCAAGCTTACGAAGGTTGTCGGTCACCGGGCCGCTATCGGTTGTCGTGAGGACCAGATCGGGCAATAGCGATTTGATCTTCGTGTAATGTGTGTCCATCAAGGCCCCCACCTGGGGCACGGATTGCACGTCCGGCGGGTGTTGGCAATACTGCGTTCGACCGATGAGGCGATCGCGCATCCCCAAAGCACAGACGATCTCCGTCATACTCGGCGCCAAGGAAATGATCCGATGCGGACCATGCGTGGTTTCATCCGGCGCGACGACGGGCTCGGCCACATAATCGCGGGGCACGGGAACGGACAACACCTGTTCGCCCGGCCAGGCTTGCGGCAACAACTCCGTCTTAGGGCGCATGAACTGCGACCGCACCCGCAACCCGACTGCGATCGCGAACACAACACCGATCAATGTAACTAATACGTATGAACGTCTCACGATATTGATTGAAGCTCGATAATCAATGCCTGATGGCTAATGCTTAAGGTCTCTCCCCAGCTTCTGCTCGACGCTGGCGATCTTCTTATCCAATTGACGAGTCGCGTCACGACGCCAATCGATCTTGATCGTGCATGCGATCCGATCGCAATCCTGGCTCATCCGCTCGAAACATTGCCGAACAACATCGGTCAATTCATCCCATTGGCCCTCCATGGTCGTCCCCATGGGATTGAGTCGATAAGGCAACCCACTGTGATCGATGATATCAAGGCTCCGTGCGACATGCTCACTAAGCGATTCGCCTTTTCCAACCGGGAACATGGAGAACTCTAGAAGCATCGTCATAACATCCGTCCTCCTATGGGCTTGGAGCTTTATCGTCATGGCGACGCGATCCCACCCACCTTGGGCCGGCCGTCGCCGATCATGCGTTACGTCATGCGTCACGTCATGATGTGTTGTGGGCCATCCTGTCTTGCATTGTAGCCCTGCAAGCCCGACGAAAAAAAGGCGGCACCGCGAAACGGCGGTTTCTGCCGTATCATTCGTCGGTTCAACTCCATGGCGGCAGGAAGACTTGCAATCCAAAGTGAACAAGATATGATACGCCACATTGACAAGTGAAGATATGCACGATTGCAGGTTTCCGCCTCGCGGAAACGAAAGGGAAGTGTGGTGCAAATCCACCGCGGACCCGCCGCTGTAATCGGAGATACCAGCCACAATATGCCATTGTTCGCTGTGGTGAGGTCATCCTGGGCTTTCGAGCTTTGGAACCTTGCTGGGCGAATGAGAAGGCGTGGCTGGGTAGCGAATCAGAAACGGTATTCGAGCTTTGTTGCGGTTTGGCGCACAATCGAGTGCCCTCCCCCGTTGGTCGTTCGCGCTCCGTAAGCCAGAAAACCTGCCTGCGACCGTGTTATCGATGTGGTGTGCCTCGGGCGTAAGGCGCTGCTCGTCTGCCCGGGATTCTTTGCGCGTTTGTGATGTTTGTGTGTTTATTGCGCGAAGGTCCCGTTTTTCATTGGTTTAGACAAGATCCCAGTGCTGCGTGACCGTGGCGCTGGGATTTTTTTTGGACGGTTGTGGCTCGAGGTTGGCCACGCGAAGGAGGTTCCTTATGAGGAGCATGGGTGTGAGAAGAAGCGTTTCTGGAGCAATGATTGCTTTGTGGGCAGGATCGGCTGTTGCATGGGCGACGCCCATCCCCGTCGGCGCGGGCGTCAATAACGCCACCATGGCCATCGAATTCAGCGATGGGGCACTTTACGAGTTTGACATCTGTTTTGGTGCAACCGAAAGCGACACAGAAACGGGTCTGGGGCTATTTGACATTCTCGAAGCCAATACGTCCTTGACGACCCTTCGAACGACCTACACCTTCGGGACTTTCGTTGACGGTATTTCGTACGATGGCCACAGCAATAGCGGCTTCTACAGCGGCGAAGATTGGTGGCATTACTGGGTCAAGGATAGTGGCGACACGGACTGGCTTGCGCCTAGCTACGGTGTATCGGACCGCACGGTGATAGACGGTGACTCCGATGGCTGGGTGTACGGCAAAGCTTATGCACCGGGCGAAACACCTGAACCTGCAACAGCTACGTTACTGGCGACCTTAATAAGCTTGGCGCTTTTCCGGAGACGGTAAGAACTATCATTAACGCCCGCCTCTCATGGGAGGGGCAAGGCGGGCATGGTTTGTGAGGATGGGGGCTGACATCTCGGCGGCTTCGTGCGTCGTCGAGATGTCGGCTTCAATCTTCAAACCTGCGTTACCTCGTTACCTCGAACGGAGTTTTCAAGATGATCACGCCAATCGTGAAACGCTTCGCAACGTTAACCGTGTTCTTGATCGTCATGGGCGTGGTAACGATCGGCCATGCCTCCGACTACGCTACCGAAGTCATCAGCTACGATAATACGAACTCGGGAAGTTGGCCCGATCCGCAAACCGTGCTGGGCCGACCCACTGTGGATACGGTGGGCGACGGCTACCCGGGAGGGCTGCCTCCCATTCCGGTTCCCATTGTCCCCGTATACGCTCCTTATCGAACTTCAGAAATATTTCGACTCGGCGACGGGGGTGGATTTGTCGTCGTTAAATTCGATCAACCGATCCAAGATGATCCGCTCAATCCGTGCGGTATCGACTTGATTATTTTCGGCAATGCGAATCAGTTGATCGGTGGCAACCAATATTGGCAAAACCAAGATCCCAACACTGTCGTGATACAGTCGAGCACGCTTATGGACGAACCGGCTAAGGTGTACGTCAGCCAAGATGGAACACTGGGCAGTTGGGTGGCTTTCGAAACGGGGCCTTACGGCGACACGTTCGCGCCAACGCTGGGCCGAGTTTACGATGACGTCAATCCTGAACCGAGTTTATTCGGCAACTTGTGGTGGGGTGCACCGACGGATGCCACGTATCCGCTGAACCCGA
>Ga0180434_10002756_pt1 | contig 22948 bp, 20 predicted proteins | sample SS_ome_7_FD_132453 | JGI IMG/M metagenome (GOLD analysis project Ga0180434, IMG submission 132453) | Hypersaline lake sediment archaeal communities from the Salton Sea, California, USA - SS_1_D_2 metaG | ecosystem: Environmental > Aquatic > Non-marine Saline and Alkaline > Hypersaline >...
CGGGCTTACCAGCCTCCTGGATCGGTATCTGACGCTACAACGCTAGGGGAAACCGCCGGATACGCTAAGTATGTCCGGTGGTGTGAGAGGACGGGGACCGTGAGGTCCCCTCCTACTCGATTCCCTATCCCCAGGATGTTCATCTTCTTGTCCGCGGGCAGGGTTTTCGCGGTGGTGATGCCGATAAAAGCGAACATCATGGTGATTTCGATATTGAGACCGATGAGTATCTTGTACGAAGTGTTCCCCTGTACACCCCAGACGGGTGCGTATTGGGTGAAATGAAAAACAAGAGAATTGCAGATCTCATTGAACCAGTGCACGCCCCAGTAGGCCAAGCCGGCGAACACGGTACGCAAGTTCCTGCGTTGAGTCTCTTCAGCGTACACATGGATAACAAGTCTGAAGTCAGACAGAACAAGGCTTTCTGCCGGCGGAACCACGATAAGCGGATGAAATTGTGACCCCTATGAGCCTTGCCCTCGAGGTCCAGGGAATTGTGCCCCTGGTTGCATACAGGGAGTTGGCTCTACATCAGAAGTATGTTATACAACCTGAACGAGAAGGCGTGCCGGAGTTAGGCCTGCCGAAGAGCGCGGCGGGCGGCGTTCGAGAGTGCCCGGCAGAAGAGACGGGCAACCAATGGGGAAGAAGAAGCAGGGAGGTGCCGGGCTATGCAGTTCAACATCAATGAATCTCGTTTTCCGTGCTTTCTGGTGATGGCTCTTCTGGTCGTGGTTGTTTCTCCGTGTCTTGCCGAGGAGGACCTTGAAACACAAGTCCGGCAGGCGGTTGAGCGCTTCCAGAACGCGGAGCCGCGAGCCGCCGAACTCTTCGAAAGGGCATACGGATACGTGGTCTTCCCTCGCATCGAAAAAGGTGCACTCATTTTCGGTGGGGCCGGCGGCACGGGTCTGGTGTACGAAAACAAGACACTGGTAGCACAGGCCACCATGAGCCACTTCACGGTAGGACTGCAGGCCGGGGGTGGAACCTATGCGGAGGTGATCTTCTTCGAGGATGAGGCGACCATGGCTGCTTTCGGAAAGGGAGATACGATCGCGAGCGGTCAGGCGAATGCCTTCGGACCTCATGATGCCGTTTCAGCGAACGCGAGTGATCGGCCGGGGATGGTGGTCTTTACCATGAACAGGACCGGTGGGTTCGCCGAGGCGAGTGCCGGCGCAAAAAGTGTCAGGTTCCATCCCCTCAACCCATAGAATTCGCGTTTCGACGATCGCCCCCGTTCGTACGTATCTTCAAGCCTCCAGGGGCTGTCCTAGAGAGGTCTGCGGTATGATGAGGAAACACTCTTTGCTACTCGTTCTGATTTTGCTCTTTGGGTGCGCAAGGGCCCGGCCCCTGCCTGACATGCCGGCCTTTGAGACCCGCTGGGGTGTGGAATGCGCCAAGGATTGCCAGAAGATGCATAGTTGGTGTACCTCGGGGTGTGTGAAGGGAGAGAACAAGAGGGCACGGAAGACCTGTTTCTCCCAATGCAGCGAGAAGCTGGAGGACTGCTACGAGCTCTGTTCGATCGAGGATTGATTCGAACAGGCAAGGTCCACGGGTTTCCGAAAGCTCCTGGCAGCCTCCTAGGCGACTCCCTGAACGGTTCGCTGGATGATGTTGTCCTGGGTTTTTCGGCTGATGTCCACGAAATGAGCGCTGTAGCCGGCAACCCGGACGATCACCTCGGAAAACTTCTCCGGATCCCTCTGTGCGGCCCGCAGGGTCTTGTCCGAGACCATATTGAACTGCACGTGATCCAGCCCGAGCTCCGCCCAGGTCTTCATGTACGCCTTCCAGAGTTGGTATCCCTTTTCCCCTTCGAGCTGCGTCGGAGAGAGCCGTTGGTTCAAGAGGAAGGCCCGTCCGTCCGCCACGTGATCGATCTTGCCGCAGGACTTGAGCACCGCGGTGGGGCCTTTCTTGTCCAGCCCCGGTCCGGGGGAGATCCCGCCGTCGTACAGGGCATCCCCAAGCCTGCGCCCGTTCGGGAGGGCTCCCACCACGTTCGCATAGTGGATGTTCCCGCTCACGTTCTCAGGGAGAATCGGCCAGTTGTTGCCGCTCGGGCACTTGATCACCTTTGAGAACCGCGCGCATTGGCGAAGGCAGCGCAGCATGATGTCGTCCACGTAGTCGTCATCGTTCCCCCACTTGGGCGCGTTCTTGACGAAGTCGAGCCGCATCTCCTCGTAGCCTTCCCAGTTGGCTTCCAATGCGCTCAAGAGCTGATCCATGGTGTACTTATTCTCCTCGAAAACGAGCTTCTTCACCGCTGCGAGGCTGTCCGCATTCTCCACCCATGTGAAGGCCGTGATCCAGCAGTTGCCCCGCTCCCCTTCCGGGTTGACGATGTCGAGCCCGGATTCCACGGAACGTTCCGAGATCGCCGAAAGGAGGGGTCTGCCGTAGAGTTCCGGGTCCATGTAGCGTCCCAGGTTCACGGTTCGTACCAGGGTGCTGAACAGCCACTCCATCTGTTTGACCCATGCCCGGAAGAGTTGCTCGAAGTCGGTGAACGTCCGAGGATCTCCGGTCTTTGGTCCCATCTGCATGGCCACCACCCGGTCGTAACCGTCGCTCAAGGCGTATTCAACGATCTTGGCGCAGTTGGCCGTAGCCGAGGCCATGCGCATGGGCTGGGCGCCGTTCTTCGTCGTAGGGCACGGTGACATGCAGGCCTGGTGCACCCACAACCTCGCTTCCTCCAGCGGGTGGCCGTGCCAGTGCATCGCATTCTGCACCAGAACAGGATCGTTTCGCATGGAGGGATACCCCAGGCCTTGGCGGATGCATTCGAAGCACTCGCGCATCACCTCGTCCTTGACCTTCGGATGCCAGCGGAAGCCAAAGGTGGGGTTGGACACGCGCACCAGCCTCGCCGCCTTGAGCAGGGCGATGGTCATGTCATTGCAGGCGTCGGAGCCGTCCGGCTTGACCCCGCCCAGGGTCCACACCCAGGTGCCGGTGATCCCTTGAAGGCCTTCGCGACCCCACCGGGGTCCGAACATACCGACCTCGTAGGCGCGGATGAGAAATTCGCCGACCAGGTCCAGGGCCTCTTCTTCTGTAAGCCTCTTTTCGATGTTCACATCCCTGTCATAGTAGGGGCCGTGGTAATAGTCCGGGCGGGCAGGCCAGGCCCCCTCGTAGGCCTCAAAGCGGACAAGAACCTGCACGAAGTGGTCCAGTTGGAGCGACTCCTGCAAGTTACGTGGGGGCTTGGCAGGAACCTGCTCACAAGTCTCGGCGATCCGAAGCAGTTCTTCCTTGCGTTGCTGATCGCTCTCGAGGTTTTCCGCCACGATTCGTGCAAGCCGCGCATAGCGCTTCGCAAACCGAATCGCGGCTTCCAGGACGACCTTCATGGCGTCCCAGTTCTGTATCTTCTTGTACAGGGGGAGGAGTTCCGGACCGGGGACGCCGATGGTTTTCTTCTCGGCGGCCCCCAGGTTTGCGTCGATCTCCCGGATGATGTCCTCGAAGCCCCGCTTGCCGGTCATGAAATACTCGTAGTCTTTGCCCGAGTATCCGAAGGCCGAGGTCGGGGTTCCCCAGCCGATGGCGCCGCTCATGAATTTGACCGCATCCTCAGGGTCGAGAAGGCGTGCGAGTTTGTCGATCGCCGCCTCTCCGGCCCACTTCGAGCAAAGCTCAGCCACCTTCTTGAGGGATTCTTCCTCGGGTTCTTCGTGGATTCCGGGCTCGTTGTACACCTCTTCGTTCACCATGCTCGCTCCGTCTACACGCCAGGCGATGGTGTGCGGCGCGCTTCCAACGTAACCTACGAGTTGAGCGCGGTCGGTTATGAAAATGGGGATATTGTCGAGCACGTGCGCAAGGGCCTTGGCCTTTCTCATCATCTGCTCGTCGTGCTTTGCGTCGTCGCTGAAATAGGTGTCCGTGAACAGGGTGGCCAGTTCCATGTCGACCTTGATTCCCGGGCTGTAATTGCCGCCGATGGCCCCTTTCTTCCAGATCGCCTTTCGCAGGTAGTCGAGCCTTTGAGAGCGCTTCTTTTCCGCGGCCCACCACCATTCCTGTTTGTTTTCGAGTTCCTCGATCTGTCTCTGGAACTGTGCGGACTGAGCCATTCGGTCCCTCCCTGTGTCTGGTTCGGGTCTGACCTATCTTCACTATTCAGCGGAATATAAGGGCAAGAATAATGCCAGAGAGGGAATCGGGTTCCTAACTTGTTGTTTCTGTGGGTGATAGAGGACGTCCAAGGGGTATTCCCCGGAGTGTAACCTGGACACGAATGGGACAGTGCTGGATCGGGGAAATGAGTCTAATATATTGTAATTTATATCTTTTTACTGGAAGTTAGCGGCAGAGTCAAAATGATACAGTGCGGATTGTTCTGGGACATAAATGGGACAGTGTTTGCAGGAATCTTCAGGAAAGCTCGAGGCGTTTCAGTTTCCTCAGTAGAGTCTTTCGGGAGATCCCGAGCATCTTCGCGGCCCTGGTTCGGTTTCCAAGACAACGGTCCAGGGCCTTCCGGATGGCGGCCCTCTCTGCCTCCATCAGGCTGCCCTCCAGCAGAAGGTCCCCATGCCCCTCCTGTGGAATCTTCTTCTGCCCCTCTCCGGCTTTTCCTTCATCCGGTTCCCGGGCAGGAATGAATTCGAGTCTTTCCACGACGAGATAACGTTGAATCGCGTTCTGGAGTTCACGCACATTGCCCGGCCAGTCGTAGTTGATCAATTCCCCGATCACGTCGCCCGGAACCGGCTTCATCCTCCCATCCTCGGAATAGCGCTTGAGAAAATGTTCCAGGAGGAGAGGGATGTCTTCCTTCCGGTCCCGCAAGGGAGGAACATTGATCGGAATGACGTGAATCCGGTAGAAGAAGTCTTCCCGCATGCCCCCTTTCTTGAGTTGTGCGAGGAGGTCTCTGTTGGTGGCGGCGATGACTCGGAAATCGGCGGTTTTGATCACGCTGCTCCCTACGGGCGTGTAGCCTCCATCCTCTATGGCGCGCAGGAGCTTTGCCTGCAGGCTCAGACTCAACTCCCCCACCTCGTCCAGAAAGAGGGTGCCTCCGTCCGCCATGTCCAGGTAACCCCGCTTGTCCGCGTGGGCCCCGGTAAAGGCTCCTTTCCTGTGGCCGAAGAATTCACTCTCCAGAAGGGTCTCCGGGATAGCGGCGCAGTTAACGGGAACGAAGGGCGCCTGGGATCGGGTGCTCATATCGTGGATCGCCCTTGCGACCAGTTCCTTTCCGGTACCCGAGTCCCCGTAGATAATCACGTTCGCGTTCGTAGCAGCGGCGCTCAGGATGCGTTCGTAGACCTCCTGCATTGCACGGCTCTTCCCGATGATATTGCCCATCCGGAATCTGTCCCTGATGGAAGAGCGGAGGTTGATGTTCTCCCTCCTCAAATGCTCCGCGTCCTGCTGCATCGTGATTTCTCTCAGCTTCGCCTCAGTGATGTCCCGAAGGGTCATGAAAACGGTGGGAAGGCTCTTCCACTGGATCAAGGCAGCTTGCCCCTCTACCCAGATTTCGCTGCCCGACTTCGCGCTCCAGCGGGTCTCGAAACGCCTCTCCCCGCAAACGCCTTTTTCAAGGGACTCGAACATGTCCAGGGAATACGCGTCCGATTCCGATGCGGCAAGGGAGAGCGCGTTTTCACCGAGGAGCTCCTTCGAGTCATCGTAGCCGAGCATGGACGTCAGTGCATGGTTCACGAAGACGATTCTGGACTGATGGGCAAGAAGGACGCCGACGGTCATGCGTTCAGCCAGCATGCGGTAGAACGCCTCACTTTCTCCCAGGGCATCCGTTGCATGCTTGAGGGCACTCAGGTCCGTACCGATGCCGAGAACATAAGAGCTGTCCTGCATTCGAGCGCTCGTTCCGGAGAAGAAGTAAGGGATTCGTCCGCCGTCCTTGGTTGCCACATCCGCCTCAACGGTTGCCGCTCCGGTTTGCAGGGCCTTTTGTATGGCCTCCAGAATTCTCTGTGCGTCTTCTCCAACAAACATGTCCATAACCGTTTTCGTAGCCACTTCTTCCGATGCATATCCGGTCACTTCTTCCAGATTCTTGTTCCAGCTTTGAAATTTGAGGTTGTCCTCGATCACGTAGAAAACGCCAGGCAGGCTCCGGATAAGTATCTCGAAGAACCGGCTCTTTCTCTCGAAAGAGGTCACCGAACGTTCGAGTTCGGCGATCCTCTTCTCCGATCCCTCTGCCGGTGGATCGACGGTCTGATTCTCGTCCATGGGTTCCCTCCGTGGGTGGAATATAGCATGAAAGCCGCGTGTGGAAAACCGGGAGGTGGTGGAGGGAGGTGGTGGAGTTTCTTCAGGCGTGGCCCTGGCGGATGGGAAAGAGGATCCGCTGCCGGAGCAGGCGTTCCAGGACGAGCGGAAGGGTGCGTATGGTCTTCATGAAGTAGAGGCGATCAAAGGGGAAACACTCGCGTAGGAAATCCTTGGTCTGCTGACTGCATCCGCAACCGATCGTGAACAGCTCGATTCCGTTTCGTTCGCAGAACTCGACCGCGTCACTCAGGCGCACCCCGCAGTTGGAGGCGCCGTCCGTGATGTGGATGATGATGCTGCGCTGACGCCTTTCCCGGAGCGTCACCGCTGCCGCCATGATGGCCTGGCCGGATGGCGTCCGGCCTGAGGGCACGACCGTGTAGAGATCCCCTCCATGGTACAGTTGGGTCAGGTTGCAGCGGTTCCTCTCCTCGTGGTAGGCGTAGATGTCGACCCGGTTCCGCGACCCCCTGGAGGCCTCCGCAAGGGAGGCAAAGGCCTTTTCCGCGACGGGCCAGGGCTTCTGACGCGCCCCTTTCCCGGCCATGGAGGCCGAGCCATCCGCCACCAGGCAGATCTGCCACGAGTGCTCCGAGGTTGGGGGCTCCCGGGTCTTGAAGACCTTCCCGTCGATCGGTACGCGATGGAGTCGACGAGCGTCCAGGTTTCCCTCGATCAACCCCCTCCTCACGCGCCTTCTTCGGGCCCGCCTTACCAGCGACTCCTGCTCGTTGAAGATCTTCTTGAGCTGATTTACGAGCAAAGGGTCGGGTTGCATGGTCATCCTGGCGCTTCCCAGCCGGATGCGGGTCCTCATGGAGCCGGCCTCTGGGTCTTCCACGGCGACGAGGATGGTCCGGGTCAGGTCGGTCTGCTGATCTTCGACGAGGTTCATGACCTCCTCGGCGAGGTCCGGTTCCAGGCCTTCACCTTCCTCCCTTTCGTCCCCTTCATCGTCTCTCTCTTCCTCGTCCCCATATTCCGGATCAGGCAAACGGCCCTCCGGTGCGGCTTCGTCGAACATGTTGATCGCGTCGGGAGAGGATGAGAAGTGCTCCCATTCGGAGAGAATCTCCTGGAGAGACGCCCAGGTTTCCAGGTACAAATCGACTCTCTTCTCCCTCCTCTCCGCCGGGGAAGGGAGAGAAACAACCTCGCGGATGACTCGGGTGCATTCCCGGAGTCGTTCCAGAGGGTCGTCGTAGTGGTGGTGAAGGGATTCGGGCAATGGACCGCGGGTCTCCCTGGTTCTCCAGGCAAGGGCGAGGCTTGCGGCGCTTGGAGGCAATTGCGGGTCCCTGGCCTCTTTCATCCCGTCCGTCTTCCAGAAGCTCGAAAGATAGAGGGACCAGACCTTGGGCCCTGCCAGTTCGTCAATGTAGATGTCTTCTGCTGCCTCGACAAAGGCCTCCAGAAAGGGGGCCAGGCTGTCGGGCAGGTTCTGCACTCCCTGCTGCACCTTGCTCACAACCCATTCCCTCCACTCGAGGGAGGAAAGGCCCTCGTGCACCACCTGGCCGACGAGGATGTCAAAGGTCTTGGACGGAATGGGGTAGGCTCGGTCGACCACGTCCGGATCCAGAGTGATCGAATTCGTGTCCGTTGCCTGCATACCCTTCCAGAAGACAGGCTTGACGTTCTTCCCGAGGTGGGCTGCCACCTTGCGCAAGGCCCGCAGAGACAGACTGAGCTCAGTCGGCGGGTGCTGTGAGACGTTTCTTCGCCAGTATCGGGAGTAGGTGGCCATGGCGGAATCTCAGCCGGATGCGCCGTTGGGTAAGTAGAGAATGTACCGGTCCGCCCTTGTCTCGGTTTCGCCCGTCTCTACCTGCACGGCCAGGAGCAGGGACTCCAGGGTGTCCTTGGAGATCTGAAGGCTGTAGACGAGCGCCTCCCTCAACGATGCGCCGAGGGAAACGAGTTCGGCGATCATCAGGCTGTGCCGAATGGACACGCCTATGCCGAGCTGTTCGTTGTTTCGTATGCCGTTCACGATCCTCAAGACTTCATCCGCTTGGGATGGATCCAGACCGGTCTTCCTGACCAGGACCTCCTTTTCCACATCGTGGGGCAAGTACTCCAGATGGATCCGGTAGAATCGGTCTTTCAGGGCTGCATCGAGCGCCTCCGTCCCGGTGAACTCATCTCCCTCGTTCATGGTTGCGAAGAAGATGACCTGTGGGGCCACCTCTACGAAGCCGAGTTCGTCGATCCAGATGCTCCGGTCTTCCGACAGAACGGAGAAAAGTTCGTTCAGTGCGTGAGGAGTTTCCGACCGGTTGATCTCCTCCAGGTGCACCACACATCCCGGTGTCTGGATCGCCTTCGGGAACAGGAATTCCTGATAATACGTCTCCCCACCTTTGAGCCGCTGTTGGCCGAAGAGCTGGCCGGACTCGAGCAGGAGCCCCACCTGGAAGGTCGCCATGGGTCTCTGGTAGATGTGGGCAAACTGGCGGACGAGCGTTGATTTCCCGCACCCCTGCGTGCCGGTGGTCAGGATGTTTACCGGATGCCTCTCGGACATCTTGTGAAATCGCTCGAGGTTTGCCCTGTCCTCGTCCAGGATGAAATAGTTCGGGTCCAGCGTTGGAATTCTCAGCTGCTTGGCGTCTGCCGTCATCTCACTCCCTTTCCGGGCTTACATTTTCGCGCGAGGGCCTACTTCGCATACTTGAGCAGGTAGAGCAGGACATATTTCAGCGGCCTCTGCACCTCGGGCAGGGCCAGAGGGAGCTTTTCCATGAAGATTGTGGCTCCCCGTGCGTAGGTCCCTTCCAGCAGTTCCTTGTCCGGCTTGACCGTGTAGCAGACGATGGGCAGATCCGGAAAGGCTTTGCGGATCTGCTCCAGGGCGCCGAGACTGATATCCGAACCCCGGTTCCTGTCCTTGTACTTGACGAGGGCCTCCTCCGGCCAGAAGAGGTCCAGCAGGAGGACATCCGGCTTCTCCTTCTCGATGATCTCTTTCCATGCGTCGATGTCGCCGTGCTTCGAGAGCTCAAAGGTGATGTCCGTCAGGTCGTCCGGATCCGTCAATGCTTTGGTCACGGCAGCCACCCAGTTCTCATCCAGCGCCAGATGTTCCGGAGACAGCTTTTCGCGGAAACGGTCACTGAAGATGTCATCAAAGAACAGAATTTTTGCCTTCATTTCTTTATCCCTCCTCTGTTAGATCTTGGACACATGGAAAAGACAATACGATACGGTAAGGACTCCGATACCGTCTGACCGTTCCGCCGAGGAGCCGCATCTCGTCCCTGACCTGGACGACGCCACGACCGGAAACGGTCGTGTAGGGGGCCCCGTTGTCCTTGAACATCACCTTGATCTGGTCTTTATTCTGCCAGGCACGGATCGTGATCCTGCCGATCAGAGAAGGGTCGTTCTGTTGTCGAGAAGTTATGGCTCGCACGCTGTTGGTGAAGAGGTTCTCGAAGACCGCCTCCAGTTGCTGTTCCCGAGCCCTGCTTACACAGTCGCTGATCGATTGTCCCTCCGGATCGAACTCGAACTCGAATCCGGGCAAGAGGGCCTTCTTCTGGCCCACGAACGCCTTGATCCATTTCAGCAGATGGATGTTCTTTTCACGAACCCGCAGGACCTTTCCCTGCTCGTGCAGCTCATCGAAGAGTGTCTCCAGGCCTGCGAGTGCCGCGCTCACGTCTGCATCCTGGAAGGCGTCGGGGTACTTCAAGGCGAGAGGGCCCTTTACGCCTGCCAGGCAATAGTAGCCCGGGTTGTGAATCTTCAGGCTCACATCGGAGAGGTAATGAATCACTCGCTCGTTCAGGAGAAAGGATTTCAGCAGAGAGTTGTACAGGTCGAGGAAGGGGCTCATGTGCAGGAATTCCCAGAACCGCTCGCGCCGGGAGCCGAGGACGATGGCCCCGAGATCCTGCCCGAGAAGATGCAAAGGGTAGGCCACGTACGAGCGAACCTCGTCGAGGCAAGCCAGGATAAATCCGCGGTCCTTCTGTTTGACACCCGGGAATTCACAAATCCTTTTCTTGAAGTTGAGCAAGCGATCATCCCCTCCCTCTCCTTCGATCAGAAAGGATACCTCCGTATCGCTACGAAGCATGCTTCCGGACGAAGGGAGGAACTCGCTCAAGAGAACCTCTCGAATCTCTTCGCCCTGCCACACCAGGGTGCGATAGTTCGATGCCCTCAGTTCACCGGTCTTGAAGAACGCGAAGCCGATGTCGGCCGCAGACAGTTTCATGTATGCCTCGACCGCGTCCCGGTAGTCAACGGGTTGATTCGAGGCGATGAGTCTAGCGAGGGAGAGCAACTTCCGGTGGGCGGTGTTGACCGCAATCCTGTTCTTCACGTCCAGGATGTAGTCGATGACCAGGGAGCCGTACTGCCTCCCAAAGGCGTCGATGAGCTCCTTGTCTTCCTGATCGAAGGGCTCTCGATCCCGGTATCGCCCCAGCTCGATGGTGCAGAAGATGTCGTGGCCTCGCTTGATCGGCGCGATGATGATGCTGGCCAGGGGGGCCTTGATTTCCTTGACGTACCTCTCGTTCATTCTGGTGTAGACTTCGAGGAACGGGTTCGGATCATCGTTCGTGCCGGGTTCCCAGATGTCCTTCACCAGAAGGCTCTTCCCGGAGCGCATGACCTCTCCGGTGAATCCATGGTAGGGGTCGAAGAGATGGAGATCCGTCGTCTTCCGCAACCAGGGTTGTCTGTCTTTGAGGGTGCACACCTTCTCCACTCTGCCGCCTTTGGGGAGGAGATTGATGTGCCCGATGTCCGCCTTGACCTCGTCCACCAGGAGACGGAGCACCTCGTAGAGGATGAGGTCCACGGCGGATTCCTCTCCGGAGGAGGCCAGGGCAGGGATTCTCTCCGGAAGCCGGACCCAGCGTACGGTCCTTTCGAGGAGGCTGGCTACATTCGGCATTGGCTTCTTCATCCTCAAAGAGGTTATTGAAACGGTCTCACCTGCTGCTTGTACTTCTCGTTCAAGGAGAAGCGGCAAAGGGTAAAGGCGAAAGGGTTGGATGAGGTATTGAAGAGGGTATCTAAGAATACGTTTATCAACACTTGAACCTTCCCTTGACCCTTTGCCCTTTCGACTTTCGCCTGGGCTTCTGTGTCTTGTTCTTGAGAACCAACCGCTTCCCGGCAGGAAGCTACAAAGGCATATTGCCGTGCCTCTTGGACGGCCTCTCTACCTTCTTTCGCTCGAGCAGCTTGAAGGCACGGACCAGGTATCGCCTCGTCTCGGCCGGGGTGATGACATCTTCCACGTTCAGGTTCGCGTTGACCTCGTAGATCGGGTTCGCATACGTTTCCTTGTATTCCCGAAGCTTCTGCTCGAGGTACTCCTTGTCGGCGCCCTCGTCCCGGCTGTGGATGAGCATCACGGCCTGTTCCGCACCCAGGATACCTGTCTCCATGATCGGCCAGTAGAGCACCCGGTCGGAGCCGAGTCCGGGCAGGACACCCATGCCGAGATTTCCTCCTCCGTAAGCCTTCCGAAGGACGACGACGATGCGCGGCACGGTCGCCTCGCACAGAGCATAGAGGACCTTGGCCCCGTGTCGGATGATCCCGCTGTGTTCCTGGTTCGATCCAGGCATATAGGCCGGGGTATCGACGAGAACGATGAGCGGAATGTTGTAACAGTCACAGAAGCGGATGAATCTTGCCTGCTTGTCCGAGCTGTCCACGGTGAGGCATCCTGCCCTTACCATGGGCTGGTTGGCCACGACGCCGACGGTCTTGCCGTCCAACCGCGCGAACCCGACGATGACCTCGCCGGCAAACTCCCTCTTCACCTCGAGGAAGTCGCCGTTGTCCACAAGGGCGTTGATCACATGACGCACGTCAAAGGGCTTGTTCGGAGACGTAGGAACGATGTCGTTCAACTCGTCGCACGACCTGTTTGGATCATCGCCTGTGGTGTAGACGGGCGGCGTTTCATCACAGTTCAAGGGAAGGAAGCTCAGCATGCGGCGGATGTCGGTCAACAGCTCCTTCTCGTTCTTGGCCCGGAAGTCACAGACGCCGCTCTTTTCTGCATGGACCTTGGCCCCGCCGAGGGCCTCCATGCTGATTTCTTCGCCGGTCACCATCTTCACCACCCGCGGCCCGGTGATGCACATGTGGCTGGTGTTGTCGACCATGTAAATAAAATCGGTCAGGGCGGGCGAATAGACCGAAATGCCGCTGCAGGTCCCCATGATGCCCGAGATCTGGGGGATCACTCCGGACGCGAGGGTGTTTGGAAAGAAGACAGATCCCCCGTGCTTTTCGTTGATGAAAGAGAAATGGGTTCGTTTTCTGACGCTGTACCAGTCCAAGTCACGGGAGTTGGGTATCCTGGCACCAGGGCCTTCGTGCAGGCCGATCAGCGGGACCCGCATTTCGAGAGCGCGCTCGATGGTTCGGTACATCTTGTATCCGTGTTCGAGGCCGATCGATCCCCCGAGAACCGTCCGGTCCTGGGAATAGACGAAAACGGGGCGGCCGTCCACGGTCCCGCTGCCACAAACAATCCCGTCGCCAGGCAGGTTTATGGCGTGACCGGCGAGCATGTTGATCTCCATCAGGCTGTCCGGGTCCAGGAGCGTCTCCACGCGCTCGCGGGCCGTGAGCTTTCCCTCCGCGTGATGCTTGGCGACCTTCTCCGGACCGCCGGCCTGGCGCACCTTTTCCCGCGCTTCCTCGAGTTCCTTCAGCCTCTTTTCCAAAAACGGGTCCATGTCTTTCTTCCCCTCCCTTCAAGTGTTCCGCTTTCCAGTATCCGTCCTCAGTTCGTTCGGAGTCTGAGAAATCCGCATCGGTTACGTTCCACGCATCCCCATGGCAAAAGGCGAAAGGTGAAAGGTGAAAGGGATGGATCAAGTATTGAAGAGTGAATCAACGGAACTTCCACCCTTGCCATCCGACCAAGACCGCGCGAGGGCTTCAACTCTTGCGTGTACGGGAACACCTTCATCAAAACTTCAACCATCCCTTGACCCTTTTACCTTTCCCCTTTTACCTGTAGTTCCGCCGCTTTCTCGGCCTCTTCTATCGACGCATACCCGTGGCTCTTTACCAGGTGTTCGTAGATCGCCTCGGTCATGTTCTGGTCATTGGCCTGGCTCTCGGTAACGTCCCTGTAGAGATGAGCCAATGTGTCGGCCGAATAGGTTTCCAGTTCACCTCGAAGGTATTTTACGAAGGAGGTTGCCCGGAGCGTCTCCTCCTCCTCCGTCAAGGGACGTCCCCTCTTCATCAGATAGGGGTATCGGGCCATCATCTCTTTTTGCCACGCCGCCTGGATGACAACGACCTGGTCGATGAGGTTTTCCACCAGGATATCGTCGTGGAGCTTCGGGATCAGGTTTTCCATGCGAGCGTACTTCAGGGTCATCAAATTCCGGTCCTGCGCAACCGCCCTTTTCAGATCCTCCCGGTAGGAGGCCAGGGTCTGTTCGGACCAGACGGAGAACTGGGCTGCCCGGTTTACTCGAAACCCTTCCGGATCCTCCTGGCAGGAGACCGGCTCTCGGGCTTGAACGGCGAGGAACATCTCGAGCTCTGTCTGGAGGATCTCCTGAATCAGTTCGTCTCTCTCTCCCATGTTTCCTTCCTCATTCCGAATGGGTCGTTGTCTGTCGGTACCAACGATAAGTCTTCTGCATGCCGGTCGTGAATGACATGTACGGAAAACCCAGGGTCTGGCGGACCAGATCCCCGGAATAGATGAGATGGCTGTCCAGAGGGAAGGGGAGGGGAATCCTCCTCGCATCGATCTCCGGGACAGGCATTGTGCGGGTCGGAATCTGTCTTTCCGTTATGGCCTCCAGGACCTCGACGAGCCTCTTGTAGGATATCAACTCCTCTGCAGACAGGTTGAAGGCCTTTCCGAAGGTCTCCGGATTGCCCATGGACAGGGTGATGATTTCCGCCACGTCCCAGACCGATACAAACTGGAACAGGGCGAGCTCATTGTCCGGAAGAATGACGATCTGGTTCCGATCGATCAGATCGAAGAAGTATCTTTCCCGCGGGGCATAGTTGTAGGGCCCGTAGATGATCGAGGGACGAAGGCACGTGCAGGGGAAACCAAGCTGCCGCGCGTGTGTGGAAACGGTCTGTTCGGCGAGCCACTTCTGAAACCCGTAACCGGCTGCAGGCCCCAATTCCGGCTGGGGTCCGGACAGTTTGGTTCCGTTTTCGCGGATGGGCAGCAAGAAGGTGGGAGCATACACCGACGTGGTGCTGATGAAGATGTAGTGTCCGACCGACCCACGGGGCAGGGCGAGAACAACGTTTCGCACGTCCTTGGGCGTATATCCGCAGAAGTCCACGACCCCGTCCCAGGACAGAGACGGAAGGTTCTCGCGCAAATGGGTGGTGTTGTTCCTGTCGCAGACGATTTCCTGCACGCCTTCCAGGCCCAGGGGACGGTTTCCTCGATTCACGACGACGAGCCGGTAATCCGGATTGGGAGCGAGCGCCTCCACGAAGATTCTTCCCAGGAAGTAGCTGCCACCGATAACGAGTATGTTCTTCATGGGCCGTGCGCCTTATCCTACCCATACGTTACGCGCCCGCAAGGAGGCGTCCTGGATCGTTGCCTGGATGACCGGCCCGTGATCCGGGAGAAATGTGCTGTGGTGTGTGGACAGGGTCTGTCGGCCGAATTCCTGGATCAGGGCCGCGGAGATTTCCTCGATCCGCTCCTCCTTCTTCGAAAAGTCCGATTCCGCAATAAGATCGCTGATCCTGTCGCGGATCCACGATCCAAGGAGGGGAAGGTCCCCCACGGCCCGATGCATCCACTTGTAAAAGGGGGTGTACCTTCGATTGAGAAGAAACACGACGGATATGACGTCCGCACAGAACTTGGTCTCAGCATACTGGGCGGCGAAGAGCTCGCCGCGCTGCACGCACCGGGGAAAGTTATACTGCCCCGCCTGCCCGATGGTCATGCTGCGCGCCGCTATCTTCTTGCGCCTCACATCCTCCGGGTAGAAGGCCTCGAGGGCCTGTCTCCACTCGGTAAACTCCCCCAGGGGATCTCGAAAGACCTTCCCGTTGGTGCAAGCCGCCAGCGAGTTTTCCGGCAGGACCAGCCACGTATCCAGGTCCGCAGGTAGCCGGTCCAGGCCGAGGAATCGCTGGTAGAAGCCGGATACCTCGAAGACGCCGACCCTCCCATCGCCCCATTCGCTGGTTCGCCTTGGTCCGCAGCCCTCGAAGGTCTTGGGGAGTCCGTCCAGGGCCACCCGGAGCCTCTCGGCGATTTCTTCGTGATCCTGCCTGGACAGCCACAGGCAGAACCCGGGGCCCCAGTCATGGTCACGGGAAACGGAATCGTCAAAGCCGAAACACTCCGACCCATCGCCCACGAGTCCGGCCGCCAGGCGATCCATGTAGGGGCCAAACGCCTGCTGGAGCATCGGGAATCCGATTTCCTCGAAATAGCGTTCCGCCAGGTCCAAACCCTTCATCTATGTGTTCCCGGAGGACGTTAGAAGTTGGATGTTCTGCTCCGCCAAGGAGGCCTTCCGTTCCTCGCCGAGCGAGTCGTACAGGGCCTTTGCCTTTTGAAACCACTCCAGGGCGGTCTCCCTTTCCCGTTTCATGGCGTGGATGTATCCGATGTTGCTGTACTGGTCCGCCATACCGATCGACTGCTCTTGTTCTTCAAAGATGGCGAGGGCCTTCGAATAGCTATCGAGGGCGGCCTGGTGTTCCTCCTGGTCCCGGTACACGGAACCCACATTTCCCAACTGCCATGCCAGCCCGGTCGGGTCTCCGAGGGACTCGCACAAACATCCCGCCTCTTGAAATCGCTCGAGGGCCTCGTCACGCCGGTCCAAACCCACCAGAACGTGTCCCAGGTTGTTCAGGAACACGGCCTTTCGCTTCGGATCGGGGCTCTCCTCAAGCAGGTCCAGGCCCCTGGAGAATGCGTCGCAGGCCCCCTGGAGGTCCCTTGTTTCGATGCAAAGCCTACCTGCCTCGTTACAGGCATCGATCTCTTCGATTCGGTTCGGCTCCGCCATTGGATGTCATTTCCCCTTGAATACCGGTTCGCGCTTCTCGAGGAAAGAGGAAAAACCCTCCATGAAGTCCTCGCTCTGTTTGCAGACCTCCAGGACGTAGGACTCATAGTCGAGTGCCTGGGAAAGATCCCACTTGCTGAAATTCTGAAGGCCCCGTTTGGCAAAGGCGATCGGTATGGGCGCGTTCTTGGCGATTCTCTCCGCAAAGTCGCGGGTTGCCTGGGCGAGTTCTTCATGGGGCACGAGCTTGTTCACCATTCCGATCTTCAGCGCCTCTTCTGCTCCGACGACCTCTCCGGAGAAGATCAACTCGGCCGCCTTTGCATATCCCACGAGGCGGGGTAGAAAGTAGATGCCGCCCCAGTCGGGGTGAACGCCGCGGCGAACGAATACCTGCCCGAATCGTGCCTTTTCACTCGCGATTCGGATGTCGCAGGCCAGGGCAAGGTTGCAGCCTCCACCTGCCGCAACGCCGTTCACAGAGGCGATCACCGGCTTTTCCATGGTGTTGATGGTGAGAGCCGCCTTGCACATGGCGTGACGTTCGCTCGACACCGTTGCTTCGAGGGCCTTGGTCGTCCCCGAGACGAATTCGTTCACATCGCCTCCCACACAGAACGCCTTGCCGGCGCCCGTGATGACCACGGCCCGTACCTCCCGGTCCCCTGCGACGTCATCGATGACCTCGACGATCTCCTGCCGCATGCGTCCGGCAAAGGCATTGTACTTTTCCGGGCGATTCAGCGTAATCGTGGCCACTCCGTCCTTCTTTTCGAGCAAAATGTATTCCCAGCTCATCCTTCCCCTCCTCCGAAGAAGTTCCCCAATCGCCTGGACAGCTCTTCTGCTTCTCCGACCAGTTCGTCGAAAACCTCACGCAGGCTTTCGATCCTCTTCACGACCCCGACGCTCTGTCCGCACGGCATGGTCGCGGTTTCCCTGTTTCCGCCCTCCGTTACATACGTGGAGTCGCCCGATTTGCCCAGGAACCCGTCCGCCTCGGCCTCTCCCATTTTCTCCAACTGTTCGGTCATCTTGTTTCTCAGGACCCGGATGGGCATCTCCTTCTTGCCGAGGATGAAGGTCTCATCACTCGAAGCAGAGCAGACCCTTTCCTTGAAAAAGGAGGGGACCGAGCATTCGGAGGTGGCGAGCAACCGGGTGCCCATCTCCACCCCTTCGGCGCCCAGCGCAAAGGCCGCCACCAGGCCTCGGGCATCCCCGATGCCGCCTGCCGCTACGACAGGGATGTCGAGGGCATCCACGATTTGCGGGACCATGCACAAGGTCGAGACGTCATTCCGCCCTATATGCCCCCCTGCCTCGAAGCCCGTAACCACGACCGCATCGACACCGGCGGATTGGGCCTTCTTTGCCATGCTCTCGTTGGACACCTTGTGAACGACGCGCAGGCCTGCCTCCCGGATTCGATCCATCATCTTTGCGGGGTTCCCGGCAGAGGTGGTGACGGTTTTCACGCCCATTTCGATGGAGATTTCCAGGGCGTCGAGCGCATTCGGCCTGTAGATCGGTATGTTCACGCCTACCGGCCGGTCCGTGAGCTCCCGGGCACGCTTCAACTCGGCACGGAGCTTGTCGTTGGAAAGCCCCGAGGCGGCGATCTGCCCGAAGCCGCCGCAGTTCGATACGGCCGCAGCCATTTCGGCGAGGGTAATCATGCGCATGGCGCCCTGAATGATCGGATAGGAGGACCCGAGAATCTCTGTGACCCGGTTCTTCCTGTTTCTGCAAGGAGCGCTCATATGGCCTCCCTTGTGGCTTCTTTCTGCGCGGACTTGCTGGTTGCCTGGGAGAGATATTTCTCCTTGAGCTCGGACTTCTTGATCTTCATCGTAGTGGTCAGGGGCAGGTCGTCCATGAACCGGATCTGCCTCGGGTGCTTGAACCGGGCCAGCTTGCCTTCCAGGTACTGGTTGATCTCCTCCAGGGTAACGTTCTGTCCCTCCACGGGTACGACGAACACCAGCCCGGTCTCCCCCCATTTCTCGTCCGGAACCCCGATGATCGCCACGTTGGAGATCTTCGGGTGGCCGGCCAGGATCTTTTCCGCCTCTGCGGGGTAGACATTTTCTCCCCCGGTGCGATACATGTCCTTGGCCCGGTCCACGATGTAGAAATAGCCTTCCTCATCCATGTATCCGAGGTCCCCGGTGTGGAGATCCCCGTCCACGATCGTATCCGCTGTCTTCTCCGGGAGGTTCCAGTACCCGCTCATGACCGTGGGTCCCTTGGCCATGATCTCTCCGATGTCCCCCGGCGGCGCCTTTGCCCCGTCCGGCCCGGCGATCCAGACATCCGTGAAGAACCCCGGCTTGCCGATAGAGCCGATCTTGCGCTGCACGTCCTCGGCCGGCATCATCATCATCAATGAATTCTCGGTCTGGCCCAGGCCCTGCCGCATCTGAAGGCCCCGTTTTCCCAGTTCCTCGAAGAGGCTCGGAGGGGTCCTTTCCCCACCGCCGAAGACGCACCGAACGCTGCTCGTATCGATCTCGTCCAGCTTTCCCGTTTCGAGGATCATTCGCCACATGGTCGTCAGGGCCAGGACGACCGTGCCCCGATAGCGCTCGATGTCTCGTGCGAACTCGGCCGGGTCGAATCCACGGCGCATGATCATCGTCATTCCGGCGCACAAAGTCGGAGTGGCCACAATGAAGAGGCCTCCGGAGTGGAACAGGGGCATCTGGGCCACGAAGACATCTTCCGGGCGGGCCTCTGTGTAAAAGGCTACCTGAAAGTTCTTGAAATAGGTCTGCTTGTGGGTGAGCATTGCGCCCTTCGGGTTACCCGTTACCCCCGAGGTGTAGACGATGGCCAGAGGGTCGTCGAATTCCACCGGCCTCTCGGGGATCGGTTCGTCGATGGGCTGGTCCTTTCGCAATTCATGGTAGTCTGCGGCCCAGGGTGGGCACCCCTTCCACTCGGAGCCTTCGACAGGGGGACTGCCGCTGCTCAAGAAGATGAACTTGTCGGCCTCGACCTTCAGCCGGGTGCGAATCTCATCGATGTTGTCCACAAAGGTGTCGTGGAACACCACCATCCGGGCAGAGGAGTCGTTGAGTTGATACTCCAACTCCCGACCCACGAGCCGAAAGTTCAACGGTACGAGAATGGCTCCGAGCTTGGCACAGGCAAAGTAGACCTCCAGGAACTCTACGCAGTTCAGCAGAACCACCGATACGCGATCGCCGTTGCGTATGCCCCGCTTGCGCAACAAATGAGCCGCACGGTTCGCTCCGTCATTCAATGCCTTGTACGTGACGGGCTCGTCCTCAAAAATGATTGCGGCCTTGTCGGGCGACATCTCCGCCCGCTTCCGCACGATGTAGCCAACATCCCACTTCAGTGACATTCACCCAACCTCCTTTCCTACCTCCCCTTCGTCTCGCTCGGCTACGCCGTCGTGAAAACAGGATGAACCTCGAGGATATGGACTTCATACTCGAGTTGCTTGCCCGCCCAGGGGTGATTCCTGTCGAGATACACCCAGTCGCCGAGATACCCCATGACCGTGAAGAGCTCGCTTTCCCCATCGGCGTTCAGCCGCCTGTACCGGGTCCCCACGACGCAGTCCTCGGAAGGGAGCTGGTTCAGGGGAATTCGGATCACGAGATCCTTGTTTCGTTCCCCGTAAGCCCGCTCCTTGGAAACGACGATTGTCTTCGACTGGGCTGCCTCGAGGCCCGCGATGCCTTCCTCCAGGCCGGGCGGAAGATCGCCCTCCCCGAAAACGAACTTGAAGGGGGTCTTTGCATACATGTCATCCAGTACGTGCTGCTCTTCGTCACGAACGACAAAATTCAGCGTTACGACCGTGTTCTCCGCGACCGCCAGGCCTTCCCCGGTCCCCTGGGAGAGGGGCGGTTTCGCCTTCGATTTTTTTGCTATCTCGTTCGTCATGTGCTTCCTCTAGCTCTGGGTGTCCGGCGGCAAGATGATCCTCTCCTCGCCTTTGGCGTGGCGTCCCGTCCCATCTCCAAAGAGATGGGGCTTGTTTCCGTAGAGAAACGTGTGTCTGAGAAGCCTCTCTATGGCCCGGGGAAGCTGCCCGTAGTGGTCCACAAATTGTATGGACCTCCCATACTGACGGACCATGGCGTGGCGGTCCTTGTAAGCGCATCCGAGGGTGACGAGATGAATCTTCTGCTTTCGGCAGTAGTCGATTCCGTACCGTACATCGCATCCGAGGTTGGACTCCCCATCGGTCACGTGAATCAGGAGGTTCCTCTTGCGGCCCTTGGGCATGAAATAGCCGACGGCGATGATCGCCTGTCCCGACGCCGTCTGGCCGCTGGGTGGAACGGAGAGGAGTTCCCTGTTCCGGATCAACCGGGAAATCATGCAAACCCCGTCCACCTCGAAATATGCGTAGGCGTGAAATTGGTTCCGGGATCCGACGAGGGCCCTGTGCAGGTTGCCAACCGTGTTCTCCACCATTCGCCACTTGCTGCCTCGCATGGAGCCGCTCGCATCCATCAACAACGTGACGTTCCAGTCCAGTTCCGGCAGCTTTTCCTTCTGGTGGAAACAGCGCCCGGAGACCGGCGCCCTGTAGAGGCGCCTTCGATCCACCTTCCCGCTCAGAAGCCCGCGATTCACCACGGTCTTCCGAGTTGCGTAGTTGAGGAAGAGGGACTTGAGTCTTGCGACCAGGTGAGGGTCGATCACGGGACGTGACGGGATGCTGAAATCCCACCGGGAGGTGGGCACCACGTCATCGTTATCGTGGCCGACCACGGACTGGATGATAGGTGTTATGTCCGGGGAGTCGAACGCCAGTTGCAGTTCGATCTGGTGCATCACATAGGCGGACATCTCCCTCTTTACGGGTGTTGTCTTCTTGACCTCGCCATCGGGCTCCTTCTTCTCGGCAAGAGAAGGGTACCACTTGAGGGTCTTGTCGATCGTTGTCAGGGAAGATATGGGGTCCTTGATCGCCTCCCAGGCATCGAGGTAGACCTCCGCCCTCCGTTTGCAGCGCTCCGTTACGCCCTTGTCCAGGTCCCTGATTTCTCGCAGCCTGTCCGTCAGGCCCTCCAGCACATGCAGGGGTTCCTCATAGGCAGGGGCCGGCGCGCCCCCACCATTGCCTCCCCAGGCAGCGGTCCACCAGAGGTAGACCAGTGCATCCAGGGAGGGCGACGACGGGTCGAACCTCGCCCTGGTTTCCGCAAAGGCTTCTTTACGTGCCGTGGGCGTGTAGAGGCCGAAAACGGTCTTGTCCGCCACCAGATCGATGTAGATATCTTCGCCCACGCTGACAATCTTCTGGAGCCGTACATTGGCCAACCCTCCGAGCGTACGAATCGTCGGCTCGAGAAGCTTCCAGACATGATCGCTCCACTCGGTTCGATGGAGGGCCTCGTGGGTGACCAACCCTACGAGATAGTCTATCTTTTCGGGCGGGACGGGGTACTGGCCCATGAGCATGGAGGGCTCGAGAATGATGCCGGCCCCTTCTCCGCGCGACATGCCCGTGTACTCGATTCTTCCTACGTTCGATCCCAGGTGTCCGGCCACCTTGCGCATGGCCCGCAAGACGTTGGCCAGCTCGACGGCTTCGAAACCCGACCGGTTTAATCTCCAATACTCCGAGATGCCGTAATTCTGCCCGTCATTCGATTTCATAGGCTCTCAATAGCTCCTCTAGCAGACGCTGGTTTTTCTTGGGGTCAAGGGGCAAGGTCCTGATCCCTAGTCTTTGTGCCAGGGGAGCCGTGCGTCAGGGTTCGACCAGAAGATGGCCAGGTACAGGGAGAGGCCAAGACCTCCCGCGGCGAACGCGATCCACGAGGAAACCGTCCACGCTTCCCAATGGCATGCCCGGCCGATCAGTGCACCCGCCACAAGATTTGCCCACCCCCAGAGCACGTTCGTGACGGCGCTCGACTGGGTGGAAAAGGGGGACATATGCTTCTTGCCGCAAATGCCCTGAACCAGATGAGGGATTGCGTTGAACAACAAGGCTGCTGAGAAAAAGGCTCCGATCAACTCAGTCATCTCCTCTCTCCTCTCTTCTCGTTGCCCGATGGGGGTTCGAATTCAACCTGTTGGATGGTCGAGAGCATATCCTCGGCCACGGAGTATGGATTCTGTTCTCCGTCGATTACCTGCTTCACCGCTGCCTGGAGGGCTCCATTTTCCGCCCAGTGCGACCGTATATGATGGAAGAGTTCCTGTTCCATCAGGGTCAGGATTTCCTCCCGGATCCGCGTTGCATCATCTGCGGCCTGCCTCTCGTTGTCTTCCTTGAGTTGGGCGAGCATGTCGACGAGCGATTCGATCCCTTCTCCGGTGACGGCCGAGGTCTTCAGCACGGGGGGTGCAGATGCCCCCCCTTCGTGGGAAAGCTCGAGCATGGCCTGAATGTCGGACACCACCTCATCCGAGCCCTCCCGGTCCGCCTTGTTCACCACGAAGAGGTCGGCGATCTCCATGATGCCTGCCTTGAGGGTCTGGATCCCGTCTCCCAACCCGGGCACGGAGACCACGAGCACGAGGTCGGCAGCTCTTACCACCTCGATCTCGTCCTGGCCGACACCTACCGTTTCGATCAGCACGATGTCCTTGCCGAAGACGACAATGATGCGGATTACGTACCGGGCGCCCTGACAAAGTCCGCCCAA
>Ga0180434_10002757_pt1 | contig 22946 bp, 33 predicted proteins | sample SS_ome_7_FD_132453 | JGI IMG/M metagenome (GOLD analysis project Ga0180434, IMG submission 132453) | Hypersaline lake sediment archaeal communities from the Salton Sea, California, USA - SS_1_D_2 metaG | ecosystem: Environmental > Aquatic > Non-marine Saline and Alkaline > Hypersaline >...
AGCGCCTGAATGTGCGCGGGGAATTGCCACTCAGGCAGCGCAGCACGGGCAAGCGTCGATGGTAGGAGGGTGTTACTCACGGCATGTTCTTCAATGCGTCGAGCACGGTAGCCCCGGCCATCATCACCACGTACAGCAGGAGCCCACCGCCGCCGATCACTATCAGCGCGGTCGCAACGCCCATGCATCCACGATAGCCGCTGTTGTACGAATCGGGCGGTGGCGGTTGCCGTTGAATCTCGCCCCGCAACCACAGCGCATGTTGCAGCAGCCACTCCGCATCGAGGTCGTCAATTCCACGGCCGTCGTCCTGAAACGACTGGCGAATTTCTTCAAGTCGATCTGGCATCACTTCCCTCCCGCCGCGTCTGCGGCTGTTAATAGTGGCAGTTCTTCGAGCGCGTCGACTGTGATCTCGGCGCGCTCCTCAGCCTCGGTCCACTGCTTGATTGGCCCCGGCGCGTATTCGACGATTTGGCTATCGTCAACGTACACAACGCCAGTCAGCGCGTCTTCAATCGGGCGAATCAGTTTCGACGCGTCCGGTTTTGAAGTATGAAACCTGGGGGCCGATGCCTTCAACATGGCGCTGTATCGCCCGGTCCGGTAATGACACTTCGGGCGACGAAAAAAGCATCGGACCCCCAGGCAAACCGGCCCGGCGATCAGTGCGTCATCACCGACCGCCAGCCGGGCCACCGCTGTAACCTTTTCCATCCACCCTTTCGACTGTGGGTTATCGTCCGCCGTCACGATCACCGGCCAAGTTGTGCCGGGCCGCATGACCAGCCGGCCATCCTTGTATTTCAGATTGCGAGGGTTTTTTGACCCGCGCGATTGGGGCTTGCCGTAGACCGTGAAACTGATCATGCGTCGGCGTCCTTAATTTTCTCAACCTTGATCGTGTCGCCGCGATGGTTCAACTTGACTACGTAGCCATCGATTGCACACTCCTCTACGGAATGCTCCTGCATCTGCGCCACCAAATCGGCGCGCTGGGTCGCCTCTGTGACTTGCAACTCCTGCCGCGCGTGCAGGGTTTCGGCGTACAACTCCGCCGCCTGCAACACCGCCGGGTTCGGCGGATCAAACGTGCCCTCGATTTGCTGTTGCTTGGGTGGGCGTTTCTTCTTCGGTTCCTGTTTTTGGTTCTGCCGAGTTTTTTCAAAGCCCATGATCAATCCTCCCTTTCGTGAAACTCTGAAATCTCTTCCTCCAATTGCAGGGCCTTTTCCCGCAGCTGAGGATCTCGCATCGCGGCGAGTGCCGCCGGATCGTAAGAGGTCACCGCCACGGCAACCTCCGTCTGCTTTGGGGCTCCAAGCCCCAGCAATTCCATTTTCAGCTTGATCGCCGCAAGCCGGTTGGAGTGATCGGCTACGCGTATCGTGTCTTCGATTTGCTCCAGAGCGAGGGCCAGGTGATCTTGTCGCGACTCGTTCGCGATGACCGCCAGCCGCTCTTTTGCTTTTCTAATCGCGGTCTCGGCTGAGTCCGCACAACACTTGAATTGATTCATGATTTTTTCCCGCACCACGTAGCGCCGGTGAAACGGGATCAGCTCAAACGCCCGGTTGACCCGTTTCAAAACGTCAACCGGTCCGGCTCGCTTCACCGGTTTCTTGATCTTTGACCGGGCGTGTGCCATGCGTTGTTGCGCGGGCGTCTGCTTCTTTTTGGGCATTTAGAAATTCTCCTAATAGTCCGAGCGTTGGCAGTATCAACACCAGCCAGCTTAACGTCTGCTTTGTCACCTCAATCAGCAACTCCGCTTTTTCGTCGAGTCGGTCGAGTCGATCGGTAATTAGTTTGTCGTCGCTATCAGCCATCGAATCTCCCCCTTGCAATGTGCGCGGCTTTGTGGCACCGAGCCGCCGCGTCGGGTGATTGTTGGATGAAATCATCCTCCATCATCCGGGCGAACAGTTTTTCGACCGCCAGCAAATCCTTCGCTCCCTCGAACGCCTGGCAGTACTCCTCCGCCGCCGCGTCCATTGCCGCCGGATCGTACAGAGGTTTTTCTTTCGTCCGGCCCCCGCCGGCTCCGAACGGCACGTCGGGTCTTTCGTTAGGCAGTTCCGCCGCCTTTTCCGCCGCCTTTTCGGCTTCGGTTGGGATGTCGCGCTGATTCAGTAAATCATCCACCGAGGGCTTGTCGGGTGTTCCCGCCGGCTGATTGTTGATCATCCATCGTGCTTCGTCTTCGCTGGTCGCCCCGGAAATCGGCGTGAATAGCCGGACGGCGTGACGGAGGCTGAAGATTCTCAGCATGTGGATAGGGATCGACTTGGCGACGAATCCCGATAGCCTGCTGTACTCGGCAGCAAACGCCCGATACTTCGTCGGATGCTCCCGGGTCTTGGAGTAGATCGTGGTTTCGATCCACTTCACCTCAGTCTCCGCCTCATCCTTCCACGCGAATTCCACGTCGAATCCATCGTAGTGCGGCGTGCGGTCGAGCACTCTCACCCAACCATCGACGCCGATGACCGTCATGAGCTTCCCCTTGTGGCGCGTGACGTAAACCTCGCGTGCCAGTGGGTCTAGCTCGTAACGGGCAACGAGCGCCAGCCCGCTCGTTAGCTCCTCGTTGCTCAGGGGTGGCTCCCCCTTGCCTGTCGGCCACGCGCCGCGAAGCAGGTTGAAAACCTTGCTCGGCTCGGTCCCCAGGAAAGCCGCCGCCCTCCCCACGATCGTTTCGCGCGGCGTGGCCTGGATTGTCTGGTCGATCAGGCCGTTGTCGGTGGTGGTCTGTCCGGCTGTGGCCGGCTGCGTTTGTTGTTGGTTCATGCTTGCTCCCTTGCCCATTTGGGCGGTTCGATGGTTAGAAGTTCATTCTGCCCCGGTGCGCTCCAATCGTCGGTTTCGATCGACCGGGCGAGATTGCAAATGTCGTGAGTGTTTTGCCCCCGGCCAATCTCGATGTAGGCCGCGTCCAATCTGTACACGTATACATCGTGCGGCGGGGCCTTGCCCACGACGATGAAGATCCACTCTGCCGGGATCGTCTTCGCGCCGAGTTCGGCAGCGATGCCATCGAGGTACCACGCCGCCTGCCGATGGTAGCCCCACTGCCAAATCGCTCCCGCCCGTCGAGTCTCACCGTCGATCAGACCGGAGAATCCCCCCGGGCTCGGATCGACTGCGGTTTTGAGGTCGACGCAAATAACGTGCTCCGGCAGTCTGATCAGCAAGTCGGGTTTGCACTTGCAGGCGAGCCCGGTTTCATCATGCCAGTAGATCGGCTGTTCTACCACGCCCCCGGCTCCCAGTAGTTTTGCCGCCTCGGGGTGGGCCGTCACCGCGTCGGCTGTGAGCGCGGCCGCTCTGTACTGCGAAGGCAAGAGCAGTTCCTTGCCGGCCTTGTCGGATTCCGCTTTGGCCTCTTTCCATTGGTTGCCACGCCGGTGGTCGAGGGCGGCGATTTCGTATCGCTCCGCCAACTCCTCCGGCTCAAGCAGCAGACAGTGCACCAACGAGCCGAACACCTGATCGGGCGTCGAAGGCGGCCGGGGGATCGTGCCGGTCACGAATCGCCCGTGGTACTCGGCCGGCGATCTGCGGTAGACCTCAAGCGTCGAGTGCGACACGCGGGCCGTGTCTGCGTGGTATTCATCGTTTGGGTTCACTTAGTTTGCCTTCCTTTTTGGGTTTGGGTGGTTTAAGAAGTTGGGCCGGCACTTCTACCGCCGCCATCAACGCGGCGAAGTTTTGGCCCAACTCCTCAGCCCCCCGTTTCAAGCAGGTGGTCAGGTAGGCTGGTTTCGATCGACACCCCACCTTGGCGTCAACCGCCCCGACGGCGGAGGAGAGCCACGCCTCAGGCATGGGGCCGTACAATTCGAGCGCGCAGGCTTTCAAGATCAATCCTCGATTCTTCTCCGTCAGTTGCAGCCGGAGTTTCCGTTGGATTCGCTGCGCGGAACTTCGTACTTCCTCCCAGTCAATTTCCCTCAGTCGATCGATTCGATCGATTCGATTCGAATCGATCAATCCGTTGGATTGGATTGGATTGGATTGGATTGGATATGCGGTACGCCGTACCGTTTCGTCGGTACGCTGTTGGTACGCTGAAACGGCGTACACCGAAAGCCCTTCTCGGTGGGGGTAGCAATCCAGGAAATCTAACCCCGCTCGATTCAGCCGGGCCCGCACGTATTTCTCACAATGGCAAGGCCAGTCGTGAACTATCAGCCGGTACTCTGGGTGGGTGTCTAAAAACCCCGCATCTACTAGGGCGAGCACGAATTCCGTGGGCCGATCCGGGGACCACTCGCACGCTCGAGCGATCGTCGGATCGGGGAACTTGCCAATGTCGCCCCGTGGCGCAAATTCGCCACAGTAGTCCCAAAGAAGGGACAGAATTCCTATAGCTTCTGGCCGGCTGCAACCGAGCAGCGCGGCCAGATTGTATAGTTTTGGGTGGCGATAACACTCACGTTTCACTGCGATTTCCTCCCCAAAAAAGCCCGCCCCTCGCTTTGTTTTTCCCTCTCCCTGCGAAGCTTTGCCACTCCCTTAGCTAGCGGGCTCAATCTCAAAACGCACGATAACAGCTTGCTTGCGATAAATGACCCGCGCACCGTTAAGATTGCAATCACACAGATTGGCCTCGCTCAGATCGGCACCGCGAAGATCGGCACCGCTCAGGTTGGCACCGTTAAGATCGGCACCGTTAAGATCGGCATCGCACAGGTTGGCACCGGTTAGATCGGCACAGATCAGACGGGCACCGCGCAGATCGGCGCGGCGAAGATCGGCACCGCTCAGATCGGCGCGGCGAAGATCGGCACAGATCAGACGGGCACCGCGCAGATCGGCGCGGCGTAGGTTGGCATCGCGCAGATCGGCGCGGCGAAGATCGGCATCGCGCAGATCGGCGCGGCTCCCGGTCTCGGGGTCCTGCAGCCACGCCGCGTGCTCTGCCAGGATTTTTGAGTTCATTAGTCGGTTCTCCTCTGAAGGTTCGGATCGGTCGTGGTTTCAGGGTCAGCCTCGGCGGCCTGATCGCGTGCTTCCAACTCAGCCACGACAGCGCCTAATTGTTCGTGAACGATTATCGCGTCCTCTGCGTCAATCGTGAGGGTAAATACCTGCGCGCCTCCCTCCCCGGCCCGGAAAACCAGGTGGACCAGCGGGGCGCAAGAGTTGAGGCGGGTGGTAAATTCCAATGCGGTGGCACTTATACTGATCACGATTTCCTCCACTTAGGTTGTCCGGGAATTGATTTCGTCGGCGATCCTGTTTGCTTCGGCTCTGGCCTTCCCGTAGCTCGAACGCGGCCCTTGATTGCGCGAGTAGCCCTGACCGCAGTGGATCAGTTCGATCCCGCGCCGCCTGGCGTGATCGTGATTCAAGACCTTGAGCCGCTCAACTCCCTCCGGCACGACCTGGACGCAAAAATAGGTGTCAGGTCCGCCGAAGCCGTTGCCGCTCCCGACTGAGTGTTGGCGCCGTACTTCGACGTATGCAGTTGCAGTTGTCATGATAGATCTCCAAAGCCCCCGCCGCCCCGGGGCACACTGAGGCCGGGAGAATCCCGGTGGTCAGATCGGGGCTGGCAGAGGGGCGAAGTGAATTTCATGATTGAATCCTCAGTGTGCTTTCCCAGAGAATATCAGGTTTCGGAAAACCTGTCAACAGAAATCTTTCCATTTGGGGTTGACAATGCGGAGGGGGGGGACTTGACAACCCTGTCAATACCCCCGGAGTGGTAGGGGCGCCAGCAAACTGGCGACAATCGCCAAATCGGAGGCCCTGTGCGTCGATCCTGGGCGTTTCGAGGGCAGATGTGGGTTTTGATAGGGTCGGAGCTACAGGCCGCTAGCGGGCGTCTGGAGAAGAGAGGGGCCGCGCCTACTTTCGAGGGAAAACGCGGCCCCTCGTTGCTCATGCACCCGTAGAATCAAGCCCGTCTCCTCTGCAAAAGATACGGGCTTGCGGATGCTGTATCATTATCGTAGCACATACGGTTTCCGATAGAAATGCCGCCAAACCGCCTTGCCCTTGCTCGATGCACGGCGGATCAATTCGAAATCCTCGACAGTGGTGCCGGGATAATGACAGCGGGCCCCGTCATTAAAAATCAGCATCACACTTTCGCTCCCGCCGATCCTAACAAGGTGAATCGACTTGACCCAGGACGACGACACCGGCATCGAGAGGATGATCTGGAGGCGTTGACCGACCAGCCCCCGCGTCGGCCTCACCCCGTGATATCGGCGAATCATCCGCCGCCGTGCCTCTGCCGGGTCCAGCGGGGCGAGTCGGCGTTGACGGCGGAGGGCGCGGGGGAGGCGCGGGATGGTTTGCATCAACTCACCCTCATTATCGCGGCCATCACGTAGTAGGCCGGCCTGTTGTCGGTCGCGGAGTGGGAGAGGTCAGCGCCGCCGCCTACGCCGGAGTGGGCCAGGTCCACGCCGCTAGGCGCGTGAGCCGCGTGTGTGTGGTCGCTGTGGGCTTTGTACTGTGTGTCGGAATAGTAGTCGTACCAATCGGCCCCAGCCTCGTCAACGTGGTTGTTGTCGTGGACGTGATCGGCGTGGGTGGCGATGCAATTGGCCACGTCGGCATCGGCGTGGTCGCCCATCGCGGTGGCCACCTGGGCGGACGTGTGGTCGTTGTGATCGTTCACGCCGCCGCCGTGCGCCTTGTTCCCGCCCGTGTTGCCGATGGCGTTTTCATCGGCGGCCCCGCCAGGTGGTTCATCGATGCACATAATGAATTTGGCCGACAGGTCCGGGGCCGTGGCCGCCCCGTCGCACAGTTCCCAGCCGCGGCGAATATTGGCGACGTTGACCCCTTCCCATTTGACGGTGCCGATGGGATCGTCGAAGTGGTAGGACGTGATCAGGTACACTCCGTCCGGCTGAATCTCGATTCTCACCACGTCATCGGTGAAGAGGGCCGTGTCCTTCTCGTCGCGTAGCTCGGTGTACGCATTGAAAGCCGCCCCGGTGACGTTGTTGCCGAGGTAGTCGCATGACTTCACCGAGACCGCCCGGGAGGTGTCGCCTGAATCGTTTGTGTAGCCCGGCTGTACCTTGGCGTAGTGGCTCCGGTTTTCGAGCATCGGATACCAGCGGTAGTCGTGCCGGTCGAAATAGATGGTCAGGCGCTGATCCTCCAGCAGCTTCAGCTCCTGGTTGTTCGTGAGCTGAACCTCCAGGTAGGAATTGATCAACTCAAATTCGCTCACCGGCCGGTCGGTGTTGCACCACAACACCTGCGCCGTGCCGGTGTCCCCCGGCTCGATGTCATCGTCGTACACGATGGCATCGGTGAGCGTAGACGCATTCAGCGTCACGATCTGCCAGTGACCGATCCAGCGGTTCTCGCCCGAGGTGTCTTTGTGCGCTCGAGCTATCCACCTCGCCCACCCGCGCGTGGCCGGGTAATCGTCGCTCGCCTTGCGGCAGATGCCGTCGTAGATCGGGGGCGTTTCGTCGGCCTCTTCCTCCAGCTCGCGTCGGGTGCTCTCCGGACCGAAGAATTGCAATTCGGTCCGCTCGGGGTCGTTGAGTAGGTAGCCGCTGATCGACTCCGTTTCCTCTGCCGTTTCGCCGGTGCGAGCGGGAATGTGATCCTCAGTGACGAAAAACGGTTGTAGCAACTCTTCATAGGTGAACCCCCAGGTCCAAACGGTTCGGTACTCCCCGCCGATCACTTTGGTGAACGGGTCGCGCGGGTACAGTCGCACAACGGTCCCCACCCTCACGCCGCGATTGTCGTTGGCTTCGATCGCCGCGTTGTCGAGGAAAGCAGACTCCTCACTCCACACTGATCGTTGCCCCCACACCGGCTCTTGCCACACCTCCGACTCTACCTTCTCGTCTTCGGTGTTCCGTTCCCCGGGGATCACCTCCACCCACTCGTATTCCACTCGCTCGGGAGGATCGGACCCCGGGGGCAGTTCCTTCTTGCCGGTGATCACGCCCCAGACCGGGCCGGGAGGCGGGAGGTAGTCGAGGCCCGTGCCCTGCCCCTGGATAGTCAGCAGGGTAGATGAATGAGGCTTCGCCCCGTGGCAGTAGTCGACCAGCGGCGAGAACTTTTCCGGCGTGATCTCTTCGCCGTGTAGGGGCTTCTTCATTTCTGTCCAACCGGCTGCAAGATGAACAACTGGTCAAAATTGTCGACGGTGTTATAGAGGAACCCAGCGGGTGGCGGTGCGCCGAAGATCCGGTTGGCGATTTGCTGCGCTATCGCGCCACCGACCGGCAGATCCCGTAGCGGGGCCTCGGTGATGACCGGGCGATACCACCCCAGATCCTCTTTGATCCACGCGGGGATTGGCACCCATACCGCTGCCCCGGCCACCGGGACTGGCACGCTCTTGCGGGGCCGCATCAGGACGTGATTCCAGGTGATCCAGTCGGACCCACCGGGGAAACTACCATCGCGGGCCTGCACGTTTTTGGCGATTTGGTTGATCCAGGTGAACTTGAATTCCACGTCGAAGTAGTTGCCGCGCAGGGCGTGTTTCAGGGTCGGTTTCCAAGAATCAAACCGCAGGGTCTCAGCGGGAAACCTCGGCAGTTTCGTCTTGGCCGGCGTCCAGTCCTGAGAATTCACTTTGCCTACGTGGTAGTTCCAAAGGTCGCCGTACAGCACCGGCAGGAGTGAGCGGCGGATCGTGACTTCTATCGTCGATATGGTCACCGGGGCCGTGACCGCATCGTTGAGCGTTTCCCACTGCCCGTTAGCGAATCGGCCCGCACTCCACCGCAGGCCATCGGGCCGTGGCAACGTGAACGACCCGGGCAGGAATGTTGGCTCGCCTTCCAGCCAATCGAAAACATGATCGACTACCCCGTCTTCCTTTGATAGACTGATCAGGGGCCGGTATACTCCGGTAACCAGTGCAGGGCAGGAGAATTGCTCGCCGAAAGGCGTGTTAGTCAGCGCGTGCAGGGTGTCTCGGTCGCTGCCTTTTTGCATTGCCCGGCGTGCTATCCAATTCAGATTCCGGCTTGCCATTACTCCATCCGAATCAAGAGGCGTCACAATACAGTCCGTCCACGCGCAGCCGGTGAACGGGTCGATGTTCGGAAAGAATCGCTTGCGTTTGCCTGCCTCGGAACCTACGTAGCCTTCCATCGCAGCCACAAATGGCAGCCACGCCTTGTAGGGCATGACACTGAATTGCCTCTTGACCTCCACCCCGTGCATCGACAAATGGTCGGTTCGATCGACAACTTGGACCTCGCGCAGCGGATCGAGCGATCGCGCGGACACGGGAGCCGTCTCCACCGGGCCAGTCAGGTCAGGGTATTTCTCGATGGGCATTATCGTCGTGATCCGATCGGGTTGGTGGTGATCTTGTTCGCTTCCGGAATGCCTTTCCTCCGCCATTGAACGAGTTCGGCGAGGAATTCGCGTTGCGCCGCGACCATTTCGTCAACCGGATTGACCTCTTGGATCGGGGGCATCGTGCTTTGGATCGGATCCGTCGTGCTTTTGGCCGGCATCGGCATTACCCCGGGTTCCCGGTCGTCTTCCGCTTTGAGCGCCTCCAATGTTCTCGAAACCAACGGCCGCATCGGCGTCGACTCACCCGAACCCCGCTCGGCTTCCGTCTGCGCCATGACCTCGGCCAGGTCCCCGGGGTTGAGCGGCTCAATATCCTTTTCCCCTTTGCCGGTCAACTCGGCAACGGCAAGGTGCATAATCATGGATGCGATGGGAAGGGGCATCAATCGGACTCCTCTTCTGCGGTCTGTTGTCGGAGCAACGCCAGCGCTTCCGATGGCGACAAGTGGCGTTCCGCCGGCCGGTCACCAAGCAGCGGCTGGAGCGTGGCCCACACCTCATCGGCGTTGCCGTCGGTGACTTCGACAACCATGCCGCCCATTCTCCCAAGAAGATCGACGCAAAGGATTTCAGCATTGCGGATCACGCGGGAAGCCATCCGCAGAAACAGGGATCTATCTTGCTCGCTGAGTGGTGTCATTGCAGCACGTTGAAGTGCACGTCGTTTCCGCGCACGCCCTGAAGCAGCGATGTTCCCTGCCCCCGAACAAAGGTTCGGATCACGGCATCGGGTGAAGCGCCGGCGTCCGACCGCACCGTGGTATCGACTACCTCCAGGAGTGCTTCAGGCGCGAATAGGCCGGCCTGATAGTCCGCGCCGCCGGCCCCGGATTCGTTATAGCTGAGCGCATCGCCCAGGGTGAACAGGCACGATACCCGGTATCCCACGTCCTGGTGCCCAATCAGTAGCTCCTCGAGAAACCCTACCGCCTCTTTTGATCGACTCGCAACAAGCCGGGCATTCCAGGGTAGCTCGGCCTCGAACCACCAATCTTGTCCGACCAGGTGTCGTTGCACCGCACCGTTGCTGCCCGATTGTGTCACCGGGGCAAGAAGCATTTGATGCCGCACCCGGTAGCTGGCGATATCGAGGTACGGCCCGTGATCCATTTTCTGATTCCCGATGACCTCCGAAAGACTGGCGTGGCGATAGGGCATAATCAGTCCGCCCATGCCGGCAATGAGGGCGGGTGTGCGTGGCGTGCGTGGCATGGTGGCCTCCTTACACTGTTCTGAGCAGCCGGCCTTCGAGGTCCGCTGCCACGCCGGAGGCGTTGGTTACGAGCAGTTGCGTCACGTCTTCCAGCACGGGATTTAGGATCGACCCTTCCTCGGTCCAGAGGAACGGCACGTCGGCTGTCAGGCGGATCAGTAGCTCCGTCCGAATCCATTGAATCGTCGTGTCGCCCGCCGCCGCCTCTTGCGCGGCCAGCGCCTCTTCGACAACGATCGTGGTGTCGGGGGCTGCGTAGGTCGCTGACACGACCGTGTAGATCCCTGCGTTGCCTCCGGTTGTGGCCGCCTCGATAAGGATTTTGTCATCGGCTTGGAGAAACGACCAATCGCCGGCAACCTCGATTTCCCCAGGAGCCGCCACGACGTTGAATTCAAAAGCCGCCGCCGCGCCCAGCAGGGCTTGCCCCGCATTCCTCGGCAGGAATTTCGTCATCGTGCCCGCCGCCGCCGGCTGTAGTGCCGCGAACACTTCGTGCACGGCCACATTGTCAATCGTGAATGGGTCGGCTGCCGCCAGTTGACCGCACTTGACTAGCTCCACCGTGGTCACTCCGGCGGCCACTGCGGTACTTCTCACCACGTAGCGGCCGTCGTTTGCCGGTGCGGAGCAGCCCTCGAGCCACACGTTATCACCGATATACAGCCACTCGGTCAGGTCGCCTATGACCGTGATCGTGCCGCCGTTCGCCGTTGCCGTATCGCCCAGCGTTGCTATCGTGGCAATGTCCCAGGGGTTCCCCCCCAACACTTTGATGATCAGATCTTGATCGGCTTCCAGCAGAAGCCCCTCCAAATCCGCCTTGGCGACGGCCAGGGCCGTGACCGCATCGTCGGCCCCGACGGCCACAGGGATATTGATCGACGTGCCGAAATTGGCGGTGATCGTCTCGTTGCCGGATAGGCTCGGCTCATTACCGATGGCCATGCTGCGCCCGGCTGTAGCTGTTACTGTCATTTCAACTCTCCTGAATGAGTACTTGCCAAGTTTGAGTACCGACCAAAATGTCGGCACCGAATTGTTGTGCGTCGGCCTCGGTGATCCCGCACGGCTCGACAGGCCACATCATGATGATAGGATCCTCGACAGAGGGCAGGTCTTGCGAGCGGTCGAACGCGTCGGAAAATGCCTGTTGGATGTCGGCGATGTCGCCGGGTGCCTGCCCACCGAACACCCTCAGTTCCGCCGTGTAGGTGACCAGCGCCGTGTAACCGGAGTTGCCGATCCGGGAGACTTCTTTGACTTCCATTTGCCCGAACGGCCGTGAGGCGTCGGTGTCGGTGCGGAACCCGTGATGCAACCCGCCGGCCAGGGCGGCATTCAGCACGTCGGATGCCGAGATGCGGTCGCGGAACGATTTCAGGATGTTGTGAATGTTGCGGCTCATTCTCAATACTCCGCCACGATTACCGACAGTTCGTCGATTCGCTCCCTGTTCCGCCACGATTTGATCGTGTACTGATTGCCGGCGTCGTCTTTGATCAGGTCGCCAATTTTGAGCCCGGTCAACTCCACCTCACAGAAAATGTGAAACCTCCGTGTCCATTGATGCCGGCCGGCCTCGATGCCCTCTGTGTTCGGTTGCTCCTGAATCTTCGCCGGCACGTCGATAAACACCAAATCCGCCGCCGGGTGAGTAACGATCCGCCCGCCGCCTTCGTCCAGCGCCACGACCGCAGGCCAGAGTGCAATCAGATCGGTGAGCCCGGCAGCAATGTCCAACTCGCGACAGCCGACAACCCAGCCGGTTCCGAGTCGCGGGTGCTTGACCGTCTGCGCCACCCAAGACACCCCGCCAGCATCGACGATCACCGACCCGACGATGGGCGCGATGACCGGCACAGAGGGGAGTCGCCAAGTGCACTCACGGGCAACGTAGCCACCCTCAGAGGGCGCGGCCTCGACAACCGCGTCGAACGATTGCAGACAATCGGCAACGGCCCCGCCGTCGAGCGTGACGTTCTCCAGGCCGTCAAACATCGTGTGATCTGTTGTGAGGTCAATGGCCATCGTCAATCATCCAATCGAGTGAGAGCGTAAATATCGTGCCACAGCAGGGCGATTTCATCCGCGGAGAGAACGCGGTTCCAAACGCCCACCATCTCTATCTCGCCATTCCATTCGTGGCCCAAATCCTGCGTGCATCCGATCCCAAGCGTGGTGTCGGCGCTCGACCAGTCGCCGCCGCCGCCGCCTACCGCGTCGGTGGCCAGGGCGCGCCCGTCGAAATACATCTGCCCAGCGCCCAGGGCGGCGTTGGCGGGATGCACGCCAGCGAATTGGTGAATTGCTCCGTCGTTCCACGCTGCCGGCAACGTGGCCCGATGTTTTTTCCACAGCCAGATGTTGGGGCCCGCTGCCTCGATAGCGAGCCACATCGGGGCGTTGAGCGCGGTCCCGCCGTTGTTGAGCAAGGTGCCGACGCCCGTCGCGAAGGCTCCCAACACGCTCGCGCGGCAGACGACCGTGTACGGCGTTGCCTGCGAGACGTCCCACGGCAGGGCGGGCGTTTCCACGATTTCATTGCCCGCATCGAACAACACCCCCGGCCCGTTCGCCCCGCGCATCCACGTTGCCCCGGTGAGCGTGCCGTCGAGGCTGCTGCCCTGGGCCGATTGATTGCGCCACACCCGTTGCGCGAAAACGTCATGCGGCCCAAGTGACCCGTCCAGGAACAGTTTAAGACCTCGCCACAGACCCGGGTGTAACGGCGCGCCGTCGCGTGGCGCGAAACCTTGGCCGTAGCTCGGACGATATCGCTGCTCGCTCATCCGCGCGGACCTCGAACCAGGGGCGTCAAAATGAATCGGGACACATTGGCGTGCGCTGCCATCTGTGTCACGGTGGCATTGTAAAGCACCGGGCTCCAATACCGGCTGACGATTCGGACCACGCCTGAGGCAATCATGTCGTGATCGGCGGTATTGGTGGTCACTGTCAAGGCACCGATTTGGGTTAAGTTGGCCAGCTCCGCCAAAGTGACCGCCGCATCGATGGCGCCCACCCCGCCGTCCTCGTAGGTTCCGTCGGAGGAGCAACCATAGATTTGGATCGCCTCCCCGGGCACGGGCGCGGCCTCGAATTGGACGACCGCACGCCAGGCGAAATCCAACGGCGTGTGACCTGCGCCTAGATCGTGTCGTGCCCCGATCCGCAGGGCGGTGGACGCCAGGCCATTGAGGCTCATGACCAGATCACCGTCGCTGTCACTCCAGACGATCGGCTTAAGCCGTTGGATGGTTTGCATGGCACACTTCTTTCTGACAGGGTAAATTGTCGATTTTACGTTCGATCCGTTCTAAGCGGTCTTTCATCAGGCTGAATAGGCGTTTGATCGTCCAGAATTGCGCGCCGACGAGGAACACGCAAAGCCCGCCAAATCCGATCACTTCCGGTATCGTTTCCATCAGCCCAGCCCTTGTGTTGCAATCTCACCGCCACTCAGGTTGACGATTTGGATTTGGATTTCTTTCAGGTCCCGGATCAACTGCGCCCGGTATTCGGTATGTGAGAACGATTGGCCGTCTACCGTGTAGCTTGGTTGCGGAGAGGCGTAGGTGGCCTTCAGCTCCGCCGAAATCAGTTCCGCCGTGTCTTGCAGGTCGGTTAGGACGGTCATGCGTCATCCTTCTTGATCAGCCGAATCTCAATCACCGGCTCCCATCCGAAGATCGGGGGCAGCTGCACTTCCACGTGATCGGTCTTCCGCAGCTCGGTCAGCAGTGGAATGAGTTGCTGTTGAATCAACGTGCCGATCCAAGTGGCTCCGGCTTTTTGTGCGTCGTCTTCCACAAGAGGTCTCCGTCGTTTGGCGGGTCGACAGCGTACCGCAGCGCCCAGGCCCCGTATCCGCCTTCGATCCCGCGTCTGAATTCTCGTTCGGTCGCCCAGCGACCGAGGCCTTTTTCTTGCCAATCCGGCCAGGAATTGAGATCGGGTGTATCCGTAAACATGCCGTTTGCTACTCGCACGACCGCGTGCCCCATTGCGCCGTAGATGACCGGGTGGCCGTGTGCGAGCATCGAGCCGGCGTGCTCGTACGTCGGACAATCCATCCATTCAAATGGCTTGTAGAGTTCGCCGATTTCCTCCCACTCGCTGGGCCAGTGACTCCGCCGCCAGTCGTAAGGATCGACCACGTCTGCCGGGCAGGTGCCATGCTTCAGCAGCTCGCGCAGGCAGGTGTCAATCGCCATCCCGCCGTCGCGACCACCGTTGCCGAAATGATAGGGCACGGCTTGAGACAAGAGGACTCTATCGAGCCCTTGTCGCTCCCGGGCCAACATCACGATCCCCGCCCCGGCGCAGGCACAACAGGAATTCTGCCGCCCCTGGTTGATCACGTGCCAGACGTAAGGGATCAGGTTGTTTGCGTGGTACGTCTTCCAATCCTTCTCCGGAATCAACCAGTCATCGGGCACAACGCGAAACGTGCCGTCCCCGGGCTTGGATTCTCTCGGCAAGCAACCTGTCCAGCGAACGCTCATTTCTTGGCACCCCACTTCTTGCATCGGGTGAGCATGTCCGCCGCCGATGGCAGCGGGCACGATTCATACCGATCACCGGAGTCGGAAACGAAAAAGACGTAGGGCAGGTCGGATGCGTTTTTGATGAATGGCTGGGCGTCCACCGCCGTGCTGTCCTTTTCGATCCGTCTCACACGATAGCCGTTCTCTCGACACCACGCCCGCCACGGGCCGGTCAGCACCGCTTCCTGCGCCGGTGTCGTCAGGCTCGACTCCTCGACGATCACGACCGTTAGACCCTCCCCCGGCTCCGGCGTGGGAGTCGGAACCGGGGGAATCGGAGGGTCCGGGGGAAAGCCGATTTCGAGTTCGTGAATGACCAAGGCGTACTGCTTCGGAACATTCACGTCAAGAATCAATGCGAAGCGCCCGGGCGTGCCGCCGGTGACAAACAGCACGGGCCGGTTGTCGAGCGTTTGCAGCGCCACGATCTGGGGCTGATTCTCAGCGGGGAACACCGCCAGGGTGCACGATGCAAACTGTTGCGCCGTGATCCCCTCGACATTCAGCAGTGCGGCCTCCCGCACCGCCAACCGATCGGGGCCGACGATCGTTACCTCCGCCGATGCCGGCAAACACAGTGCCAGGCAAATCAGGCAGAATAGAGGTTTCATTGCGCGGCCCTCGCTTCCTCAGCTGCGTCGACAAGGCTGGTCAACTCGGAACGTGTGGCGGACTGCATCGCCTGCAAGCCCTCACGCAGCGCGGCATAGAGCTTGCGGCCCCGGAAGCCCTGTGAGCGAAGCACGCGCCACAAGGCGAGTGTCTCGCGTGGCCCGGGATTCGCCAGGCCCTCAATAATCTCGGTCCGGTCGCGGTTCTCGAGGCAAGCCATGATTGCCTCGATGACCAGCGGAATTATAACAGCCCACTCCATCTCATTTCCTCCCGGTAAAGTGGTTATGCAGTGCCGTCACTGCGGATCATCAAACGTGGCTCGCGTACGCCGGCAACGCCTTTGTACGAGCCTTTGAATTGCATCCAAATGTCTCGGTTGAACTGCGCCTCACTGTTGTTGGGCGCCTCTTCAACTGTCAACGGCCAGATTTCCTTCCAGCAAAACGCCTTGGTCGGTTTGCCGATGAACCAATACGCGTTCGCCGCATCTCGGTCCGCCGCAGTGATCCCGCCGGCCCCACCGTTCGCATTGAGGATCGCTTGCGTGACCCACTCGTTGGAGAGGATTTTGCACTGATAGGAACTCGGGATTCGGTTTTTGCCGTGCGAACCGATCTGACCAGCCGCCGCCGCGCGGTCGACAAGATCAAGATCGGTATCATGGAACACTGCCGCCGCCGTCCAGGAGAGGTTCTTACAGCAGATTACCGTATCGGGGTCGTGTCCGAGTGGCTCGTTCGTGGTTGGGTTCCGCATGGCGTAGAACAGTTCCGCCACTTCCATGATGTCCGTGTAATTCACGAGCGCCGCTGTTGCCTCATTGAGGAACCCCAACGCCTGCCCTGCCGTGGCACCGTCGCCGTAGGTGAGTCTGGCCTCACCTTTGTACACGTAGGGGTTCACCGCGCCGATCACCACGTCGATAATCGACTTCTCGCGCCGGATGCCAAGGGCTTCACCAACGCCCCGGGCCCGTTCGATCAACACGCCCGTGCGATCGGCAATGACCGCTTCCCGGGTGATCGCGAGAATCCCGCCCTTCTTTTCCGCCGCCGGAATCTGCACGTATTCCTCGGTGAGGCCCAGGAGCGGGTAGTCCTCGCCTTGAACCACGTTGGTATCGAATTCGTCTTCGACGCCACCGATGCCCGGCACCAATTCCGTGCCCTGGATGTTTGACCCGAACGTCGAACACAACTGATCGCCGATCATCTGATCAAGAACCATCCCCTCCTTGATTGCGTTGAAAAACAACTGCCCGGTAATGTGCGACATGGCGGACGTGTCGACCGCGTGCGCGGCTTCCACGATGTGACCCCCTTTGCGCCGTTGCCGCGCCCAGTCGTCGATCATCTCGCCACCGCTGTCAACGGTGTGCGTCACGAGGTCGCGTAGGCTGAAGTCGGCCGGCGTGATTTCCTTCTTGTCATACGACTCCTGCAAGTGGTGCAAGGTCCAGGGGAGGCCCTTTTCCTTCACCAACTTTTGCAGGTCTTTCGCCTTAACTAAAAAACTCATGTGTCTTTCCTTTCTTACTCGCCAAATCGGAGCTGCTTGCAACGCAAGTACTCTATGTGGTTCACGATGATTTGGTTTAGCCCGGTGCGCGAAACGTAGCCGAAGTTCATCGGTTCGGCTGCCAGTGCCGTGATCTGATTCACGCCACGCATTTCGTGCTTGGCACACAACACGCCATTGATCCAAAACCTAACTTCGGCGTCGAATAGCGTCGGTGCCACGGCACCAACACCGGGAACGACATTCAGCGGCACCCACTCAGCAACCAACTTGCTTCGATTGCGGTATACATCGGCGTCGTATACCTTCTGATCAGCATTCGACAAGTTGTCGGGATTCGTTGCGACCAGCTCGGTAATTTGCTGGTTGGCACCGAAGCCGGATACGCAACACCAAACCTCGCCTGCGTAGTCGCCGGTCGCCTGCGCGACTTTGAAAAACCCAAACATATCCGAATCTGCCCGGGGGCCCGCCCCGTCATCTTGCAACTCGGTGGCGGTGTCCATGTCCTCCATGCAGCCGACGAAAATGTTCAATTCGTCGAGATTTTCGTCGGCGTAACCCCGGGGGAAAAGAGCCGCAAAACGAATTGGTCGGTCTATCGAAAAGATAAACTCTTCGTGCGTCCGAAGGAAGGAATGGAACTGGTCGGCGACAGCAGTTCCCGTAATAGTGATTTGCGAGTTCGGCTGCGTCAGCACGCCGGACACGGCCGGGCTGATTTGCTCCACAGTTTCCATATCGCCCGCGGCAAAGGTCGGAATCCAGCCGTCCAGCTGGGGCGTAGCAGTAACGTATTCATCGTGATCGAATTGAGTAAAGACCTCAAAGCCTTGCTCCCGCTCGAAATTGATTGGCAGTAATCGCATGGCTTACGCTCCTTTCAGTTTGTCACCGAGAAGCCCTTCAGGGCCCCGATGAAATCTTCGTGAGTGTTTCCGATGGCCGGCGCATCATCGTCGCCCTTTGCTCCCTTGTCCTCTTCCAGGGCTTGAAGCCGTGTTCTTTTCGGTGGCGTCGTGACCTCCTCGGTCACTACCGCCTGCGCCTCTTTCGCGTCGATCTTCTTTTCGAGCGTGTCGAGCCGCTTCAGTAGTTTCTCTTGAAACTCCGTTGACATTTCATGCTCCTCGCTTTCAAACAGGTTTTGCGTTGTGGCGGGATCGTCAACCAGATCCACGCTGTTGATTTCCAGGATTTCCGTGACCTCAGAACCGTCGTCCGACATGACCACAACCGCGTTGTGTGACAGACCGAAGTGCGCATCCGCCAGATGCTCAAGAACGTCCTTTGCGAGTGGGTGGGATGGTTTGATGGTCAGATCGGCGAACACGCCGAACGAGTCCGCATCGCCGCGTTCTCGGACGTTGTGCAGGCTGCCGAAATGATCTCGCAACTTGCGGGAGTTGGATTTCTTCTCACGGCCTGAGGGGTGCAAAACGAACACCGCCGCGCCCTCATAGAGTGGCTTGGCCTTGCGTAAGACCTCCACCGGATAGCCGTAGCCGTTGCGTGATTTGGTCCCGATCACCTTCACGCCTTCGATCGTGCCGGGTTCTCGGACCACGGGCCGGCTGTATTCGAGGACGTTGGTTCGTTGATTCATACCGAAACTCCCTCTGAGTTTGATTTGGATTCGTCGGCCGCGTCGTCATCGTCGCCGGGTTCCATGCCCATAATTTGCGCCTGCGTTTTGGTGGGATCTTCGGCCATGTTTTGGCGCTCTTCGTCGCGGTCAAGATCCTCGCGTGCGCTCCAGGTGGCGTTGCTGAGAATGCCGGCCTGTGACAGAATCTCGTTGCGCTCGGTCTCTTCCTTCTGGTTCCGGGCAACCACCGGCTTGCACTCGACGCTCAACTCCAGCGTGTCCCACAGCGAGTCACGCGCGCCACCGAAGCGGCCCGCCGATGCCGCACGATCTAGCACGCGCTGTAGCAGCTGCGTGTACGCCTTGCGGTAGTGCCACTGCCGGGCTTCCAGGGCACGTACAAACGGCCCTTCTGCAACGAGTGAGGAGGCAAGGTTGTTGTTGGATGAGTCGCCTGAGATCAGGCCCTCCGGCATCTGCCAGCGGCTGCCGATGTTCCGCAACGCGGCTTGGAGGCTTTCGATCAGCGCCGATGACTTATCTGATTGACCCATCGGCCCGGCAGTGTACGTCATGCCCTGAGGCACCGAAAGGATCGTGGCACCATCGTATCGTGCCGCAACCGTACTGTCCCCGTGGCGATTCGTGATCGGCGTGGAACCCAGTGCGGATGGCATCGAGCCCTCGGGATGCTCCCTGATCCACGCAATGGCCGCCTGTACAGTGGCCCCTTCCCGGAGGTTGCGCAGGAGTTTCTTCACCCCGGGCAAATCGTTGATCACGCTGAAGAAATCCGAAACGCCCCGCTTCGCCTGCCGGTCGACCCACTCCGTCTTGAGGTGGAACACGTCATCGGCGTCGACCTCTTCGCCCTGCCGCCCGCGTTTGTCAGCGTATTGAGATGTGACCCAATAAGCGATTGGTGTCGCGGTGTCGTCTTTTTCGGTGAGAATCCCGTACTTCCAGCTGTGCTGATCACTGGCGTGGGTGGCCGTTTTCTCCGTCGGCTCCTTCACTTGCTCCGGCTCGATCGATTTCAGCCGAACGCCCAGGTCCGAAAATTCATCGTCGACGAATTCAAGGAAAGCCTCCCCGTCGCGCCGGGTCCGGCGGAATATCTCAGACTCCCAAGACTGCCAGTCCACGTCCAGAAGCCACTTGTCGAGCGCCGCCTGCACCTCCGCCACTAGCGGGTTCTCCGGCGGGCGCTGTACGGGCGCTGCGTCCGGGTCCAACGGATCGGGCGCCGCCGGTATCTCTGGCCGGTCCCCGGGCTTCTTTCGCTCCGTGACCGTATAGGTGAACCCGGTAAAGATGGCGAACTGCGTAAGAACGTCAAGCACATTGACTGCGGTGGGGCAGTACGCCTCGACGATCCGGGCTGCGTCGATAATCTCGGTCTGCTGGGACTCCGTGCGATAGAACGGGGGCAGGTCGCCATGTTGCCGGCTGCCCGGCCGTGCGGTGTGCGTCGAGCCCGCAGAGTAGGCGTAGAGGTCGTTTGCCGCTGCCCCCAGGCCGGCAGCAAGCGGGCCAACGTGCTGATAAGGATCGGCGGAAGCCCAGGCATCCTCCAAAGCGTGGCGAGCCTGGAGGGCTTTCCGATAGTCCTCTTCGGCCTTGTGCTGATTGCCAAGCCGTTGAAGAAATGTGGCCATGCCTAATTCATAGGCACGGGCCCCCGGGAATGTCAACCCCTATTGTGGGGTGCTACTTCATCGCCACGAACTCATTGAGTATTTTTACAATCCCGGGCTTACGGCCACTTCTCGCCGCGTTCCAGCCGCGCACCACGATCTCAGCCTTAGCCGAGGTATGCAGTCTCTGCGCAGTCGACCGAAAGGCTGCAAATAGCCTTTCGCGAACTTGCCAACTCCAAGAACTTTTTCCGATATTCTCACCGGTCATTAGGCCGTGAAAGTAGGTCTCGGCAAGATCTACATCAATCGATGATCCGATATAGTGAAAGGCCGCAATTATCCCGGAGGGGATGGTTCCTCGAATCCCGCCGGCATTTTTCGGAAGCACACAAAAGTCCCGTATGCCGGGATGTGTGTCTAACAATTGTCGGAGCTGATGCCGGGTGAGCTTGAGAGCCCATCCAGAACCGTTGCTTTGAAATGTCCCATGGTTGTACAGGTTCAACCAACGAAGCGCAGACGCTAGCACTGCGTAGTGTTTTTCACCGTCACGGGCGAGAAGATGAGCGGCGGTTCTTCCCCGTCCTGTGTCGATCGAATCAAACGACCCGACCGCAACTCCTCTCACGACGATCACGTCAATCGATTTTCCAGCCATAACCACAGCCAAACACCGATGCTGCCCGTCCTCCATTTTCCCGTCGCTGTTGAACACAATTGTTGCCCCGTTACGCTCCCACTCGCCCACCTGGATTGAATTGGCCAACTCTCTGGCGTAGAGTTTACTCAGCGGGCGATTTGGCGCCCGGTTGTCAAGCCATCGTTGGGCCTTGTCTGGCGTCAACGTTTCCAGTCGTGTGCTGATCCTGCTCATCTCGCTTCTCCTTGTAAAGAGCTGTAAAAACCCGGCGCCCCGCCCCACGCAAGGGCGCCGGTGGGAGCGCCGGCTACAAGCCGGGCTCCGGTTTCGGTTTCGGCCACGGCACCATTTCACTCAGCGGACAATCAAACCGATCGTGACTGTGCGTCCGCAGGGCATCGAGCCGCCGGGGCTCGTTCATTTTTTCGGCTTCGTGTTTCATGTCGTGTAGATCCTTTGGTCACCGCCGGTCGGCTGCCCGGTCGTTCCAAGCAAATCCAACCAGAGACGACGCATTAGTGCCAGTGCGTCTGGGCCATCGTCGTGTGACCCGAGTGGAAAATCCCGTAACTGATTCCCCAGGATTCGCCCCTGCGGTGTGTCGCGGATTTTGACCAGCCCCTGCGCAAGCAGCGGAGTCAAGATCATGCGAATCCTGATTTCCTTGTTTTCTGTATTTTCGTAAGGGTAGATTTTCGCCGCCGGAGCCAGCTTGTAGATGTTCAGCGCGATACATTCCTGAAAATTGTTGGTCTCGATTGCGAACGCATCGGGGTTCTTTTGTTTCACCTGCGCCGCCGCCAATTCCTCCAGCTGCGTTGTGGGGATGCGCTTTAGGATCGGGTCATCAATCCAGAGAGTGCCCTGCGGATCGACCAGCCCGTAAAGCAACGCGCTGTAGTCGCCCTTCTTGGCCTTCTTGCCTTTCGCCGGATCTAGAGCGAGAAACCGAAATCGCGGCTTGAATTCGGGCAACTCGTGGTAGTAAAGATCCTGCCAGTATTTCGCGGGCCACTCGCACAACTCGGCAGCCGTCGACGGATCTTGCTGATAGAGCGAGTACCATTGCCACTCCGTACCGGCCAACTCGTGATCACGTTTGATCGCCCGTAGCTTTTTGGCGTCGTATCGTTCAGGCCACAACGCTCGCTCCCCATCGTCACTCAGCGCGGGGAACTTCAGCCGGTGCCACTGCTCGCGTGGCTCCAGGTGGGCGTTGCTCTCCAGTAGCTTGCCCGATAGATCGTCGGGATGGCGGCGGCTCATCACCATGATGATTTTGCCACCGGGCTCCAATCGCCCAAGCAGCTCCCCGTGGAACTGTTTGTACAACTTGTCACGCCCTTCCTCCGTGGCGACTTCGCCAAATTCCTTGACCAGATCGTCACAGACGATCAGGTGCGCGCCCTTGCCGGCGATCCCGCCGTAGATGCCCAGCCCGCGCAGGTCGCCAGTGTGCGGCGGAGCGAGTCTGAAGTGAGCGCGGGGCTTGTACTTCGGATCAAGATGCACGCCCGTCAATTTCGGCCCCCACTCCCCAACGAGGCTCCGGACCTTGGAAGACCACTCCGTTGCGAAGTCGGAACCGTATGACACGACCCAAACCGATTTGTTCGGGTGCGTCATGATGTACCACGACGGGAGGATGTAGCTACAGTAGAATGATTTCCCATGCCGCACCGGGATTTCAATCACAAGCCGGTTCTTGTCGGGATCGTACAGCGTTTGCAGCACCGCCCGCTGAAGCGCCTGAATGTGCGCGGGGAATTGCCACTCAGGCAGCGCAGCACGGGCAAGCGTCGATGGTAGGAGGGTGTTACTCACGGCATGTTCTTCAATGCGTCGAGCACGGTAGCCCCGGCCATCA